>WNFO01003152.1_pt1 | contig 19760 bp, 19 predicted proteins | sample 5400251 | NCBI WGS metagenome assembly WNFO01 (sample SAMN13153354, study PRJNA577476) | soil metagenome | isolation source: 100 cm saprolite under Madrone tree | place: USA:California | collected 2016-06-14
ACAGATTGACGACCTGCTGACTGACGAGGCTAAGTCCGCCGATCGCAGCGCCACGCAACAAGGCGAAGCCGACGAGCAGCATCATTGCGGATTGAACTGTCGCCATGAAAGCGCAGGCGAGGGCGAGGCCACCGGCGATGATGGTCGCCGTCAGGCGCGGCCCACGCCGATCGATCCAGCGGCCGATCACAGGTGCCGGCAGAATCCCTGCAAGCGTACCAACTGCGTAGGCGATCGAGGCCGAAGTGCGCGAGATGCCAAGATCGGCAGTGATCGGATCGAAGAAAACCGAAACGCCTGCCGTCTGGCCGGGCAGGGTCATGAACGAGCCGAAGGTGCCGGCGCCCAATATGATCCAGCCATAATGGAGAGCCGAAGTTCGGGGGCTCACCGTCCGCACGTGATCAACCCGCCCGGCGCGTCGCTGCCGCCGGCAGATCGCTCTCAAATCCCTCGCAGCAATGCTCGCGCAAGAACTCGATGACCCCATCCATACGATCATATTGAGCGCGGCAAGTCACCGTGCGCCCATTTTTTTCCTGGGCAACGAGGCCTGCGTCAACCAACCCGCGCAGATGAAAGGCGAGCGTGGAGGCCGGTACGTCGAGACGGGTCTGAATATCGGTGATGTTGAGGCCGGGCGGTCCGGCGCGAACCAGGAGCCGATAAATGTCCAGGCGGGTCAAATTGCCCAATTCGGCCAGGCAGCGCGCAGCGAGCTTGCGATTCATGCCTCCACATAGCGCAAGCCCGAGCAAATTACAACTATATTCCTAGTTTTATAGTTTTATCGATCGGGATCGAACACTCACGAATAGCGCGGTAAAACACTCAAGGGTCTTCCCGGGCGATGCGGGCTTATTGCTGCGGTGCCGAAGCGTGGTTTCGATTGGCCACGTCGTACCAAATGAAGTGCCGGCTTCGGCGGGCGGCACAGCCCTCCATCAACCTGCTTCTTCGCAGAATGTGGTTCGAAATCGTAATAGTGTTGCATGCCAAAGTTTGGTAGTCCTTACCTCGATGAGCCACCCGACCGACCAAAAATGTCGTGCATCGGCCCTGCGCCGGCTGCTGACGGCGTTGCTCGCCGTCGCATACCTGTTGGTCGGATTTTCGGGTGAAGTTTGGTGCGCAGAGGAGACGCTGGAAATCGGCAACGCCACTATTGCCGTTTCATCTGAAGTGAATGCCGCGACGGAGAAGTCTGACGAGGGATCGAAAAAGGCCCCTACGGTCGTCGAGCATTGTTACACCTGTGTTCCGCTTCTTATACCCGCGCCCACACTAGTTGCCGAGCCTTCGGCCCAACCGGTCAGAGTGTCGTTCCAGGCCCCGACGTTTGTCCTCGAAGATCATCCCGGCCTTGATACGCCGCCCCCCAAACATCTGACCCGAAAATTGTAGCTCCGAGCGGCCAAGCCGCGTCGATGTCGTTCTGCTTTTCCGGTTGCTCTGATGTATTTGCTAGGTGTTGCTTTGCGCCTGACGTGCGCATTGCTTATCGTTACAATTCCAGTCGAAGCCGCTGAAAGGGCGCCGGGATCGATCTCGTTGCCCCAGGCGCTGCAGCGCGCCTTGGCTGCGAACCCGCGCCTTACGGCGGCGGAGCGCGATATCGGCATCGCGACCGGTTTGAAGGTCCAGGCGGGCACCCTTCCGAATCCAGAGCTTTCCTTTGAACTCGACAACGCGCTCGGCTCCGGACCGTACAAAGGACTGCGGTCGGCCGAGACAAACCTGCAACTCAGCCAACTCGTTGAACTCGGCGGCAAGCGAGAGGCGCGTCTGGCGGCCAGAGAAGCAGGTATCGGCACGGCGGTTTGGCAGCGGCGGGCAACGCAGTTGGAGGTGCTGTCGGAGACGGCCATCGCATTCATCACGGTGGTGAGTGCTCAGCGGCGGATTGAAATCTTCGATGAGCAAATCTCAAGCCTCGATCAGCTCATTCCTCTATTGCAAAAGCGTGTTCAGGAGGGCGCTTCCTCTCCGGCAGAAACATTGCGGGCGCAGGTTGCGGCCGACCTGTTCCGCGTCGATCGCGAGCGTGCCAAGACGCAATTAGCAACGGCGCGGCGCGACCTTTCGATCCTGATGGGCGACAGCAGCCCGCGCTTCGGCGAAGCGGTGGGGCGTCTGGCCACGATCGGCCAACCGCCAACGTTTCAGTCTGTCGTGCAAGCCATCGAGGCTAACCCCCAACTCATCCGCTGGACGGCAGTGACAGCGCAACGCAATGCCGACCTTATTCTCGCCCGACTGAAGCCAATCCCCGATGTTCGCCTTTCCGCGGGATGGCGGCATTTCCAGGACACCAACGACAATGCGGTGCGGCTGGGGGTTTCGATCCCGCTTCCGGTCTTCGATCAGAACACCGGCAACATCATTGCGGCCCAGGAGACGCTCGCGAAGACCGACGCCGAGCGTGCCATCAACAAGCTTGTCCTGATCAGCATCGCGGGGCGCGCCTACGACGCGCTGAATGGTGCGCTCGCCGAGCTGAAGCTGTTGCGGACATCCATCATTCCGAACGCGCGCAGCGCCTCCGAAACCATCCAGAGTGGACATCTGCAAGGGCGGTTCACCTTGCTCGAACTGCTCGATGTTCGAGGTTCAGTCTTGCAGGCGCTCCTCCGGGAACAGGAAGCCCTGCAGAATTTCCACATCGCCATCGCGACGATTGAAGGTCTCGTCGGTAATCCGTTTTTGCTCACCCGCGAGAGTTCAAGATGATTGCGTCATTGATCCGATATCTGGTGTTCGTTCTGGTTGCTGCAGGACTTGTCTATGGCGGCTACCGGATGCTGACGCCGGCGACCACCAAAACCACCGCGACGGAGAAGGCCGAAAAGGAAGAACGTTCGGATAGCGTTGTGCTGAGCGACGCCAAAATCGCAGCAGCCGGAATCGAGCTGGCGAAAGCGTCGTCCGGCGTGCTGCGCGATAGCCTGATGTTGAACGGGATGGTCCAGCCTAACCAGGAGGCGCTCGTTCAGGTCACGCCCCGCTTTCCGGGGATCGTTCGCGAGGTGCGCAAGCGGGTCGGAGATCGCGTTCAAAGGGGCGACGTCCTTGCTATCGTCGAAAGCAATCAAAGTCTGACACCATATGAGTTGAAGGCCGCGCTCGCCGGTACCGTCATCGATCGTCAGACGACACTGGGCGAATATGTCTCGGAACAGAAGCCGGCGTTCGTCATCGCCGATCTATCGACCGTATGGGTCGATTTCTCGGTCTACCGGCGCGATTTGACGCGGGTCAGCATCGGCGATCAGGTTCTGATCGATCCTGCAGACGGCGGGCCGGCGATCGACGCCAAAGTCTCGTATCTGTCGCCAGTCGGCAGTAGCGACACCCAGAGCGCGCTTGCCAGGGCGATCGTGCCGAACTCAGAGCAACGGCTGCGGCCCGGCCTGTTCATCACCGGGCGGCTGACCCTATCGGCGAAACAGGTGGGAGTCGCCGTCAAATCCTCGGCATTGCAAACGATCGACAACCGCACCGTCGTGTTCGTCCGCAACGGCGACAAGTTCGAAGCTCGCGATGTCGAGATCGGAGAGCGAGATTCGGAGCTCATGGAAATCACATTCGGCGTGCTGGAGGGCGACGTGTACGCGGCACGGAACAGTTTCATCGTGAAAGCGGAACTGGCGAAAGGACCGCCCGACAATGATTGATGCCAACCAACGCGCGTCCGGAGAAGTAAAATGATCGACGGCATCCTGTCCTTTGCCATCCGCCAGCGCTGGCTGGTGATGATCGGCGTTCTTGCTATGGCTGCCTTTGGCGCATGGAATTTCACGCGCCTGCCTATCGACGCCGTTCCCGACATCACCAACGTCCAAGTCCAGATCAATAGCCGGGCACCGGGCTATTCGCCGCTGGAAGTCGAGCAGCGCATCACGTTTCCGGTCGAGACCGCCATGGGGGGATTGCCGCGACTCGAAAATACGCGGTCGCAATCGCGTTACGGCCTCAGCCAGGTCACGGTAATCTTCAGGGATGGTACCGATATCTATTTCGCCCGACAATTGGTCAACGAACGCATTCAGCAGGTCCGGGATCAGTTGCCCGCCGGCATCGAGACAGCGATGGGGCCTGTAGCAACGGGCCTGGGCGAAATTTACATGTTCACGGTCGAGGCTAAGCCTGAGTCGCGTACGACGAAGGGCGAATCCTACAGCCCCAGCGACTTGCGGACGATTCAGGACTGGATCATCAGGCCGCAGTTGAGGACAGTTCCCGGCGTCATTGAGGTCAACACTGTCGGCGGATTCGAAAAGCAGTTTCATGTGCTGCCCGATCCCGCGCAACTGATGGCCTACAAACTTAGCTTCCGCGATGTCATGACGGCACTTGCGGCAAACAATGCGAACGTCGGCGCCGGTTACATCGAGCGAAACGGCGAGCAGTATCTTGTCCGTACGCCGGGACAGGTCGGAAACATCGACGAAATCAAGGAAATCGTGATCGGATCGCGAAACGGTGTTCCGGTCCGAGTGTCCGACGTTGCCGACGTGAGGGAAGGAAAGGACTTACGGACCGGCGCGGCAACGTTGAACGGAAGGGAGGCGGTGCTGGGCACGGCAATGCTTCTGATCGGCGAAAACAGCCGCACGGTGGCACAGCGCGTCGCCGCTAAACTCAAGGAGATCGGGCGTTCGTTGCCGGACGGCGTGATCGCGCATACCGTCTACGACAGGACACGCCTCGTTGAGGCGACGATTGCGACCGTCGAGAAGAATCTCCTCGAAGGCGCTCTCCTGGTGATCTTCGTTCTGTTCTTGATCCTCGGCAACTTCAAAGCGGCGATCGCAACAGCATGCGTTATTCCGCTGTCCATGCTCTTCGCCATCACTGGCATGGTGGAGAACAAGGTCAGCGCCAACCTCATGAGTCTGGGCGCCATCGACTTCGGCATCATTATCGACGGGGCCGTCATCATCGTCGAGAATTGCTTGCGCTTGCTGGCGGCGGAGCAACGTCGGCTCGGCCGTGTTCTCAACCGTCAAGAGCGCTTTGAAACCATACTCACGGGATCGCGCGAGGTCATCCGGCCCAGCCTGTTTGGAACATTTATTATTGCCGTCGTCTATCTGCCGATCCTGACGCTCACCGGCGTCGAGGGAAAGATGTTTACGCCGATGGCCCTGACGGTCCTGATGGCGCTGACCGGAGCCAGCATCCTGTCTCTGACGTTTGTGCCGGCGGCCGTAGCTTTGCTCGTCACGGGCACCGTATCCGAACACGAGAATTTCTTCATGCGAGGCGCGCGCCGGATCTATACACCGGTACTCGCCACTTCGATCCGCAACAGGCTCGGTGTCGCCGTGATCGCGACGTTGCTGATCGCCGTTAGCGCTATCGCCGCCTCGAGCATGGGCGGCGAGTTCATTCCCAGCCTCGATGAAGGGGATGTATCGATGGAAATCGTGCGCATCCCGGGCACGAGCCTGACCCAGTCGGTAGAGATACAGGGAATGCTTGAGAGGCAACTACTGGGAGTGCCGGAAGTGAAGGAGGTATTCGCACGAACCGGAACTGCAGAAGTTGCGACCGACCTGATGCCGCCGTCGGCGTCGGACGGCTACGTGATGCTGAAACCACGGAAGGACTGGCCCGATCCCGGCAAATCGAAGGCCGCCGTTGTTTTGGACATCCAGGCTGCAGCCGAAGATGTCCCGGGCAGCGTCTATGGGATTTCGCAACCCATCCAGCAGCGCATGAACGAGTTGATCTCGGGTGTCCGCAGCGACCTTGCCGTCAAGATTTTCGGAGATGATCTCGATGTTCTGGTCCGAGCGGGAACCCAGGTGCAGGGCGTCTTGCAGAAAGTGCAGGGCGCGGCCGATGTCAAAACAGAACAGGTCTCGGGATTGCCGGTGCTGACCGTCACGCTGAACCGTCAGGTCTTGTCGCGGTATGGGATCAGTGTTGGCGATGTTCAGAACCTGGTGGAAATCGCGGTTGGCGGCAAGAGCGCGGGTCGGGTGTTTGAAGGTATCAAGCCAAGACACTGCCCGCCTTATGGGGCAATTCCCCGCTTGCTCAGATCCGATACGCGCCTCTGTCGGAACTGGCCCAAATTGACCTCGCGCCCGGCCCCAATCAAATAAGCCGCGAAGACGGCAAGCGGCGGATCGTGGTGACCGCGAATGTGAGAGGGCGCGACCTCGGATCGTTCGTAACCGAAGCCCAGAGTCAAGTCGCGAACAAGGTGAAGCTGCCGGCCGGCTACTGGCTCGGATGGGGCGGCCAGTTTGAACAACTGGTCTCGGCAACGCAGCGGTTGACGATCGTCGTGCCTCTCGCGCTGCTTCTGATTTTCCTGCTGCTGTTCATCAGCTTGGGGTCGATGCCCGATGCGCTGCTGGTCTTCAGCGGCGTGCCGCTTGCCCTGACTGGAGGAGTTGCGGCGCTGCTGCTGAGGGGAATCCCGCTTTCCATCAGCGCCGGCATTGGCTTCATAGCGCTCTCTGGGGTGGCCGTGCTCAACGGCTTGGTCATTATCACCTTCATAGAAAAACTGCGCGGGGAAGGGCGTGCGCTCGTCGACGCGGTCCGCGAAGGGTCGCTTACCCGTCTGCGACCGGTGCTCATGACCGCGCTCGTTGCGTCTCTTGGCTTTATTCCGATGGCAATCGCGACCGGCGCCGGCGCGGAAGTGCAGCGACCACTAGCGACCGTCGTCATCGGGGGGATTATTTCGTCGACCATTCTCACATTGCTGGTTCTACCCGCTCTCTATGTGCTGTTCAGGCGTGAAACGCGATCGAACGTCGCTGCCGTTGTTGGCACCAACCAAGGAGAACGATCATGAGATTCGTATTGGCAATCCTCGCGGCTCTCTCGATGGCTTCGCCGGCTTTTGCCGAGGAATACGAAAAAGGGCCGAACGGTGGACTGATGCTCGACGTGGCCGGCATCGACGCCGAACTGATGACTGCCGGAAATTCAGTCACGTTCAATATCTTCGTTCCGAACACCCCGAAGCCGGTCTCCACCAAAGGCTTCACTGCGGCCGCGCTCATTGTCAGCGGCAACAGCCGCGAGACACTTCCCCTTGCGCCTCAGGGCGAGAATTCGCTGAATGGCGACGCGAAAACCCCGATAGCGCCGGGCGCGACGATCACATTGACGATCAAAACCGCTGAGGGGAAATCGGGACAGGTAAAATTCAAAAAGTAGAAATGAATCGTAGCGCTGTCCATGGGGCGGATCGAACGAATGGTAGCAGCGTTCAATCAGTTCAAGTGCGCTGGCAACCTCATCGTGCGCCCGGCCGGTCAAGGCATTAGCCGTTTGCTCTTGGTGTTGACCCTATCGTCGATTGCTTTTCTCGCAACGGACGAATGGCGCGATCTGCGAGCTGAACCGCTAAAAGCCAGGATTGTCGGCTTGGGCGCGACGACGTGCCAGCGGTTCAACGATGACGTCAGATCCAATCCCTCAGTTCGGCGGGACTATCTGGCGTGGGCTCAAGGGTTCATGAGCGGCGTTCTGCTGAGCAGGCCGCCCGGTATCGACGAAGGTCTCGATCTCGCTCCGGCGACCTTCGACCTCATTGGTCAACTGCATTTCCTGGAAGATCATTGTTCGCAAAATGCCGCGGCGGACTTTGCCGATGCTGTCGAAGCGCTCTACAAGCGGCTTCGTAAGGAGGGCCAGATGTGACTGGAACGCAGCGGTCCACCGGTTTGGTGCTAGCGATTCGCAGCCTATCGGCAAACGTGTCCGCACAGCCTTCAACGAACGTTGGAAGTTATGCCCAGCAATGCGTGCCTCGAAATGACGAGCGAGATTGGCCTGATGTCCGAGAACGTCGAATATAGTCGCGCGGGAAGACATTGCGCGATTGTATTGAGGTCGAACGATAAACAGCTTCTTCATTAAAGGGGCATACTCACCCCGTTCCTGTATTTCTCTATTTGGGTATCCGGCTCTTTCCGCTGGCCCATTAGGGTGTCGGACTTATCGATTGTACCGTATAGGTATTACCCGATCCGCTCAGAGTGAAATTGACCTTGTCGCCCGTCTTCAGCTTCGCGAGATCAACAGAAGGTGCGACTGCGAATTCCATCGTCATTGCCGGCCATTTGATGGCGGGGATCGGACCATGATCGAACGTGATCTTGTGGTTCGCAGCGTTCAGGGCGGTGATGGTGCCGGTTCCGTTCGCCGTTGTTGCCTTTTTCGTATCGTTCATCTTGTCGTTCATGCCCGGCATCTTCTTCATGTCGGACATGCCGCCTTGGGCCAGAGCCCCGCTCATCTGCAGCGTCAATACTGCGCCTACCAACGTTGAGGCGAGCACACTGGCGCGCAGGATGCGATAGGGGTGGTCAACAAGCATAGATATTCTCCTCTGGTTTCAGATGGCGAACCGCCATGATCACTTAGTTCGCAAAGCGAATCCGACTGGTTACAAGCTCACGGTTTCGTGAAGATCGTGCCCGATATGACCGGCAAAATCTGGGTCGGATACCGGCCGGGGTGCGGTGCGTGCGGAGGCAAGTTCGTGGGTCAAACTGTATCACGCCCTTTCATGCGGAGGGGCATGGTTCATCACCCAGAGTTCAACAACCGCTATTGCTGCGATGACGAGCCCCACCGCCAGGTGGACTTGCATAGCCACCGTGTCGCCGTGGAAACCGAGGATCCAGGGGCACGCCGCCAACCACAAACCTATAGCGAGCTTGAGCCACTCCTCAGTTTCGATGAAACTCGGAATTGTACCGAATGCGAAAAGGTCACCAATTGAGAAGATCGCGATGATAGTGATCGCCGTACCTGCGATCCATGATGTGTGCCATCCAAGATCGGAAGTGAATCCGAATATCCATGGCGAGAGAAACAGGAACCCACCTAAGGCAAGATTGCTGATATCGATGAAAGCCTCGGTTTTCCTAATTAGCTTGAACATGGTGATCTCCTGCGATGAAGGCCATGCAACACGATTTCGACGGAGATGATAATCCCGTTTGTAGAGAGTATTCCAGCGATTTCCTCATCTTGCAGCGATCGATATTTTCGTCGTCATTGATGTAACCGGGCGCTCGTTCCTTACCAACTAAATAGAAGAAGTGCTTGCCAGGCGCAGAAATCGGGAGGGCGCTCCCGAGGAGGGCGGCTGTGTCACCGCACCCTTGCAGGCCCTTCGAACCGGCGTCAGGTACCGACCAGGAGGCAGACACATGAACGCAAACTTGGTCTGGGGAGGCGCAGCAATTTCAATCGCCCTGGTGTCGTGGGGCTTCTACCGTCTCGTCGTGCCGAAAGGTTGGCGGGAATGGACTCGGGCAGGAATCGTGCAAGCCTTCATCATTGCATTTTATGCCGAGATGTATGGATTCCCGGTCACGGTCTACCTGCTCGCGCGAACCTTCAACCTGGACGTTGCGGGCGACGTTTGGGACGGCAATCTCTGGGTTTATCTGACAGGCAGCCGATGGGCGATGCCAGCTTCGATGACCGTCGGGTACACTGTCGTCGTCTTTGGAGTTATGCTTCTGATCGCCGGCTGGCGCCAGGTGTATCGAGCGAACACAAAAGGGCGCATTGCCACTGGTGGTCCTTACGCCCTGATGCGCCATCCACAATACACCGGCATTTTCCTCGGGCTCTTTGGCGAAGGGGTGGTGCACTGGCCGACGCTCTTTTCGGTTACGGCCTTCCCAATAATCGTCATTGCATACTCGCTCCTGGCTCGAAAGGAAGAGCAGCAGATGATAGAAAAGTTCGGCAGCAAATATCGGGCGTACCAACAGCGGGTGCCGATGTTCTTGCCCGATCGGAACGATTGGGGAAGGGGTTTCAGCGATCACCAAATTTGAGGGCAATGAATAGGCAAAGCTTCCTTGCGACCGCTACCGATCTTACCGAGCTTCGACGCCGCCAATTTCACGGAGATTTGGGCATAGTACCCGAGAGCTTCAGCTAGAGTGAACGTCAGATGGGGCCAGTAAGGCCACGAACGGAGAAGCCGCATGTCGACCAAACTACACAGTGTGACGCGCCGAAGTGCGCTAACTTTGGTGGCCGCTTTTTTCGTGTTGCAACGGTCTACCGCCCAAGCTGAATCCCCGGCGATCCTGGTTCATAAAGATCCAAATTGCAGTTGCTGCGCGGGCTGGGTGCGACATCTCAAAGACGCGGGTTTCGCTGTGAGGGTGGAGGAGACCACGAATCTCCAACCCGTCAGGAAACGACTGGGAGTGCCGGCTGACCTTGCGGCTTGCCACACCGCGGAAGTCGATGGATACGTACTGGAAGGACATGTCCCGGCGGTGGCTGTGCGACGACTTCTGGAACAGCGACCGACGGCCATCGGATTGGCAGTCCCAGGCATGCCCGTGGGGTCGCCGGGAATGGAAGGGGGAACACCTCAGCGGTACGAGGTCGTTTTATTCGGTGCGAAAGGCCGACAATCTTTCATGCACTTTGTTGGTCCGGAAAGTGTCGGATGAGGGCGGCTGAATTGAGAACCGTGGTCGGCGGGGTTACTGGACGGTATCGATCACCTGTCGCTTCCAGCCGGCAAAGCGATAACCATGGCCGGTCACTGTTTCGATAGAAGGGGCGAAGGCACCGAGCTTTTTCCGCAATGACCGGACTACGGCCTCGACTTTATTCGAGCCCGTGAAAGGTGTGTTCCAGATCTCGGCAAGCATCTCATCGCGGGGCACGACGCGTCCATTCGCACGGAGCAGCGCCCGCATCACGCCGAACTCCAGCCGCGTGGTTGGCTCGTGGCGGCCGTTCAAAACGAGTCCACGACCTGCCTCGTCGAGCCGGCAGCCAGTTGTTGGCAAGGATGCAGTCGCCTCCTTGCCAGCAAGGAACGAGTGCACCATGTCGGCGATCGCGTCGCCGTCGATCCACGGCAGATGCACGTTGCCATCCAGTACCGCGAAGCGCGCCAGCGGTAGCTCCGCGGCCAGCCGTCGGCCCGCCTCGAGCGGGATTGTCCGGTCGTCACGACGATGGATGACCAGCGACTCCGTGTGCACGCGTGGGAGCACGTCCACGGCACTCATGTTACAGCTCAGACGCAGTAGCTCCGCCGCCTTCGGTGCGTCAGACCAATCACGTTGGTTTCGCGAGAAGGTCTCAGATTCCTGCGCCGTTGCGCCGGGCAGAAACATCGCCGTGAGCGTGGCCGACCCGAGACCCCAGTGCGCCTTCACGAGATTAGCAAGGGCATCCCGCAGCTCCGGAGTTGCGACGTCGGATCCATTCGCATACGACCCATAAAGACACAACCGGCGGACACGCTCCTGATGCGCGGCCGCATAAGTGAGCGCGACGGGCCCGGCGCATGACACGGCGAACATCGAGAACTGCGCCTCGCCGAGTGCATCGGCGAGCATCGAGAGCAGCAGCACTTCAGCCGCCTGGGTTCGCGGCGGAACGTCGCGATCGCTTAAGCCGGTGCCTGGCCGGTCGTAGCGCACGACGCGAAAGCCATCCGCCAGGCGAGTGAAAAAGCTGCGAAATCCCGGGTGTTCCCAGTCGCGTTCGACATGGCTGACCCACCAAGCCGGGCAAAGGACGAGCGGCCCTTCGCCGACCGCCGCATAGGCGATACGAGCGCCGCTTGTATCCCGAATGAACCGAACTGTTTGCACTGCGGGTATTGATCCTCCACCCGGGGGCTCTCATTCAATTCTCATGACAATTTCATCGCTTTTTCAGGCGTGGCCCCGCCCACCCTCTCTATAGACTCGATAAACTCGGCGCAACGCTCCATCCAGACCATCCTTTCCTTTTCCGATGGTCAATCCTCGTTGAATGTTGATGTTGGAGGCAATGCATGATGATGGACATGACTACGATGGGTTCCGGCATGATGCTGGCGATTGGGATTTATCACCTCGGCATTTTCATCTTCGCCGTACTTGGGATCGCAGCATCGATCAAATATCTGCGTTCTTGATTTCCAACCTTGAAGTTCGGGGGTCACCGTAATCTTGGATTCGTGCGCCGGAGGGTGAACGACATGCTTGCGATTGACGCTGCTGTCCGACGCACTGCTGCCGTCGCCGTCACTGCTCTTCAGACTCTGTGGAGAAAGGGAATTGTGTCCTGCACGTTCCTTGTTGGTCTGCCGGCCGGTGCGGGATTGATCCTGCAAATACACGAATGGTCGACCTCGTCCCTGAACCTCTGCTTGTCCTCCTCCGCTGGACTTCGTCAAGTCAACAACACGCAAGCCGATCTGGTCCTTGCGTTCACGCTGTATCCGGTCACGGCGCCGGCTGGACAAATCACGGTACTCGCCGCCGCGATCGCCGCGCTCATTGGGTTTCTGCTTTGGAGCAAGCGAGCGACCTCGGCCTCGTTCTTTTGGGGCGTGCTCGCGGGCACCGGCTTCGTGTTGAGCTTCGATATCGTCTGGGTCCATTGGATCTTTGGCCTCCATCATCTTACGAATACACAAATGGACCTCGTCCTTGAGCCCCTGCTTGTTCTCCTCGGGCTCCTCTTCTTGTGGTTTGCGATCACGCGAGAGCGCCACCAAGCAAATAAAGCGACGGACCAAAGGAGCAGGTGATCCCGCGGCTCGCGGGGATTGGCGTTCGTTTGTTCGGACAGCGCTCGCCCAAGCCGAACTGTCTAGTTCGGCTCCGCGGATTCCGAGTTAACCACATGATTTTGAACGCTTTTCCTCGTCGTCAATTTCGTTGGCAAACTTGTGAGGCCTCTGGCCTTCCCAACTCGGCGATCCTATGTGATGTTGCCCCATGAATTTTTACCGATTCATCAGTCGTTTGCTCGCGGTCCTTGTGATCGCTGGGCTGGTTGTTGCGCCGCTGGTGACACCGGCCGCGGCAAAACGGCTCCCCGTGGCCGTGACGATGGATATGCCGGACATGTCAGCCGACATGCCCTGCTGTCCGGACAAACAGCACGGCAACAATTGCCAGGATTGCCCGCTTGTTGCGCTGTGCATGCTGACGGTTGCTCAAGCCGAACCATCTTCCGTCAATGGCATTCTGGCCCCGCTTTCCACTCGTACATTGTTCTTTGTTTTCGTCGATTTTACAGCCGATGGTCTCATTGGGGATCCTCCGGACCATCCTCCTCGAATCCTGACCTGATCGGCATTATCATGCCGTCGGCTGCTGCGGTCCTGGGGCCGCGCAGACAAATGCATGCCGCCGTCACGGCACGTCAGGACGTCGAGGATTGCATATGAATAGTTACACTTATGCGCGCGCCTTTCAGGTTGCGCTGATCGGCATTACCGTGACCGGATCGGCAACGCTCGCGCGCGCCGATATCAAAGATTATGAGTTCCAACTGGTTGATAAGACCGTCAAGAAGGGCGACGCGATCATCTCGGTCCGTCTTGTCCACAAGCCCGACGGCAAGCCGGTGCCCAATGCTGTGATCTTCGCCACGAGACTGGATATGGCGCCGGACGGCATGGAGACGATGAAGACAACCATCGAACCCATGCCCAGCACGGAACCTGGAATCTATAAGTTCAAGGCTGAGGTGACGATGGAGGGCGGCTGGCAATTGTCCTTGGCCGCCAAAGTTCAGGGAGAAATCGGCACCGTCGAGAATAAACTCGTCATCAAGGCGACGCCATGATCCGCTCGCTCGGAATCACGCGGCTCGCGGCAGTCGGAGCAACCACAGCCCTGCTGTGGTCGTCTCCGGCAGCGGCGGGCGATTTGCCGGGCGCCACGGCGGACAGCGTCGTCGCACTTGCCAAACGCCTCAATCCGACGGTGGCGGCGGCCGCGCTCGACTTCGATGCGGCGGTCCACAAGATCGGAACAGCCGGTGTTTTGGCCGATCCGACGCTCATTCTCGAAGCTTGGGACGTCAATAGACAGGGCGTCGGGCAGCGTCGCATTGGCCTTGAGCAAGAAGTGAAGCTCTGGGGCAAATACGGCCTTGAGCGCAATATCGCGCAGGCCGACGCCGAAGCCGAAAAATTCCAGGGCCGCGCAACCGTTACCGAACTGATTGCGCAGGTCATTGCCGCGCACGGCGAATACAACGCCGCCTATGAGGCCGTTGCAGTCTCGACCGAAATCAAACGGCGCGATGACGAGATCCTCGGGTTGGTGCGATCTCGATATGGCGCAACGTCGGTAGATCAGCAGGACGTCATCAGAGCCGAGGTGGAAGCTGCCACGGCAGAGGGCGACGTCGTTCGCCGGCAGGGGGAACTGAAATCCGCTGCGGCCAAGCTGAATGCCTTGATCGGGCGTCCGTCCCTGGCTCCCTTGGCGTCGCCGACCGGCTTTCGGGCTGTGAGGACGATTAGCCTCGCGCAGGTGCAGGCGCTCGCGCGCTCGGCGAATCCGCAACTGGCGATGGCCGGGGCACAGAGCAATTCCGCGGCCCAAACCAAATCGCTGACCGATCTCAACTACTATCCTGACGTAACGCTTGGTGCGAAATACGTGCAGCGGCCCGGCACTGAAGATACCGGCGAGTTCATGCTGGGCGTCAAGCTGCCGCTGCACTACGAGGTCAAGGACGCCGAGCAACGTGCAGCAGGCGCGAAACTTGGTGCTGCGCAAGCCCGCAACGAGGCGCTGCGGCTGCGGGTCGACGGACAGGTCGCCGATGCCTGGTTCAGCGTCGATGCGCTGCGGAAGGTTGTGCAGATCTACGCGTCGCGCCAAGTCCCTGCGGCGCGCACTTCACTCGATACGGCACGAAATGGCTTTCAGGCCGGAACGACCGATCTGTTCTTTGTTTTCGAAGCGGAGCGCCGGCTCCGGGCCGTCCAGCTCGATCTGCTGAAACTCAAAGTCGAACTCCAAATGAAATTTGCCGAGATGGAACGTTTGGCGGGAGGTTCTCTGTGAGAGAAGCGTATTGGGCGCCTTCACGTCGGCGTGAACATGTAACCGGCCGGCGATTGGCGCCGAATTCACTGGTTAAGCGCCAAATGATGCACGTCTCGTGCCCAAGCGCCTGCCAGATTCAAACGCGCTGAGATGGAACGCTTGGCGGGAGATTTGCCATGAGACGGCTGATAGCCGCTTTCTTGATTGTGCTCGCGATTGTGGCCGCAGGAGTGGTCGGATTGGTCGCCGGGCGCTCGAATGGTCCGCTTACGGGCTGGCTCGACGCTGTTCTGCCGGCGGCCGCGAAACAGAGCCAAGGTCAGCCAGAAGCGACCGGGCCTATCGTCTACTACCGTGATCCGAATGGCCTGCCGGACTACTCGCCGACACCGAAGAAAACTTCGGCGGGCAAGGATTATCTCGCAGTTCGCGCCAGCGAAGAGGTGAGTTTCGAGGACAAGGCTCCGGAAACTGCGACCGCCAAGGGCGGAGAACGTCGAATTCGCTATTACCGCAATCCGATGGGCCTCCCCGACACCTCACCGACTCCGAAGAAGGATTCGATGGGGATGGATTACCTGCCGGTCTATGAAGGCGACGAGGACGACGACTCGTCGGTCAAGGTCAGCGCCGGCAAGCTGCAAAAAGCGGGTGTTCAGACCGAGGTCGCGGAACGCCGCACCCTGAACACGGTCGTTCGTGCTCCAGGCATCGTTCAGGAGGACGAGCGCCGCAAGTCGGTCGTATCGCTGCGGTTCGAGGGTTTCATCGACAGCGTCGAAAACGTCACGACCGGCTCGCACGTCCATAAGGGCCAGCGGCTGATGCGTGTCTACGGCCCGAACCTGTCGAGTGCCGCCGCCGAATATCTTTCGGCGCTCAATGCGCGCACGGACGCCGGCATCACCAATCAAGCCTTGAAAGGCGCACGCCGGCGGCTCGAAAACCTGGACGCCCCCGAGAAGTTCATTGCCGAACTGGAGCGCACGCGCGAAATTCCGACTTATGTGAGCTGGCCCGCCCCGCAGGACGGCGAGATCGTGGAGCGCGTAGCCGTCAACGGCATGCGCGCTGCTCCCGGTGATGTCCTGTTCCGGATCGCGGATCATCAGGTCGTCTGGGTAGTGGTCGACGTCGCGGAGCGCGATCTTTCCCTAATCGAGGTCGGACAAAAGGCCGGCGTCCGGCTTCGCGCCTATCCGGACCAGGTTTTCGTTGGCAACGTCACGCTGATTTATCCACACCTGATGGCGGAGACCCGAACCGGGCGTCTAAGGATTGAATTGCCTAATCCGGACGAAGTGCTGCGGCCCGACATGTACGCCGATGTCGAGATCTCCACCGGTGCGGAGACGCCGGTCGTGACCGTCTCCAGCAGCGCGGTCATCGACAGCGGCGAGCGGCAGATTGTCTTGCTCGACAAGGGCGAAGGACGTTTCGAACCGCGCGCGGTGAAGCTTGGCCGGCGCGGCGCTGGCTTCGTCGAGATCAAGGAAGGGATCGCCGAAAACGACAAGGTCGTCGTCTCCGCGAACTTCCTGATTGACGCCGAAAGCAATCTCAAAGCGGCACTCAAGGGCCTGGATTCCGGGGAGAAGTCGCAATGATCGCGCGTCTCATCGACTGGTCGGCTCGCAACGTGATGCTGATCCTGATCGGCACGGTCTTCGCTGTGGCGGCCGGCGTTTATGCCCTGAAAAATTCGGCACTGGACGCGATACCCGATCTCTCCGACACCCAGGTGATCATCTACACCGACTACAAGGGCCAGGCACCGCAGGTCATCGAGGACCAGGTCACCTATCCGCTGACGACTGCCATGCTCACCGTGCCAAAATCGAAAGTGGTGCGGGGCTTTTCCTTCTTCGGCGTCTCATTCGTCTACATCATCTTCGAAGATGGCACCGATATTTACTGGGCCCGCTCACGCGTTCTCGAATACCTCAATGCGGCTGCGCGAAGACTCCCGGCGGGCGTGACGCCGACGCTGGGGCCAGATGCAACCGGCGTCGGCTGGGTCTATCAATATGCGCTGCAGTCGAAGGACAAATCGCTGGCCGACCTGAGATCTCTGCAGGATTGGACCATACGCTACGGCATTTCCAAGGCCGAGGGCGTCGCCGAGGTGGCAAGCGTCGGCGGCTTCGTCAGGCAATACAACATCATCCTCGACCCCAACCGGTTGCGCTCCCTCGGTATTCCACTTGCGAAGGTGCGCGATGCCGTCCGCGGCAGTAACATGGATGTCGGCGGGCGGACCGTGGAGCTGTCGGAATTCGAATTTGTCGTACGCGGGCGCGGCTATGTCAAAAGCGTTTCGGATCTTTCGAACGTCGTGCTGAAAGTCGAGAAGGGTACGCCGGTCTTGCTCAAGGACGTGGCACGAATCGAACTCGGACCGGATGAGCGTCGCGGAATCACCGAACTCAACGGCGAGGGCGAGGTCGCGAGCGGCATTGCGCTGCAACGTTTCGGCCAAAATGCGCTTGACGTTATCGATAACGTGAAAGCTCGCCTTGCCGACATGGCGTCGGCTTTACCCAAGGGCGTCGAAATCATACCGGTCTATGACCGCTCGAACCTCATCTACAACGCGATCGAGACACTGAAGCGGACCCTCACGGAAGAGAGCATCATCGTTGCGCTCGTCTGCATCGTGTTCCTGCTGCACGTGCGCAGCGCGCTCGTCGCGATCATCATGTTGCCGGTCGGCATCCTGATGGCGTTCGCCGCCATGAAAGCGCTCGGCATCGGCTCGAACATCATGAGCCTCGGCGGCATCGCGATTGCGATCGGCGCCATGATCGACGGTGCCATCGTGATGATCGAGAACGCGCACAAGCATCTCGAACGCGCTCCGCCCGACAAGCCGCGTCTCGAAATCCTGATCGAAGCAGCGAGCGAGGTCGGTCCCGCGCTGTTTTTCAGCCTGCTGATCATCACGGTGTCGTTCCTGCCAATCTTCACCATGGAATCGCAGGAGGGACGTCTGTTCAGCCCGCTTGCCTACACCAAGACGTTCTCGATGGCTGCGGCGGCGATTCTGTCGATTACCCTGGTTCCGGTCCTGATGGTGTTGTTCATCCGCGGCAAGATCATTCCGGAGCAAAAAAACCCCATCAATCGGTTCCTGATTTGGGTGTATCGGCCGCTGATCCAGGGCGTGTTGAAAGCCAAGACGCTGACCATCTTTCTTGCGCTTGTCGCCTTGGCGGTCAGCCTCTGGCCGGCCCGGCAACTCGGAACCGAGTTCATGCCGAGTCTGAACGAAGGCACGTTGATGTACATGCCGACGACGCTGCCTGGTCTGTCGGTGACCAAGGCTGCAGAGATTCTGCAGACGCAGAACAAGATCATCAAGACCGTTCCCGAAGTCGAGTCGGTCTATGGAAAGGCCGGACGGGCCGAGACCGCGACCGATCCGGCCCCCACCGAGATGTTTGAGACGGTCGTCAATCTGAAACCGAAGCAGCAGTGGCGTCCGGGCCTGACGGTCGACGGCCTGATCGCCGAGCTTGATAAAGCGCTGCAGTTTCCCGGCGTCTCCAACGCCTGGACCATGCCGATCAAGGCGCGCACCGACATGCTCGCGACCGGAATTCGCACGCCGGTCGGCATCAAGGTCATAGGCAAAGACCTCACCGAGATGGAGAAGTTGGCACGGCAAATCGAAAGTGCGGTTAAGGCCGTGCCGGGCACATCGAGCGCCTACGCGGAACGTGTCATCGGCGGCTACTATCTGGACATCACGCCCGACCGGGAAGCGCTTGCACGCTATGGTCTCATGGTCAGCGACGTACAGGACACTGTTTCGTCTGCCCTTGGTGGCGAGACGATCACGACGACTGTAGAAGGTCGAGAGCGTTACGGCGTCAATCTGCGCTATCCCCGCGATCTCCGCAGCGATCCCCAATCGATTGCCCGGGACGTGCTGGTGGCCATGCCCGGTGGCGGGACCGTCCCACTGGGTGAGGTCGCCACCATCAAGCTGACACGCGGCCCAACCACGATTCGCACCGAGAACGGCCAGCTTGCCGTTTACATTTTCGTGGATATCCGCGACCGCGATCTCGGCAGCTACGTCGCCGACGCTAAGGCCGCCGTCGCCGCCAACGTGCAGTTTCCGCCGGAAAATTATGTCGTCTGGAGCGGCCAGTTCGAATATCTCGAGCGCGCCACCGCACGGCTGAAGATCGTGGTGCCCGTCACGTTGCTGATCATCTTCCTGCTGCTCTATCTGAATTTCCGGCGGCTGACCGAGACGCTGATCGTGATGCTGTCGCTGCCATTCGCGCTCGTCGGCGGGCTCTGGCTGATGTGGTGGCTCGCCTTCAACGTGTCGGTCGCGGTGGCCGTGGGCTTCATCGCGCTCGCAGGCGTCGCCGCGGAGACCGGCGTCATCATGCTGATCTATCTCGACGATGCGATGAAGGAGCTTCATGCCGAGCGGCTTGCAGAAGGCAGGCCGTTCACGCGGGCGGACCTCAACGAGGCCATCATGCTGGGCGCGGTCGAGCGCGTCAGGCCCAAGATGATGACCGTCGTCGCCATCATGGCGGGCCTTATTCCAATCATGTGGAGCACCGGCACCGGTTCCGAAGTCATGCAACGGATCGCGGTGCCGATGATCGGCGGCATGATCTCGTCGACCATCCTGACGCTGGTCGTGATCCCGGCGGTCTATGCGTTGATCAAGGGATTTGGGGTGCCGCCGAATGTGGCCATTCCGGCGGAAAGAGGCGGCCAGGAGACGACTGCGACAAGAAACGCACACCGTTCGCAAGCAGCGGAATGAATGGAAACGCGCATTCCTCGGCTCCGGGGTGACGTTATGGACCAGTGGGATTTCAAAAAGTGGCGAAAAAAATTAGGCGTCAATCAGGTTGCGGCAGGGAACATGCTCGGGCTCAGTCGCGGCGCGGTCCAATATTGGGAAAGCGACATCCG
>WNFO01001241.1_pt1 | contig 19756 bp, 35 predicted proteins | sample 5400251 | NCBI WGS metagenome assembly WNFO01 (sample SAMN13153354, study PRJNA577476) | soil metagenome | isolation source: 100 cm saprolite under Madrone tree | place: USA:California | collected 2016-06-14
GACAAGGCGTCGAGCCCGGTGATGTTCTACGTCGGCAAGGCGGTCTCCGCTCTGGCGACCGGCTGGCTCGTCGGCATGTTCGCCGGCAAGAAGGCCGGGTACTTCGCGCTCGCCGGCGGCGGGATCAACCTGGCGTCCGACGCGATCGTGACGTTCGCGGGGCCGACTCTCGGGCTGTCCGAGTACCTGGACCCCGGGATGCAGGAATACCTGGAGCCCGGAGGCCCGGTCGGCTTCCTGTCGCCAGGCGAGACCGTCTCGGGCTACGAAGACGAGCCGGTGTCGAGAATGAACCCGGACAACCGCATCTAGGCGGCGGCGGTCCCGTTCGTCCCGGAGGAGCCCGCGAGAGCCGGCGCCGGGACTGGAGTCACACGTGGCACAGCGAGACTTTCGACGGCAGCACAAGACGGTCGGACCCGGGGACGAGCTGGTAGCGTTCCCGCTGTACGACCGCCAGACGTACACCTCCACGAGCACGCTGAAGCTGCTGTATTTCACAGCGGTGCGCCAGCTCCTGCGCGACGGCAACCTGAAGTTTGCCGCCGGCCTGCCCCTTCGCATGGAGTACCTGGTCCAGGCGATCCGCGTGGTCCCCATCGTCAGGCCCGATCAGCGCGCCGCGCTCACCGCGGCGAACGAAGGCGCGGTCCTGTCGCGCGCCGACGACCTGGCGCAGATTTACAACGACGGCGTGTTGCAGTTCTTCATCCTGTCGAAGGACTACGGTCAGTTCCCCCTGTTCCTGCTGTTGCCCGGAACCGGGATCCTGACCAACAACGCGTCGCTGACCACCACCGCGCAGGCGTCCAACTACATCGAGACGTCCAGCGTCGGACAGCCCGACAACCGCGCGGTGTTCACGCTCTTGTCCCCGATCGACATCCCTCCGCAGACTTCGTTCTCCGTCACGATCGAGTGGGCGGCGGCCCTCACGCTCAAGGGCGGGAACCTGGATCTGGAGGTCGTGCTCGACGGGAAGCTGATCCGGCCGCAGCAATAGACGGCCGACCACCAACCGCCGGCGGCGGCGCCCACGGAAGCATCCTGGGCGTCGCCGGCAGGCGAGGGAGAGACACGCAAGTGTGGGCCTACACGATGGACACGAAGCTCATGGCCGACGATGTGGCGCTCGCCTATCGTCGCGCCGGCTTCAAGGTCCGCACGCATCCGTACTTCCTGACCTTCCCTGACATCGTGCTCGCCACGCTCAACACCAAGGCGTTCGCCCAGGTCTCGACCGACACCGACAGCCTGTTCGTCATGCTCCAGATCAATCACCGGAAGCAATACGGCCTGTTCCCTGTGGCCGAAGCCGGCTGCGGCATGAAGATCACCGACTTGCAAAACAGCTACACGTTCGGCGAGCAGGACCTGGTCCCGTCCGAGTCGATCGCCGGCAGCGGGGAGGCGCCCTCGATCCTGGCGTTCCCGTACACCCTGGCGCCGGGCTCGCGCCTGCGCGCCGAAGCGATCCACCTGGCCGGCCACAACCCGGGCGGCACGGTGTTCCCGAACCCGGACACGACGTCGATCACCGTGACCGTGACCATCGTCGGCGTCAAGCTGGTCACCTGGCCGTTCACCCGTCAGATCCTGATGCCGGAGGTCTGATGCTGACCGTCTCGACGCCCTATCTCAACGTGCAGGCGATCCGGCGCATGTACCGCGACCAGGGCAAGCCGACGATCGCCAAGCCCGGCTGGTACGCGCTCGTGGTCAACCTGACGGGGACCGCGGTCGGCGAGGAGCGCCGCGACGTCCTGGACATCGACACGGACAGCGACTTCCTGCTGCTGTCGGTTTACCACTATTACCAGAACGGCGCCTACAACCCGGACCTGGGGTCCGTGGCGGCCAACGCCGAATCGGGCCAGTTCATCGCGGACAACGCGCTCGACATTCAGTCGAACCTGATCGCGATCCGTCTCACGCCGCTGTCGAGCAACCGGCCCATGCACAACATCCCGTTCATCAGCAACGCCGGCTGTGACTTCCCTCAGTGGGTCGGGCACAGCAACGGCTTCAGCGGCGACTGGGAAGTGGGGCGCTTTCCGCTTTTGGCGCATCCGCGCGAGGGCGAGGACACCTTGACCGGCCAGGACGGCGGGATCTCCGTGTGGCGCGGCTGGTTGACCGAGCCGATGATCCTGCCGGCGCGCAGCGAGTTCCAGGTGGGCGTGAAGCGGCGCGCGGCCGTGGCGACCATCCCGCTCAAGGGAAACCTGTTCGTGTTCTGGGGCGTGCGTCTCTACACGTAGGGAGGGGCCTGATGTTTCGATCGTCGGAGTTCCCGATCACCGCCTACCTCGACAAGCTGGAGGAGGATTACAAGAAGGACGGTTACCGGGCGTCCTTCGAACACTACGTGTTCAACGCGGAGTATCTGACCCTGCCCCGGCGCGTGAGTGTCGACCCGATCGACACGCCGCAGGTCATCGCCACCGAGTCGGACGCCGGGTTCGTGTGCTTCGCGCACGCGCAACACTGTGTCGACAGCGCGACCAAGAATTTCGTGGCGTTCCCGCAGGTCTCGATCAAGGTCCGGCTCGACGGCAGCGGCCGCGACATGCAGAACATCAGGACGCCGCTGCTGTGCGTGTTCGGCAGGGGCGACCGGCCGTTCGAGCTGCCGCGGCCGTACCAGGTCGGACCCAAGTCCACCTTCACGATCACCGCCGGCAACTTCGAGACGGCGACGGACTTCGATCTGCGCCTGTCGTTCATCGGCGCAAAAATCTTCCTGGAGCGCCTGGGCTAGAGGGAGGGCACGTGCAGGAGAGGTACGCGGTCAGCTCCTATGTCGAGGCACAGATCGCCCGCTGGCGCCGCCAGGGGTATGTGCCGGATCTCGACCACTACATCTACAACGCGGACTTCAACCCGATCCCCGAGGCCGGCTCCCTGTCCCAGGTCAACGCCACCGACGAGGACCGCGGCTTCGTGGCGTTCGCGCTCACTTACCGCGCCGTCACGGTGCACAGCCTGGGAAGCCCTCAGCAGCTCGTCGAGACCGGCCAGTTCCTGCTGCAAATCACGCGCAGCGACGGCTACGCGCTCCAGGACCGGCCGACCGACATCAACAACGTCGCCGGGATCGGGATCAGGCCCGGGCGCTTCTACGTGCCGTTCGTGGTGCCGCCCAGGTCCTCCTGGGAGACCACGGTGAGCAACCTGGACACAATCGACCAGTGGTTCGTGCAGGTCGCCTTTCACGGCGCCAAGTATCGGCTGCGGCCGCGGGGAGCCCGATGATCGGCGTCGAATCGTACGCGCTCAACCGCTACCTGCTGGACCAGGCGCGCGGGCGCCGGCGCGACCACCAGCACTTTACCTATGAGGGCGAGGTCAATATGTTCTCGCCCAACGACGTCTTCAACATCATCCAGATCAACGTGGACAAGGATGCGCCCTTCCTGCTGGTGTCGATGCAGGGGGAGGCGTTCTCAATCGACCCGGGCGCGACGACGCCGCTGCAATACGAGCGGTCCCCGTCGGCGCGCCTGATGCTGCGCTACGGCGGCTCGGGCGGCGTCGCCTGGGCGCAGACGCCCGTCCACTGGCGGAATTGCCTGGGCTATCGGCCCGTGCCTTACGTGCTCCCGGCGCCCAAGCTGGTGCCAGCGGGCTCGCAATTCCACCTGACGATCTTCTGGGACAACGAACCGAGCGTCGGCAACCTGCCGCAGCTCACCTTCCGCGTGCAGTTCATTGGGACCAAGCTGTTCCGGTGGAGGGCCGCCTGATGCCAGTCAATAAGGCGGGCACAGTGGGCAAGGCGACGGACATCTACGAAACGGTGTTCACCGAGACCGAGCTGCGCGAGCGCGCGATCGCGTTCGATCGCGTCGACCGGCGCTCGTTCATCGTGCCCAACTTGAACGAAATCCGTTTCGACCTGATCACGCTCACCGACCGCGAGCTGCACGGCGGCGTGATCACGGCCCTGGGCGTGGACTCTCCACAGTGGGATTTCTTCAACCGCGGGCTGTACCTGTTCACCGTGCAGCGCGTGCAGCCCACCGGCCAGATCATGCGGAGTCAGCGCGGCAACGTGCAGTCGACGCAGGAGCTGCAATACTACACGTTCCGCGGCCTGGGCCCGACCGAGGCGCCGACGTCCTGCTACATCGTCCTGAAGCAGCGGTATGTGTTCGGGCTGGTGCTGCGGGCCCGCTCTGCCGTGCCGGCGACCGGCTTTCGTGTGGTCAACCTCTACGTCAGGACGAAGGGGTATCAATTCCGATGATCCCTCGACCCGTTGGCTTCCTGCCGGCGCAGACCCCGCTGTTTGAACAGGGCGGGCTCGCCGGACTGCCGCTCGCCAACGCCGTGATCAGCACGGCCTGGTTCGACACCTACCAGGTCCTCGACGGCGAGATCCAGATCCCGCAGACCGGGCTGACCGTCGATTCGGGCTCCGAGGCGATCACCGGCACCGGCACGACGGCGCAGATCGGCGCGTACTACCTGGACCTGTACGCCGACCACAACAACGCCAACGGCGCGCCGCTGACGATCGACATCCGCGGCGCCATCGCCCAGGCCCTGGAGGTCGGGGGCCCGCCGGTGCTGCTGCTGCGGCGCTTCATTGTGCAGCCCTCGGAATTGGGCTCAGGCGAAGTCCGGCCGTTCATGTCCACCGCGCGGATCACCGCGCGCTTTTTCCAGGTGCGCTACGTCTACCCCGGGTTCAACGCGACGCGCTTTTCGACAGCACTCACCATGAGGGCCTTCTAGTGACCGCACCGTTCCAGGACCTGGTGGACAAGATCGCCGACCAGGAGCGCGTGCCGCGCGCCGTCGCCCAGGCGCTGGTGGATACGGAGAACATCAAACGCAACCCGGCGATCGCCATCCGCGAGAGCTACGGCGGCGGCAGCTTCGGCCTGACCATGATCACGCTCACCACGGCGCGCGGGCTCGGGTTTACGGGAACGCCTGGTCAGCTCTTAGCACCGGACACGAATCTGACCTATGGGCTGCGCTACCTGCGCCAGATGTTCGACCAGGTGGGACAAGGGAGCTGGTCGCGTGCTCGAGCTGGATACAACGCCGGCCCCGATCTGTCCCCCTGGCCGGCGGCCGACGTCGCACGATTCGAGCGCAACCTGGCGCGGTGGAGCGGCCCGAGCCCGGGTTTTCAGAAGCCTCCGATCCAGATAGCGGGGATCGGGGGCTGGTTGCTGCCGCTGGTGATCCTGGGGTTCCTTCTGCCCCTGCTGTTCACACGACGGAGGTCAACGTGAAAGACCTGTTCAAGAAGTTCATCAGTCGCAAGCTGCTGGTCACCATCCTGGCGCCCCTGGCGATCGCCAAGTGGCCGTTCCTTCTCCCGCTGCTGACCGTGCTCGCGCCGAGCTACGTCATCGGCCAGGCGGGCGTGGATGCGGTCAAGGCGGTGAACGCGTGGAAGGGCAATCAAGCGCCTTGAAAAACGGGAACGGGCGCGTGGGGTGGTTCCTGGTGGCGCCGGCTTATGCGCTGGCCGCCGCCGGGTTCCTTTACACTCACCTGGTCGAGGTACGAGTGGCGCAGCTCGCCAACGAGATCGGCACGCTGCGTGCGGAGCTGGTGAAGCGCAAGGCGGACCCGAAGGGAGGGCACGATGCCAACACAGATCGCAATGGTTCACGCGTACAAGGTTTACAGGCTCAGGAAAACGGAGGAGGTCCCGGCGGGGGGTGAGTTCCGTGACCACCTGTCGCCGGAGGAGCTGGCCGAGCTGCTGTCCGACCTGAGCGCGCAGGGTAGGCTCGGGCCGATGATCAACATCGTGCAAGACGGTGACCCGGCGGTGATCGTGGGCCAGCTCACCGGCATGATCGGACTTCAGATCGACGCGACGATTCAGGCGCCCGTCGGCCAGGCGCTCCCGCCGCCGCCAGGTGCTGCACGAGGGAACAGGAGGTAGCGATGCCTTTCGGCGGCCACCAGATGCGGGCCAGGCGCTTGTGGTCGGTCACGTCCACCGTGACCAGGACGAACGAGCGCGTCAACGACATCACGGGGCCGAATCCGACAACGGTCAACGACTTCTACACCCTGGCCTACTTTTCGATCCGGGTGACGGGCAAGCTCAACCTCCCGCTGGTCGGCGTTCGCATCTACGGCGCCGATGACACCGTGGCCGGCTTTCCGGCCGCCGGGACGGTCGGCGAGGCCCTGGTCACGACCGCCACCGACTTGGCGCTCAACACCGGCCTGGTCCGTGCGCCGGCGATGCACCAGGTTGACGGCGACGTGCCGGGCCGGCCGATCGTGATCCCCAAGTTTCTGCTGCTGGAGTTCTCGACGGGCGCGCCAGGCGCGACACCCACGATCACGTTCGAGGTCAGGGCGGTTTTTATCGGCCTGCACCTGTCCAGCTCGGAGTAGGCGATGCGAGGCCGACATGCTGTACGGGGGGCACCAGCTCCGCAAGAGGGTCCTGTGGTCTGTCACGCAAACGGTCCAGGTCACGAACACGCGCGTGTCGGGGATCACCGGGAACAATCCGGTCAGGATCGATCCCTTCTACACCGTGGCCTACTTCCAGATTCGCGTGATCGCCAACACGCAGCTTGCGCTGTCGGCGCTCCGCATCTACGGCGACACCGGCATGTCGATCGCCGGCGGCGAGGCGAACCCGCGCTTTCCGACAGCGGGCTCGACAGTCGAGGCCCTGGCGGCGACGACGACCGCGGTCATCGCCCCGAGCGGACTGCTACGGGCCCCGGGGATGCACCGCGTAGACGCCGACGGCCGGCAGGTGAACATCCCGGTGCCGCAGTTCCTGATCCTGGAGTATTCGAGCGGGCCGGCGGGGGCAGGCGCCGATCTGCGCTTCACGGTGTCCGTCTGCCTGATCGGGCCGCACCTGTCGAGCACGGAGTAGACCATGCCGCGTAGCGCCAGGCGAGCCAACACGCTGCTGTTCTCGGACCAGATCCTCGGGTCGGTTGTGAACAAGCGGCTACCCGCGGTGGAGCTGGACGCGCTTTACACCGGCGCCCTGTTCCAGCTCGCCGTGCTGGACGTCGCCGGGCTCACCGCGTTCTCCTGCCGGCTGTATGGTTCGATCGACGGGATCACGTTCCCGCCGGTGGGCGTGTCGGCCGAGGCGCTGGTGTCAACCGCGGTGATTCTCAAGGTCGGCGAGTCCATGCTGCGGCAGCCGACGGTCTTGACGGCCGACGGCGCCGCGGCGCAGGCCCCGCGGATCTTCCCGTCGTTCCTGCTGTTCGAATATACGGCGACCCTCGTGGGCCGTCTGCAATTCGAAGTCCGCGCGCTCCTGGACGCCGCCGGCCACGTCGCCGGCGTCGAGCAACAGGGCGAGCCCACGGCCGTGTCGCCGGCGTGAGGAGCTGATCGTGTTCACAATCAAGAAGGGCCCCACGCTGCTGTGGTCGGTCACGACGGTCGTGCAACGCACGCAGGATCGCGTCAACGGGATCACCGGCGTCAACCCGATCGTGATCGAGGACGACTACCACTTGGCCGTGTTCGAGGTCAAGGTGATCACGCAGGTCAACCTGGCGATCACCGGCCTGAGAATCCTCGGGTCTCTGACCGGCACGTCCGCGAGCACAACGATCGGTTTCCCGCCGGTCAATGCAGCGGCGCAGGCGTTTGCAAACCCGGTCAACGGGTCAGTGCCGTTGCTCCAGACGGGCCAGGCGACGGTCGCGCCGGGCATCTTCCTGGTGGCGAACATTTCCGTGGGGACCCTTGGCATCGTGCCGCCGGCGCTGCTGCTGGAGTACGACACGGCCGCGCCAGGCGCGACACCGAACCTGGTCTTTGAAGTGCGCGGATCTTTCTACGGCGGCCCGTTCTACATCACCAGACCATAGGAGGGAGCGATGGGCAAGGACGATCTGGAAGCGCGCGTCGACCGCATCGAGGAATGCCTGGAGCAGGCGGGCTACCCCGTGCGTCGAGCCAAGGAAAAGAAACCGAAGCCCGCACCGGCAGAAGCGCCCGCCGGCGAGGGGACGTAGTCCCTTCCCGATTTCCCGGTCAGGCCGTGCACGCACGCCGATCGGGTCCGCAGCGGGGCGCGCCGTACTCCGGTGCGAGCGCGCCCCGCCCTTCCATTCGCACTATCACCTGATATAGCATCCTGGCGGGCGTTGCGCGAGCTGCCGCGGCTCTGGATTCCCTGGGGCACTAACGCGAGCGGGCGATGACCGCTCCCTCCTGGTCAACCGATCATGTCGGGACAACCGAGGGGGACCAGACGCCAGCGTCGCCAGGTCAAAGTCCAAGACCAACGCACCGGACCCCGGACCTGGCGGCGCTCGAAATACAAACCGCGCGACTCTTGCCGAGCGCACCAGCGGTTAGCCCGGACCAGGGCGGCGGACGGACGCCGCGCATCAGGGCCTGGTCCCGTCCTGCAATGGGCCCCCCGGGACGTAAACCGAGGGGGGCCGCCCCCCGGCCCTTGACTTCGCCGGCGAAAACCCTTCCGGTTGTGCTACAATCCCGGCATAGTAGACCGGGGGGCCTATGGCGAACATCCTTCCTTTTCACCACCCAACACGACGCGCCACGCTTCCGCTTTTGCATGATCGCGTCCCGCCTGCACACTCCCCGGCCCTGTCCAGCAGCAGGGCCGGGGCCTGCCCATGAAAACCTACATCGGCACGCGCACGCCGCAGGGCTGCCGGGTCCGCGTTCACGACACGGCGACGACGCGCGTGCGCCGGCTGCGCGCGCGCCTGGACCTGTGGAATCACAGCCAGACCGGGTTCGAGTGGGGCTACGCCGGCAGCGGGCCCGCGCAGCTCGCGCTCGCCATCCTGGCGGATATGTTCCGTGATGACGACGCCGCGGCCGTCAGGTTGCACCAGGCGTTCAAGCGCCAGGTTGTCGCCACGCTGCCCTCGACCAGGTGGGCGCTCACCGAGGACGAAGTGTCGCGCCTGATCAAGGCGCTGCCCGAGTTCCGGGACGGGAGCTGCGGATGAGAGTCAACCCCGGCGCACTCCTGCTGTCGATCGGCGCCGTGTGGTGGATCACGTGGCTCATTGCCGGCTTTTGTCTATGGCGCGAAGGCGTGCACCTTGGAAGGGCGCAGCCGGGACACGGGGAATTCGAGTTGCACATGGGGCGGGCCGCGCGGTGGTGTAACCGCTCGACGTTTCTGATGCGTGCCTGCACGTTCGGATGGTTCAAAAGATGACGCCCCCGGGCAGCACGCGGCGTGGTCTGCCCATGATCGTGCCGGGCCCCGGGGGCTGCTGGATCTGGACCGGCTCAGTCAACGGCAAGGGATACGCGCGCTGGCGCCGGCGGGACGACGACTATCAGCGCCTGGCGCACATCGTTGTGTGGGAGACGTTCAACGGCCCGCTGCCCGAGGGGTTCCAGCTCGACCACACGTGCCGCGTCAAGGTGTGCGTGAACCCGGCGCACCTGGAGCTGGTGACGGGGACCGAGAATCTGCACCGGCGCAATCGCGCCAACGGGTGGAGGGAGGCGGCGTGAGGGCGTGGTGGAGTCGAGTCATCGATCGCGTCCTGGGAATCAATCCCGATCGGCGCGCCTGGACCGATCACAGTCGGCCGCCGACGCCGGCAGAGTGCTCCGCGCACCGCCTGGGGATCACGGTCGGCCTCATGGAGGCCGAAGGGATCTTGTCGGACATCGGAGCGGCGATCGACGCTCGTGAAAAGGTCAACCCGGACGCCCGATACCTGACCGCGGAGCGCGAAGTGGTCCGCCTGGCGCGCTGTCGGGTGCTGGCGCGCCGGATTCAGCATCAAGGCGAATGGGAGCGCAGTTACCTATGACGGTCTGTCAGTACCTGGAGCCGCCGCGGCAAGCGCCGTGCTTTTCGACGGCGACGCACCAGGCCACGCTCCCGTGTTATCTGATCGCTGGCGTCACAGTGGCGACTCCAGCCATGATTACAGTAAGTGTCTGTGATGACCACGCGCAGGCGTTACGCGCGCAAGGTGTTGACGTATGGCCGATCGAACCCCAACACTCCCCGGCCTGACGCCCGAGGGAGACGAGCCGTTTAATCCGGTGCGCGATCGCTTCGGTCGCCTGCGCGGCCCCTGGAAAAAGCCGGCCAGGTTCCCCTGTGACTTTCACAAAGCGAACGGCATGGTGTGTGACCTGGAGTCGGTCAGACTCTGGTGCGGAATGTACGGGCCGGCGGGCCCGGCATGGCATTGGCACGAGCCAAGCTACGCCGTGAGCTGCAGCGGCGACATGGTGAGGCATCAGCGGTGCGCTTTACACCCCGTCGTGGAGGGCCTATGAGACTAAGCGTTGCCGTCGGAGCGAAGATGACACGCGAGGCGTGGCAGACCGTGAGCTACAAGCTGTTGGATCTGTTGGGGAGCAACCTGGGCCCGAACGGTCGCGTGCACGTGCAGGACTTTATCAAGCTGGCCGGCCGCGCCTGGCCGGACCTGGAACAGCGCGCCGCCGACGAAAACCCCGGAGCTGCACCGCCGCGGGCGCCGATCGATGAGAGCGGCGTCTGATGCCCTGCTGCGGCGCCTGGCGCGTGACCGCGGTTACCGTCGGCGCCTGCGTTGTCGCCCGCCCTACGTCAAGCTCTACTGCAAGGAGTGTCAGACTGACTTTCGACCGAAGGTCTGGATCTTCCTGGGGCGGGGCTGTCCCCGCTGCGGAATGAAAGCCTACGGTCGCATCACGGGGATCGGTTGGAACGGCGAGACCGAGCCGATCGATCCCCGTGACTGGACAACGCCGGCGGGCGATCCGATCTGCCCCGTGCGCCGGCCGCTTTCAAGGGGCGGGTCAGGGAGGGAGTAAATGCGCGAGCAACGATCGACCCGGCTCGCTCTGCTGTTGGCGATCGCCGTCGCCGGCGCCGTCGTGGGTCTGATGGCGTGCGGGCAGGCGAATGCGATCATGGACAACCCGACGCCGCCGTTGAAACAGGCGCCGCCGAAGATCCCGGCGGAAGTCCGCTACGTGTGCGTCCAGGACCAGGACGGCACGCTGATCAGCATGGTCGAGCCTTACCCATTCACAACCGACCAGGCCGACCTGGGCACGTTGAAGGCGAATCTTACGAGCGCCGTCAACCTGGCCGGACGCAGCTCGGGGCGCGCCGACGTCGTGGACGCATCGGCGACGATTGAGCTGATCGACAACCCGATCCCGCCGCTGAGTCGGCCGCGCTCCCCGCGCAAGCCGATCTTGTACCAGGCCGGCGGGACCGGCGGGTGTTTCATGCGGTGTTCGTGCGCGTCGCCGATCACGTGCGTGACGTCTGGACGTCTGAGCACCGGACCCGAGGCGCGCCTGGCGCCGGGCGACCGGGGCGGCGGCGGTATCTGCGGCTGCGGCGCCGGCTGCGGGTCGTGCGAGCTGTGCACGCTGGTCTGTCCGAAGTAGCGAAGTAAGGCCCGGGGCCGGCGTCCGTGGGGGGACGTGTACGCCGGCCCCGGTTTTCTGTGAGGGCGGATCGTGCAGGGGAAAAGATACCTGGACCGCCGCGGGTTCGTGGCGCTGCTGCGCGTCATCAAAGAGCGCCGGCGCCTGACCGCCAGGCGGGACTACTTCCTGATCTACTTCCTGGGCCGCACGGGGCTGCGCTGTTCGGAGGCGCTGGCGCTGCGCGTTCGGGACGTGCACCTGGACACCGATCCCGCCTACGTGCAGGTCGAGACGCTGAAGCAACGCAAAAAGCAGACGGACCAGGTGCTGCTGGAGCCGCGCACCGTGCGCGCCGCTCGCCGCTACCTGTCGCGCGCGCTGCCGCGGCTGTTGTCGCGCCCCGTCGATCCGTCGGACCCGCTGTTTACTGTGCGCGTCGAGACGCGCGACGGCTGGCGGATCGTCCCGGTCGCAATGGGCGACCGCAACGCGCGGCGGATCTTTGAGGTCTACCGCCGGCGGGCCCGCCTGGCGCCTGGCGTGACGCTGCACTCTCTCCGACACTACCGCGGGACGGAGCTGCTGCGCGCAACCGGCGACATGGAATTTGTACGGCAGCAGCTCAGGCACCGCTTCATCAGCTCGACGCAGCGATACCTGCACGTGGACCCGGAGCGGGAGCGTCTGTACCTGGCGCGTCTCGACAGGCGATGATCGGGTGCGTCTTTTATCCTGGGGACCAAATCGGGATCTGTCGCACGCACCTGGACGGTCCCTGCCCCTCACGCGGAGGACCGATGTTCCAAGGCACTGAAGTGATCGAGCAACCGCTGTTCGTCAACTGCACGCGCGTCAATGAGTCTGACGACACCGCGCTGTTTGTGCCGGGAGTCGTCGGCAACATCCCGATCGGCGGCGACAGCCTGGCCGCGCGGCAATCGTTCGAGGTGAGGGCTGTTCACCTGGTCCCGGTCGTCCCGGCCTTTATGCAGCGATGGCTCGCCAGCGTAGACGGGCAGCGTGCGCGCCGGTTGTGGGATCACCTCGTCACGGATGCGGTGCTGCGCGTGGACATTTTGTCGAAGCGATACCTGGAAGTCCCGCTGTTCGCTTTCCGACCCCGGGCCCCGCACCGCCTGGGCCGCGTCTGGCGCCTTGTCGATCTGCCGCTCGTGATCCAGCCGCAAACGACCTTCCACGTGTGTCTGACGTTCCCGATCTGCGGCTATCACCAGGCATGGGGCGGCAACGTCAACGATCGGCCGCTGCGCCTGGGCCTGGTCCTGGCCGGGCGTTTCCTGCGCCCGCTTCAATGAGCGAGCGTCGGCGCCGGCGTTGCATCGGCGTGCCTGGCGTCGGGATCGTGTGCGGCGTGCGCGGCCTGCTGTCGGCGCGCGACCGGGCCGAGCTGGTGGACATGCTCGGGCAGCTCCAGGCGTGGGCGCAGCGTGAGGAGCGCGAGCTGCGGTCCCGGTGGATTCGGAAGCTGTGCCGCGTCGTGATCAGCGGCCGATGTAGACCGACGTGACGTAGCTCCCGCTGCGTCGCTTGCCGTACTTGTAGGGCCCGTGGCCCGGGCGAGTCGTCCGCATGCACCAGCAGGTCGGCTTGCCGCAACGGCGATACTCCCACTTCCAGCGCATCGCGGCGCGCCGCTCGTCGGCGGCGTGGCGCTCTGCAAAGCCGCGCTCGGGGTGTGCCTCGCCGGTGAACCCGTACCGCAGGTCGAGCGCATGCGCCAGGCGCGCCGCGGTGTCGGCCTCGGGCTGTGTGCAGCCGCGCGCCACTGTCATGCGGGAGAGGGAGCGCCACTTGCGCCGCGCGGCCTCTCTGTCTTGTGCTACAGGGTTGCGGGCCACCGCCGGCGAGTGTAGCACAAGACGGGGACCCCGGCGCGGGGACCTGGCGCCGTAGCACAAGACGGCATCGGCTGGTGCACATTGCGCGGCCGCGAGCCAATGACCGCAGCGAGCGACCCTCCAGGATGGCGCAGGACGAGCGAAAGGCCGGAGGTCCAGGTCCTGACACCTGGGCGATCCGGGCCGCGTCCTGGGGCCGCCTGGCGCGTCGCCCGATCAGATCACTTCCGTGAGAGAGAGAGACACACGACGCCGATCCCCGGCCCCGGCTCGTGCCACCCTGCGGCGATCCGGGGGGGCCCGGCAGAGTCGTGTCCGGCGACGTACCGACAAGGGAAACGCGGAGTCTGCCCCCAAAGGCTACGCGGAGCGTTTCCCGCCCTGCGATCTAGCAGTTGGGGGAGCGCGAGGGGGGCCGGCCGCGCCGGCGCGCCCTCGCTCGCGCGCCCTTACGGCCGACGTCGCCCGCAGCGTGCCCAGGACCCGGCTGTGTCCCGGCCCTGGCGTCGTTGTAGGTCCCTGCACACGCGCCGCCACCGATTGACCGGCGCGCTCACGTCCCGTTCGATGGATCTGCCCGGCTCTAGTCCGGGAGGCGTGTAACAGCGGGCGACAAAACTTTGTACGCCGGCGCGTGACCTGGTGGACCCTCCACGGTTTCGAGAGCCACGCCGGCGTGAGTCACGGGGAGGACCTGGAAGTGTGAGCGGACCCCGGCGCGCAGCTCGTGATGCGCGCACCTTGTGGGCTATGGGCTGTTGACGGTTTCGACTAGGTGATGGTAGGCTTTGCATAGTTTCTTCGATGCCGGCCCGGATTATTGATCGGGTCCGAAGGAACGGTCAAGGGGGGCTCGGGAAGCGGCCCCCCGGCCCCCCGGCCCCCTTGACTACCCCATAAAATTCCACGCGACCCCCCAGGCGAGTCCCAGCACGACAACCCCAGATAATTCCGGCCGTTTGACACCCCCGTGGGCCCGGATGTACCATACTTGTCGCGGACCCACCTGCACAGCCTGGCGTCGAGGCCCACGTGACACGACGCCGTGAAAGCGCACCAGCACCAGATCCGGATCCTGGAGCGGTCCCCGGGGACGAGCTGATCGACAGCCCCGAGGAAGTCGACATTTATGACGAGATCACCCGCCTGGCCGCGGAGACCGGCGGCGGCGGGGCCCGCAAGATCGTCGTCAAGAAAAAGCGCGCCGACGGCACCGGGTGGGATCGCTGCCGACAGTTCACCGTCCAGGAGCTGGACCGGCTCGACCTGATCCCCGAGCTGTTCGGCGGCGGTCAATTCACCCTCACGCTGATCGACGCGGCCAACCGCTACATGAAGGTCTTTCCGGTGAGCTGGCCGGTGGACATCTACCCGAAGCCGCAGCTCCCCCAGGTGGCCGCCCAGGCGGCGCCCGCCGCCGGCGTCGATCGGATTGCCGAGATGATGATGGCAATCCAGCGCGAGAGTCAGGCGGCGCAGGATCGCTACATGACGCTGCTTCAGACGCTGGTGACGTCGCTCGTCGCACCGCGCGCAGCGTCGGCGCCGGCGAGCCTGTCCGATCGCGTCGCGGAGCTGACGGCGATCAAGGCGCTGATGGGCGAGGCGCCGAAACCTCCGCTCGACCTGCTGAAGGAAGCGATCCAGATCGGCGCGCAGCTCGGGAAGGGGAAGATCCCGAACCCCGGGGGCGGCGACGATCCGGACGACGACGAAGGGGAGGGCGGCGGCATGATGCGCGTAGTCGAAAAGGGACTGTCGATTCTGGAGCGCGCGGTCGAGCGCGGCCAGGGCGTGCGCCGAGCGGCAGGGGCCGCTGGCGCCGCGGCCGCGGGTCCGCGTGCGGTCGCCGCCGTGCCCGAGAATTTGAAACCCTACGCCTGGTTGGGCAAGTACGTCCCCGAGGCGATCCGCTTCGCCAAGGGCGGCATCACGGCGCCGCGCGCCGCGTCGGCGTTGTACGCCCTGATCCCGGACGAGCACCTGGACGTCCTGGAGCAATTCGCCAGGACGGATCGCGCCGAGCGGCAACAGATCCTCCTGGGCCTCGACCAGCGCCTGAATCCCTACCTGGCGTTCCTGGACGAGCTGGCGGCGGAGTTCGTGACGATCTTCGATCGGGAGGCCGAGGACGAGCGTGCTGACGACCAACGCGACCGCGCGGGTGAGACTGAGCCCGCAGAGGCCAGTTAGGGACACGCTTCAGCTCATGGTGACGCTGATTCACAAGCGCAGAGACAACCGGGCGGTGCGCGACGTCGCGCTGCGCGCCACCGAGGGCTGTCCGCCGCAGGACGATCGGTGTCGCATGAACAAGATCCAGGAGTGGGCCCGCGCCACGCTCCGATACGAGCGCGACCCGCGGGGCGGCGAGCTGATTCACGACCCGGTGGACACGCTCGGGCGCATCGGCAGCACCGGCGTCGCCGCCGGCGACTGTGACGACGGCGCGGTCCTGGTCTCGACCATGCTCGAAAGCCTGGGCATCCGCACCAGATTGACGGCGGTGAGCCTCCGTCGGGATCGTCGCCTGCATCACGTGGCCGTGGAGGCGCGCGACCAGGCGGGCCGCTGGTGGTACGTCGATCCATTCCTGAGCCGGGCCGCGGCGCTTCCTACTTTCACGCGGCTGATGAGGGTGTCGGTATGAGACCAGATCAGGACGTCGAGCTGTTGGGCAGGATGCGCGTGATGTCGCGCCAGCGCGGCCGCGTGCTGCGCCGTTTCAGGACGATCCCGCTCCCGCTCCGGTTCCAGCGCCCCGTGGGCACGTTCGCGCTCCGCGAGGCCGGCCTGGGCGACCTGGGGTTCAGCTTCGGAAAGCGGTTCAAGCGCCTGGGGAAAGGGCTCCGCAAGGTCGTGAAGTCCAAGCTGTTCAAGTACGCGGCCATCGGAACGGCGGCGTATTTCACGGGCGGTGCTGCGCTCAAGTACGGCATGCCGGCGCTCAAGAAGCTGGCGGCCAGCCGGGCCCTGCGTCGAGCCGGCAAGGGCGTCGTATCGGCGGCGGGGGATTTCGCGGCCGCCGGTGCTGTGCCCGCCTACGCCCCCGGGCCCGCGTCGGCAATGTCGTTCCCCGGACTGTCGCCGTCGTCCTACGGCGGCGGCGGGGCCTCGGGCGGCGCGAGCTACGAGCCTGAGCCCGAGGCGACCGACGAGAGTGCCACGCCCGAGGAAGGGGCGACGCAGCCGATGCTCGCCGGCATGGGCGGCAACATGCCGTTGCTCCTGGGCGGCGGCCTGGTCCTGGCGATGCTGGCGAGCGGCAGCAAGGGCGGGCGACACCGGCGACGGAGGCGCTGATGTACCTGGGCCAGATGCCCGAGCCGGGCACGCCTGAGTTCGGAATCATGGCGGCGTACCGGCGCGATCTCCTGACCGGGGCGATCCCCTCGACCATGAGTTTCGAGGCGTACAAGGCGCGCCAGACGCCGGGATCGATTTCGGCGACGGCTGAAGCGCGGCGCGCCGCGATCGCCAGGACGCCGATCCCCGAGACCTACGGCCCGCCGCTGCCGCAGCTCCCGCTCAAGTACGCCGGCGAGGCGGCGAGCGCCGCGGGCGCGGCTGCGCTGAAGGGGCTGGAGGGCATCGCGCCGATCCTGCTGATCGGCGGCGCGGTCTTCCTGGGATACCTGTTCTGGAGCCGGCGTTGATGGCGAACATCCTCGACGTCCTCGGGATCACGGGAAACGCGGTCGAGCGCGCCAAGGCGGCGCTGTTCGCCCAGGCCGGGCGCTTCCTGCAAAAGCGTGACCAGATCCTCAAGATGCGTGACGTCGTGGACGCCGTGCAGCGCAAGGGCGAGACGTCCGGCAACCCGACGCTGGCCGACCTGGCGCGCCAGCTCATGGCGCAGATCGACAAGCTGTACGGCACTCAGGTCGAGCTGGAGCAGCGCGTCCAGGTCCTCGCCGGTGCCTTCGCGGCGCCGGCGGCCGGACCCGCGGCGATGATCCAGACGGCGGCCGCCGCGGCTCCGCTCCTGCGGGACCTGGGCGTGCACCTGGGCAAGGTGAGCGCTGTGCAATCCGCCGTCGACGCGCTGAAGCGGCGCACCTTGACCGCCGCGGAGCTGGCGCGCATCGGCCGGCCCGAGCTGTTCGCCGGCGGGCTCGGAATCGCCGGCCTGGCCGTGGTCGGCGTCGGCGCCTACCTGGTGCTGCGACGGAGGCGATCGTGATCCTGGTCCTCGCGCTGCTGTGTTGGGATCCCGTCCTCACGAATTGCGACGGCGGGCCCGAGACCATCGCCGCCTACGTGGACGAGACGGCCTACGTGCGGATCGTCCGGTGGGACGTCTGCGCGATGGACGACGGCACGACCTACCCGTGCCCGGTGTACCTGGTCGAGCCGTTCACGCTGCTGGCGACCGATCCCGATCCGTGCGTGCCCGACGTGCCGGCGCCTGGTCCCGGCGAGGTTTTGCTGATTCGCACGACGGCGGTCGACACCGCCGGCAACCTGGACTGCGGCACATGATGCTCCGCACCTGGTCAGGGAGCTACGTCGAGCTGAGGCGGTGGCCGCGCGTTGTGCTCGGATGGGCGCGCTACCTGTTCGGGTGCCTGACGTGAAGCGCGACCTGGTGTACGGCGATCCGGGGATGTCGTGGCAGTTCAACGCCGGGATGTACCTGAAGGACCTGGAGCGCAAAAAGCGTGAAAGGCGCGCCAGGCAAGGCCGACGGGCGAAAACAGCGCGCCACGTTGGCCCAGGACGAACGATCGGCGGTCGGGTGAGGTCCTGATACCTGGGGTTTTCGCATGGCGAACGGCGTCACCGAAGTCGTGGAGGACGGGCGGATCACCAGGCTCAACCTGTCGGAGCCGATGGTCCCGGGCACGATCTTCGCGCGCAAGGGCGTCACGTATCGCGTGACCGGCGACGGCGAGATGGCGACGCCCGTCACGACGAACACGGCCGGCCTGGCGAAGATCGATCCCGGTGTCCTGGCGTGGGCGGTGGCGTTTGCGATCGGCTGGTACTTCCTGGTCAAGAGGCGCTGATGGGTCAGGTCCTGGCGTTCAATCCGTCGCGCGCGCGCAGCTATCTCCACGGGCTGCGCGGCGCCGCGCACCGCTACGCCTGGCGCTACTACCGATTCCTCCAGGGGAAGGCGCGCCGATCCCCGCCGCAGCCGCGGCGACTGCTGAAGCAGACGGCGAACATCATCCGCCAGGCGATCAAGATCGGCATGGGGCTGGAGAGCGCGGCGAGACCGGCGCCGGCGACGTTCGCCGGCTGGCAGGAGCTGCCGCCGAAGATGGCGGCGCGCCTGGGCCGGAAGCGCGAGCCGATGTTTCAGCTCACCGCCGGGATCCCGGGACACCCGGAGCGATCGCACGTCAGCGGCGACACCCTGGTCAAGGCCGGATTCACGCTGCCGGAGATCCCCGAGCCCAACGGGTTGATCTGGACCGGCGACGAGGGGCGCAACCCCGCGGGCCAGCTCCTGGTCAACGGTGTGGTGTACGAGATCCTGTCCGAGACGCAGGACCGCCAGGGGGCGCTGCTGATGATCCGGCGGCCGAAGGGCCGGAAGGAATACCTGGCGCGCCGGCTGCCCGACTCTCCGCTGTATGGCGAGGCGCGCGGCTACATCATTCACGCGCTCGCAACGGCCGGCGGCGGCCCGATCACCGGCAGCGGCGCCGGCGTCTGCCCGAAGGGACACGCGCTCCACTGGAGCAGCGCGGCGCATCCGGGCACGGCGCAACGGAGGTGGTGTCAGCTCTGTCGGGCCTACTTCAACCCGCGAAGATCGCGACGACGCATGAAACACAACCCACCGCGCCGACCAGGCGCGCGTGGAGGCGCACGGTTAATTTACCCGTCAGGCCGGATCGTCGGAGTGTGGGAGGGGCGGCACAAGAACGGCAAGCTGTACCGCCACAAGTTCGGCCGCGGGCTCAAATCGATCTACGGACTGCCAGGGGGCGACCTGCTGTTGACGGGGCACCAGGGCCGTCTGTGGAAAACCTTTTTCTAGGAGGACCGTGCGATGCAGGGAACCGATTTCCTGGTCAACCCGCCGCGCCGGCGTCGCCGGCGTCGAGGGCCACGGCTCGCGCGAGACAGTCGCGGCCGTTACCTTCGGCGTGGTGGCGCTCGCCGCCGGCGGAAGCACCGCCGGAACCCCTACGCTTCGATCGCAGGAGGGGCCATGAATCCACCGAGGAGACGCCGCCGGCATCACAGACGCCACGCGCGCAGCAACGCGCCGCGCCGGCGTCGCCGGCACTTCGCTCGCCGGCGTCACCATCGCAACCCGTCCTACGGCGGCCGCGGCATCATGTCGCAAGTCAAGGCCGTGGCGCCGGCGGTCGGATGGGGAGCGGTCGGGTTCGTCGGGACCAGCGCCGTGCCCGGGTTCGCGTCGCGCTTCGCGCCGCAGCTTTTCCCGGACAAGGCGTCGAGCCCGGTGATGTTCTACGTCGGCAAGGCGGTCTCCGCTCTGGCGACCGGCTGGCTCGTCGGCATGTTCGCCGGCAAGAAGGCCGGGTACTTCGCGCTCGCCGGCGGCGGGATCAACCTGGCGTCCG
>WNFO01001786.1_pt1 | contig 19756 bp, 8 predicted proteins | sample 5400251 | NCBI WGS metagenome assembly WNFO01 (sample SAMN13153354, study PRJNA577476) | soil metagenome | isolation source: 100 cm saprolite under Madrone tree | place: USA:California | collected 2016-06-14
AATCGGTAATTCCGCGAGGGGATGAAAAACTGAACGCAGTAGTCAGCAGATAGTCATTCTCACGGAAATTTATTAGAATCATGTAGTTATCGTGGGCGTGTAGCTCAGTTGGGAGAGCACCTGCTTTGCAAGCAGGGGGCCGCGGGTTCGAGTCCCGCCACGTCCACCAACTACTCTCATTTCAACGATATACGCGTTGAGGTTTCCTGTTGTGAACCCCTGCTGCTGAAGCAGGGGGTCGGGGTTTTGAAATCCCCCGCGTTGGGGCGCTTCACCAACGCACCGCACGCCGCGGTAGTCTGTTTCGACAAATGGGACCGCTGGAACTGAAACCCATGGACGGCATGGCCTGGGGGCGCGGCAGAGCAGCTGCATCGCATTCGTGCGACCTACCGTCGCTTGCAAGGCACCGAGCAGTTTCTCCGCTTCTACGATGTACATGCCGATTGCTTGAATGGAGTGTTCCGCCGCCGAAAGCGCATCCAGGAAATCTCGGAAGCGTTCGTTCGACTGTGGCGGTGCTATCCTCGTCAGCGGCTGTTCGTGGTTTTGCACAATCTGCACAACGTCCATGACCACTCGCGTTTCCTCGCCCTGCTGAGGCGGCCTGCACATTCATCCCGTGTGGACTCCCACGGAAGCTTCCTGGATCAATTTGATCGAAGCCCAGTTTGGACTCCAGAAGCGCTTTACCATGGTGCACACCGACGACCTCACCCACGCCGGCCTGATTTTCGGTGCGGCTCGCGCGAAACTGAACTGAGAATTCTTGTCTAGGACTGACAGGATCCGGGCTTTTCTCCGGTCATTAAACTGGTCGCCACCCGTGTCGTTACCTGTTGCACCAGAAATTGTCCTGTAATATGCTCCGGCAATGGCTACTAAGAGCGTAGATGTGACCCTAGCGGATACCAAAGGATGCACGATCCACATCAAGGGGGACGTAAAGTATTCGCTTGTCCCGCCCTCTGTCGATGGCTTCAAAGGAACTATCGAGCTAGGCGGAGGACCTTCGTGCCCGAAGGGCACTTTGACCTTCGCTATGGTCGCTCCTACCAAACCAAAGGGGAATTTTGTCACCGTGACTGTAATCGGTTCAGATCTTTCTCAAGTCCAGGGGCTGCTCTGGAAGGGCACGACCGACCTGGGAAATTTAACCGCTAAACAGCTCAACGCCGCGCCGGCGAAGCGGGCCCTCGTTGGTGTCATGCGGGCGGCACCAATAGCGAACATCAAGAATAAGGCTTTTTCGAGGTAGGCTGGCCTTGCGGCGTGCACGAAACCTATCGATTTAACGAACTCAGGGTGAGGCCAGCTTCGTGGTGTCGTTACTCGAGCCGGTAATAAGATTAGTACAAAAGTCGGGAACCCTGGTGTGGACTGTCGGCGTCTTGTCGGTCGCACTGTGTTCGTGACCGCAACGCCCATCAAATACGCCATCCTGAAAAGTGCCAGACAAGGTATTCCTGCCCAACGCGGTGAAAGGACACTGGAAATCGATATGTCCAAGTCTGCCACCGGTCGCGTTATCGATAAGGAGAAGAGTGACCCGATCAAAGGCCTCGGCATTTTCCTGGAAGACGTCACTCAAGTTCATGACGGACGTTTCCTGAACAAACCCATCTTAACGGATGAGTTGGGGAAGTTCTCGATCGAATACGCCGAATATCAGGCGAATCCCGAGAAGCCGGGCCAACAGCTTCGTAGTCTGCGGCTTACCGTCCGGCTGGGCCAACTGGTACTCATGGAAGTCCCCCGTGACGACGATCCGTCAGAAGACCCCATAAACTTTGGAGACCTGGTGCTCCGTCGTGGAGAAACCACAAGCTGGCTGGCGACTCTTGGTAACGGGACTCCGTCGAGAGCCACGGAGGGAAACGTGATCCGCTGGCTGGCAGACAACGTCGACGCCTGGGGACACGCGGCGCAGGTGATCAGGAACGCTACTACCCAAAACACTTCCGCCGACCTCCGTCACCTGGACGTGATGCAGCTTCAAATCGACGTCGATTTCAACAGAGATCCCAAGAGGGAACAGCCGCTCATAGTTCTGGATTTCGACCCGAAGGACAAGCTATCCGACCAGGACCAGGTGCTACATCTACAGCCGACCGACGGTCGAATCGAGCGATTGTTCCTCAATGCATCGAAGGGGGGCGTGGATGTTCGTATCCAGATCCCGAGGATGTCCATAGACCTTACGTCCCCTATTTTCCTTGGTATCGCCGGAGCTCTGGTTGCCGGTGCTCTCTTGTTTTCGTGGCTTTATGCCATCATCTTGGTGGCAGCCGCCGCATTAGTATTCGCGTTTTTGAAATTCCTGGTGCAGACCGAGTTGTTTCATAAACTCTTCAACGAACCCGACCTCGTGCAGTGGTTTCAGCAAGCAGGTCCCGACGCCAGCCGGGTTCGGGTACGCGAGCTCAAGCTGCGTTCTTTCTTCGTTACCCACGCGAAGATGATCATCGACCGGGGGCGGGAAGCGGTGCTGCTCGGCTCGCCTTTCGAGCAGGTCTATTTTGATTCGCTCCAGCACGATATCGTCAATCCGAAGCGCGGGCGGAAAGCCGTGAAAGGGCCGATTCACGAAGTCAGCGTCGCAGTGCGAGGCCCGGCGGTCGGGGATTTGCAGGAAATGTTCAATTTGCACTGGAATATGGCTGATCCCAAAGACCCGATCCAACAGGAAACGGCACCGCCGGCGCAAACGCCGGGCGATGGTGAGTTCGCCGCGTCCGTGCAGGTGGTGCGAACGCTGGATCGCCAGTTCTCCGAGGCCACCAAGGGGGAGAAGGGAATCCTTGAAGCATATCTCCGGGCGATCTTCTTTGCCGAGCGATTCATCTACCTCGAGAACCAATATTTCAACCAGGACGACATTACCAATGCGCTGGTTCTTGCGCTGGCCGCCAAGAAGGAGCTGGTGGTGATCCTGCTCCTGAACGTCTCCCCAGACATGAATCTGTATCCGCGCTGGCAAAAGCAGGCAATCGATAAAATTGTCAAGTCTCTGGGTGGCAAGGAGGCGGCAGACAAGCGTTTCGGCGTGTTTACCTCCTGGAGTCACACGAAGGCGGACGCCGCGAATCCCAAGCCGCGGTTGGTTGACAACTACCTGCACACTAAGAGTGCCATCATCGACAACCGCTGGGCCACGGTGGGATCCGCCAACCTGGATGGCGCCTCGCTCGACTATGTCCAGTACGCGCACGGCGCCATTGGCGACCTGCGCAACAGCGAGGCCAACCTCGTAGTCTTAGAGGAGCCCAATGTTCAGAACTCGGCGGTGGATGCCTTGCGGTGTCGTCTCTGGGCAGAGCATCTGGGATTCCCGGACCCGAATTCGGCTGGTTTGGCAGACGCGCCGGGCAAAGCCTGGCTGGACGTATGGAGCCAGAAGGCCAATGAAAAGCTCGCGGGCTTGCAGTCGAACTTGGATACCGTGAGCCCGATTCATGTGTTGCCGTTGCCCTCGGCTCCGTATGAGTTGAACCACGTCAGCCACGCTGCGGCCAAAAGCTATCTCGATCACTTATTCAGCCCCGATGAGAAACCGAGCGACGTTCTCGAGTCGCAATTCAACCTGTTGCAATCAGGTCCGACGAGTTCCAAGTTTCAGGACAGCTAGTAGCGCACCGCCTTTCAAAACTTATGCCCAGTACACTTGAGCAACTTAGTTACGAGGCGGGCCGCTTCCTCAAGTTCTTAGCCGCGGTTACCTCGGCGGATGGGGGCCCGGCCAAAGTGCTTGGCTCGCTCGGTTGGGATCTGCCGGCGGGCGTGCAGGACGTGGGGCTGGCGGCGCTCGATTTCACCGCACTCGTTCAGAAACTGGAAAGCCTTGACAATGCGATCAACTCCGGCGCGGATGACGCCACCATCGCCGCGGGTTTCGCCGAGGTGTTCCTGGAGGTCCAGAACGCGCTAGTGCATCTGCGTGGCGTGGCCGCCGGCCTCAGTGCCGCCGGCGACTATCTCGATAAAACCCAAATCAAACGTGATTTCCTGGGCCGCCTGAACAGTCTGTTGATCGTGTCGCGAATCAGTGGCGCCTCGCCGTTCGCGTTCGTGTTGCTTCAGTTCTTCGGTGTCCTGGCCCTCCGTCACTATGATGCAGACCCGAGTATTTTTCAGGTGGATCACGTGCGGGCGACATTCGATTGGGATGCGCTCTCAAAGCTGTTCACGGATCCGCTGGGTTTGCTCGAGTCCAGATATGGTTGGGGCACGGCGACCTTCGATGGCCCAGATTTTGTCGTCAACTTGAGCGCGCTCCTGGAAGTGATCGGTGAACCCGTTCGCACCAGGAAACTACCGCGGCGTGTAGAGGAACAACTGGCTGGCAAGTCCGTTCCCGAAGCGGATACCGATCCGGCCACTCAGTTGATCGTAAGTCTTGTACGGGGGTATGAAGCCAGCGGGCTGGATGTGGGCATTTCCTTATTTCCACTCCGTCCAACCGCGCCCCATGCGCCCGATGCCGGGATTGCCATCTGTCCTTTTGTCTATGGCACTGCGGACTTGAGCTTTCCGCTGTCTGCCGAATTGACCCTGGAATTCCAGTCGACGGTTGGGCTGGACTCGGGCGTGGCCCTGGAATTCCGGCCCGGCAAGGACATGACCATCAAGGCCGGCCTCTTGGCGCCCGGCCCGATTGTCGATCAGATCACAGGCAAAGCGCTCGTGCTGTTCACCTTGGCTGCGCCATCGGGCGGTAAGTACACGCTGCTTTCGCTCCCGGGCGGGGGCATCCTCGAAGTCGGTTCGATCAGCTTCGGCGGAGGCGTCGATGCCGTCCAGGGCACCCTGTCCCCCAGCTTTGCCGCCAAGCTGACCGGCGGTCACGCGGCGCTGCGTCCGGATGGGGCTGATTCTTTTCTCGCCTCCCTGCTCCCTCCCAACGGCGTTGAAGCGCAATTCGATTTTGGCGTCCGCTGGTCGGGGTCGCAGGGCTTCAGCTTCGAAGGTTCTGCATCGGCCGAGATCGAGATTCCATTACATCTATCCGTTGCGGGCCTGCACATCGACGCGATCCATCTTGAGATCCTGCCGTCGGACGCCGGGCTCGCCTTCGAACTGAGTATCATCGGCGGCGCCACAATCGGCCCTCTCGCCATCACCGTGCAGCGTTTCGGCGCCTTGGTGACGCTCGAGCTCCACGACGGTAACCTGGGACCGATCGACCTCAGCCTTGACTTCAAGGCCCCGTCTGGCGTCGGCTTGGCGATCGACTCCGCTGGTGTTAGCGGTGGCGGGTTCCTGAAGCACGACGACGCGAAGCACGAATATAGCGGCGTCCTGCAACTGCAATTCAATGATCTTGCTCTGCAAGCCTTCGGACTGATTACCACGCAGGTGGCCGGGCAATCGGGCTACTCGCTGCTGGCGCTGATCGACGCCGATTTTCCGCCGGTGCAGCTTGGCTGGGGATTCACGCTGGACGGCGTTGGCGGACTGCTGGCTGTGAACCGCTGCGCTTCCACCGATGCATTGCACGCAGCGCTGAAAGCCAACACCCTCTCCTCGATCCTGTTTCCAAAGAACGCCATCACCAATGCAGCGCAGGTCTTGTCCACGCTGGATGCGATCTTCCCGACAGCTTCAGGGCGGTTCATCTTCGGTCCGATGGCGCTGATCGGATGGGGCACACCGACGGTGTTCACCGCAGCGATTGCGGTCGTGGTCGAGCTACCGGAGCCGATTCGCATCATTCTGATTGCCCGGTTGTCCGTAAGGCTGCCATCGGAATCGGAAGCCCTGGTGCGTATCAATCTGGATGCACTGGGCGTGCTGGATTTGAGCCAGGATTCGCTGTCGCTGGATGCCAAGCTGTTCGATTCCAAGCTGCTTGAGTTTACTCTGAGCGGCGACATGGCGCTGCGCGCCAACTGGAGTTCGACATCGCAGCGCGAGTTCCTGCTCGCCATCGGCGGCTTTCATCCGCAGTTCACTCCGCCGGCAGGCTTTCCCGCGCTGCAGCGGATCACCATCGACATGCCTTCGGGGCCGGTGAGCAAGCTGCGGCTGGCGGCCTATCTGGCGCTCACCTCCAACACGGTGCAGTTCGGCGCCGCGCTCGATGTGTTCATCGGCGTGTCGGGCTTCGGGTTAGCAGGGCATTTGGGGTTCGATGCGCTGCTGCAAATCGATCCGTTCCACTTCGATGCCGACATTTCCGGCCGGGTGGCGCTGACGGCGGGCGGAGACAATCTGATGGCGGTGGGATTGGACGCAGCGCTCTCCGGTCCCGCGCCGTGGCATATTGCTGGCGACTTCAAGGTTCACATCGTTTTCTTCGACGTGAGCGTGTCGTTCTCGCACACCTGGGGCGAGGATGCTCCGGCGCCGCAGATCGCCCCGGTCCAGGTGCTGCCGTTGTTGACGGCGGCGCTGGCAGATGCACGCAACTGGGGAGCGCCGCTGCCTTTGGGAACGTCGTCACTGGTATCGCTGAAAGATGCGGGGAGCCCGGTGGTGCATCCGCTGGCGAGTCTGGAGGTGCATGAGAGTGTTGTCCCGCTGGGGCTGGCGATCAGTCGCTTCGGGTCGGCTACGGTGGCGGGAGCGAACAGCTTCGCGATCGTCGATTATCAAGTCAATGGATCGACCGTGGTCCATGAAGCGATTCAAGACGACTTCGCGCCGGCGCAATACTTCGATTTGAGCGAAGAGGAGAAACTGGCGAGGCCGTCGTTTGAGCAGCACGATGCGGGCGTACGATTGACGGTCGAAAAGTTGACGGCGTGCGGAGGGCCGGTTTCCAAGACGATTTCGTATGAGACGTATTACGTGGATCAGCCCGGCGTGCTGCGCACGGATCCGGGCACACCTCCGAAGCCGTTTGTGTTGGGTGAACTGGCGACGGTGCTGGCGATCGGCGCATCCGGCCGGGCGGCGATTCGGACGGCCGGCGATCGCCGCTACACCGCGCCGGGAACGCCGGTGAAGGTTGCGCCGCAAAGCTTTGTGATTGCGGGTCGGTCAAGCTTGACCCTGGCAGGGTTGGGAGCGCCCCAGGGGTCAACCTACAGCGCTGCGGCCGCGGTGGTGCAATCGGCTCTCGAACAAAGCCCGGCTCGCCGCGCCGCGCTTCAGATCGTCTCCTCTCACGAACTGGTGGCTACGTAAATATGCCGGATCAACCAACCGCATATACGATCGTCCCCTGGGTCCGGCGCGGACTGGCCTCGTTGATCACCGCGCAACCGGCGGCAAACTTCGCTTCCCTGCCGATTACGCTCCGAGTCAACGACTCCATGGTGAGTGTTCCCCCTGTACGACTGATCAGTCCAGGGCAGATCACCGGGTTGGACGCGCGCGCGGTGATTCGAACCGACCCCCGCGACGGAGCACAGGCATTTGAACCGAATTACCTGGCGATGGTGGAGCTCGCCTTGCCCGATCTGCCGTGGATGTTCACGCCTTCGCCGCCGGTGAATGGCAGATTACAGCCGTGGATCTGCCTGGTAGTGTTGCCGGACAGCGACGCAGTTGTGGTCGATAGGAAAGCCAAGGACGCAAACGGCATCACTGTTCTGTCCATCAACCAGCCGCTGGATCCGAAGGCCGAATTGCCGGATCTGTCAACCATCGACGCGTGGGCGCATGCGCAGATTACCGGTTTGGATGGGGATCTGAACGCAGCTTGGAACGGCGATCCTGCCATGACAATTTCACGATTGATTGCCGCCCGAAAACTTGAAACCAACAAGAGCTACATCGCATGCATTGTCCCGACGTATCATGCCGGGCTGAATGCCGCGCTGGGTCTGGAGGTAGACGACCATGATCTTGCGCCTGCCTGGGACGCGAACGTTACCCCGCCATTTCGGCTCCCGGCGTATTACATGTTTCGCTTCCACACGGGAGCAGGCGGTGATTTTGCCTCGCTCGCCAAAAAGATCAGTCCGCCCCAAAAGCCGCTTGATGCCGGCACGCGCACGATGGACGTGAGCCAACCTGGGTTTGGAGCAGCCGGTATCGTCGGCACAGTGCTGGGACTCGAAGGTGCACTGAAAACTATCGGTCATCCGTCGACAGCCTGGCCGCCGGGAGCGCAAGCCGTCTACGAATCACAGTTTCGCGCGGCGCTTGCTCCCCCGAAGGCGGCCGATCCGGTGATTGCTCCTCCCACGTATGGAGGCACGCAAAGCGGTTCCCCCCTGCCGGCACCGGGAGCTGCACCCGTATGGCTAGGCGAGTTGAATCTCGATCCCCGAACAAGGGCAGCGGGATCAGCGGGCTCGCAGGTTGTGCAGGGCGATCGAGAAGCGCTGGTCGCCTCGGCGTGGGATCAACTGGGGGAGATTCGGAAGGCAAACCAGTTGTTGCGGCAGGCGCAGATGGCCAGGCAGGTTTCGACGTCAATGAGCATGCGCCACTTGCAACGTGTGGCCGGCGACGGAAAGTGGCTGCAGATCACAGCGCCGCTACACAGCCGAGTCTCCGTGACACTTGTCGGCGTTACGGCGACGGTGCACGGACAGGTTCAAGCCAGCCGTCTTCCGTCCGGGGCGCTATCGCCAGCGATGCGGAAGGTCGCGCGGCCGGGCGGAGTGATTGGGCGCCAATTACAGGCTGGTGTGCCGCAGATTGTCGATCGGTTGAATGCCCCGGCAGGTTCGCCCGCGGCGCTTCAATTCGCCGGACCGGTACAACCTCTTAAGGGGATGGTGGCGTTCGACGACGTTTCACCTAACTTTCAAGTGAAGAGTATGACGGCCGTCTCTGTCGGTGCAGCGCCGGGATGGAAGCTTGAGACCGCGGTGGTGGTTTCTCCACCTGTGGCTGGGCCGTCGGCGCCTGTAACGCCGGGTCCTCCTCACGGTCCTGCGTCGCCCGCAGCGCCTCACGGTCCCTTGGTTGCTGCCGCTCTGATCGATTGGAAAAAGAACCCGAATATTCCCGAGATTTTGAAGGGCACCGTGGCAAATCTGCCGCCGCCCATTGTGTTTCCGAACGCCACGGGGGCGCTCCAAGTGATGAAGGCCAATTTCAAGACCGCGGCCCAGTCGATCAATGCTCGTCTGAACACGGTTCCGCCTGCCCCGCCAGACCCGCCACCTCTGGGCGGTCAAACAGCGCTCGCTCCGGTTCGCGTGCAACTGCTTGCGAAATTGAACCCGGCGGATACGATTCGGGCGCGGCTCGGCGCGCGAATTCCGCTGAACCCTGGGCCCGACCCCCTTCAGCCGGTTGAGGCCGGGCCCAAGTATCCGCAGGCCATGTGGGCTCCCCTGGCTGAGCTTTCACCAGAGTGGATGCTGCCCGGAATTTCCAATGTGGAGCCTGATTGTGCCACGCTGCTCGCCACCAACTCGAAGTTCATTGAAGCGTATATGGTGGGGCTGAACGAGGAGCTCGCGCGCGAGCTGTTGTGGCGCGAATTTCCCGCCGATCGGAGCGTCACGTATTTCCAGAATTTCTGGACTGCGGTGGCGCAGGACATCGGGCCGATCAAAGCGTTTGCCCCCAATGGAGCTCTTGGCACGCATGTGGCGAACGCAGCGAGCGGCGCCGCGTTCGTGCTGCTGATTCGGGCCAACCTGTTCCAGCGCTACCCGAACGCGATCGTCTATGCCGCGCGAGCGAAATGGGTGAATGCTGTGCGACAACTCGCCGATGACGTTCCGGACAACGTCAAATATCCGATCTTTCGCGGAGAAATCGGCGCGGACGTGACATTCTTCGGGTTCAACCTCGGCGACGATGATCCGCAGGGATCCAAAGATCCAGCGGCGGGAAAGCCGGGCTGGTATTTCGTGCTCGCGGAGCACGTGACGGAGCCACGCGTGGGGCTGGAGCCGGAAAAAAGTGCGACACCGACAGGCTCATGGAATGACTTGAGCTGGCAGGAAGTCACTGTTAAGCCCAATTACATCGATGTTTCCACCGCTCCGCCGACGCCAACAGCCGAGCCTGTTGCTTGGAGCGAAAACTCGGCGGCCCTGGCCTATATTCTTATCCGGCGCCCGGTGCGGGTCGCGCTGCACGCCCTGGCTCTGTTGGGAGAAAAAGCATGAGCTCCGGGACGAATCCAACACTCTCTCCTTTCGTCCGCGGGACCACGGACACAAAGCACGTGTATTTTCTGGAATCAGGCGCGCGGCGGCCGATTCCCGATGAAGCGACTCTGAACTTCATGCTCGCAGGACAAACCGTGCGGGTACTGAGCGACGCCGCTCTCGCGGCTATTCCGCGGGGCGCGGCGCTGCCATCGCGAGCGGACCGCACGCTTCTCACGCAGAAGTTCACGGTCCCGCCGCCTGGCGCGCCATATTACCTGATGACCGCCGGATTGCGCCGCAGAGTGCCTGACATCGCAACCACGTTGATCCTTACCCACTCATTGCCGGCAGTCAGCGTGGAACTCGCCGACTTAACCGCGATCCCGGAAGGACCCATGCTGCCGACGCGCGCCGATCAGACGCTCTATCGCGGCACGGTTGGAGCATTTGCGTACATACTTGCCTCGGGAACAAAAAGAGCCTTTCCGGACGCTACCACGTTGCGGGACGCAGGCCATGATGTGGCGGCACTGATTCCCATCAGCGATGTTGACGCGGCGCTGATTCCCAACGGCGCGCCTTTTCCATCGACCAGTCGATTTCTAAGTCCCCCATCGGCCGAGACACCTCTAGCTCTTCTGCCGGTGCGCCTGGAGACACGATTTCAAGGGAACGAGCTGTGGCTTCGCGTCTACCCGGATGACGTTCACATCAACAGCTTTGAGCCGCTGTTGACCAGCGATGAACAGACCGCCCGGGCAGCTTATCTTTCGCAAGCCCAGGCGGGGAACGACGCCGCGAGGGTCGCGTTCGGCGCGCTGGCGCGGCGGTTTGGCGCCACGCGCGCCGCGTGGATCGCGAGTTCGAACGTTCCGGCCGGCTCGAAGGCCGGGCAATGGTCGCAGGCGCCGTTCACCAACGTGTTGCCGGAACGATGGATCGTGATTGGGTACCTGGGCAATGCTCCCGGGCAGGTGCTGGCGGTCGGGCCGCAGATTCAGGAAAAACTGCAGGTAGGGCCGGCGCCCACCGGTTCCGCCCTGTTATCCGATTCGGGAATGAAGTGGGTGACCGACTTTGACGGAGCGATCCAAGCCGGAATGGCGTTTCGCATCAGCCTGGCGCCTGAGCAGCAGCGCGGCTTCAATCGGATCGTGGTGCTTGGCTTGAAGACGGGTTTGAGCGCTAAGGATTCCGCGTCCCGGTTCGGTGACTTGCTCCAGGCACATCACTACACGAAGGGACTGGAGTTGTTGGCGCTGAATGCGCCGACCAACAATACCGAGAACGTAAACGCAGGATTCTCGTCGAAAGCCGACTACGACGCCACATTCGCCATCGAGCAAGGACCCTCGCTGTGCCCTTCGCGCCCCACCGCAGACGGGGATCGATTGGCTGCCGCTCTCAACATCGCTCCCACGCTTCTCTCGCACGTGAGGGGTGCCAACGGCGGCCAGGATGAAAAGGCCCGCGCCATGAACACCGTCATGTGGCCCGCGACCTGGGGCTACTATCTGGGCCAGCTGGTGAATGGTTCAGTTCCAAATCCGGGTGTGATGGTTCCGGCGGCCCGCAGTCACTTTGCATCTGCGGTCCGAGCGAGGGGCCATTTTCCGGTGGTGCGAATCGGCCGGCAGCCGTACGGTGTTCTTCCAGTCTGTTGGAGCGCCCGCTGGCAATCCCTTGAAGGGCATCCGCTGGATGGACCCCTTGCAGCACTCCTTGCTACGATGCGAACGACGTGGGAGAGTTCCCTTCCCAACGTCCCGCGCATTCCGGGTTCGTCCGATCCGGAAGCGTCGCTCACAAGTATGCTCGGCATGACGGCGACATCCAATAGCTTCGCCGCGCGAAACGTACTCGGGCCGGAATACAACTTCTCGCACTGGGATTTTGTCCAGAAGGACCTGCCCAAGACCTGGTGGGCGAAGCTGAACGAAATGGCGTTTGCCGGAACGCGTGCCTTTTCCACGGCGCTGGCGAATACACGTCTCGCGAATTCCGCCTATGTGAAGGAACCGCGCTTGTTGACCAGCGTTCTGGTGGCACCAGAACCCCTGGATGGCCTCGCTGCTCCTTCGTACATCGCCCAGATTGGCGGGCTTGGTTGGCAGGCGCTACGGGACATAGCATTGCCGGCCGCCCCAATCCCGTTGTTCTTCCTACTGCTGCGGCATGCTGCCTTACGACAATATATGGACTCGGCGCTGGATGTCTTAGTCGCAGCGGGGGCGGCGCAGCCGCCTGAGCGCATCGAAGCTGAGTTGCTCGGATTCTCAACAGCGGTTCGCCCAACGGCGTGGGACCTGCTTTCTCGCACCTTACCTGGAAAGGGCCCCGTGGGAGCGTTCCTGGATGGTGCCAAGAAGGACCCGTCCGTTCCTGAATTTGCGGAGTTCTGGAGCGCATTCACGCAATTGTCGGGATTTTCCGCGGCGGATCTCGATGCTGCGGCGCGCGAAGTGTTCGATCTCGCGTCGTACCGCCTGGACGCGTGGATCACTTCGCTCGCCTACTTCCGCCTGGAGAACATGCGAACCACGAATCCCAATGGAGGGATTGTGCTTGGGGGGTTCGGATGGTTGGAGAACGTGCGGCCGCAACCGCAACCGGCGTCGGCAGGGTTCATCCACGCGCCTTCGCTCAACCAGTCGACCACAGCGGCTGTGTTGCGCGCCGGCTACCTCGCGCACAACGATGCATCCCTGCGGCCTTTTGAGATTGATCTGTCGTCGGGTAAAGTGCGGCTCGGCATGCATCTACTCGATGGAATTCGTGAGGGGCAGACGCTGGGCGCGCTGCTCGGGTACCGCCTGGAACGGACGATGCACGATTTAGGTCTCGACGAGTTCATCGACGATGTCCGCGCGATTGCGCCGGTGCCAGGGCTCTCCAACGATCTTGACGTTGTTGATGGACGCCTGCTGTTGCAGAAATTCCAGGAACCGGATTTCTGGAATCATGCCGGCTTGCCGGCAGCCGGCACAACACAACGTGATTCGCTCATATCGGCGATCACGCGATTGAATGAAGCGGTCGACGCCGTCGCTGACCTTACGCTGAGCGAGAGCGTTCATCAACTGATTCGCGGAAACCTTCTCCGGGCGGGCGCCACGCTTGACAGCATTGCACGCGGAGACACTCCGCCTGCTGAGATTGAAGTCGTCAGCACGCCGCGAAGCGGAACCGCGCTCACCTACAGGCTGGCGACGATCGCTCCAGAAGGCGCCGTGGCGGAGTGGGGATCCACTCCAAGGGCACAAGCCGAACCTCGGTTGAATGCGTGGGCCGCGGCGGTGCTGGGCGATCCAAAGCGCGTTCGGATTCGGGCCCAATTCCTGGATGCGCAAGGTACGGCTTTGAATGTCGTCGAGATCGGGCTCGATGAACTCGGACTCGCGCCGCTGGATTTATTGAGTCTGCCGGAAGCCCAGGACGTACCTCAGGATCTCAGCGACCGCGTTCGACGATTGCAGTGGCCGGCTCGTCCGGCTGCGGCGGCCGACGTTCGAATTCTGACGGATCGCAATCCAAACTGGAAGCCGGAGGTGGTAGCGATCACGGAGTGGCTCACGCTGCTGCAGGCCATGTCGCGCCTCGTCAACGCCTCGCGACCCCTCATGCCGCAGGATCTGGTCTTGCAGGACGGCACGCCCGGCGCGATGAATACCGCGGAATTGATGTCTCGCGCCGATGCCGCGGAAGCGGCGATGCGGAATACGCTGCTGTCGCTCACGGGTCCGTCAGCGAATGATTCCGCGCTTCTTGCCACTGCAGGTTTCGGTGTGACAGGCGCCGTGCCGAACACGGACCCGGCACGATGGCCCGCTCAGATCGCGTTGGCGACGGCGGATTTGAACAAGCGCGCCTCCCAGCTCGATCAACTGGCCGCCGGCTTCGCGCGCGCTTCCGCCACGCCGGAGCAGTCGTATGAATTCGACGCCGCGCGTCTCAAAGCGATTTTTGGAGCCTCGTTCCAGGCGCTCCCGCTGCTTGCGCAGAGTGCAGGCGACATGTGGGCAAATAGTACTGGTCTACAGGCGAACGACCCTCTTGAATCCGTCAGATGGTTCCAACGCGCGGCGCGCGTCAGGCCTGGAGCAGGACGATTGGACACGGCGGTGTTGCTGGCCGAATCGCTTTCCGGACAATTGCTGCTGCAATTCAAGGTGGCTCAGCTTCCGGCATCCCCCACCGATAAGTGGGTGGCGGTCAAGGATTCCGCTTCTTTGAGCCGGTTGTCGATCGTGGCTTTTTTGCCTGGTGTGGTAACGCCTGGCGCGCCGATCGCGGGGCTGATGATGGATCAATGGACGGAGGTGTTGCCCTCTCGGGAACAGATCACGGGAGTGGCCTTTCAATACGCGGATCCAATTGCGCGGCCGCCACAGTCGATTCTGCTCGCCGTCAAAGCGGACGATTTTCCGGAATGGACAATGGAGGCCGTGGAAGGCTCAGTGCTTGAGGCGCTGGATCTTGCCAAGATTCGAGCCGTTGATCCCGATTCATTGGGCGCCCTGGGGCATTATCTTCCCGCGCTCTACTTTGCCTACAACACAGGGGCGCCCCGGATCGAGACTGTCGCGGTGGACTTCAATACGGCTCTTGAGTCCTTGCTGGGGAGTAACGCTTAATGCCTTCCATCACGATTTGGGATCGAATTGAACCTCGCTGCCGTACCAACGATCCGGCGCAGGGCCTGGAGGCGCGCGTCCACGACCCACTGTGGCTGCTCGCACGCCAGTGGCAGGTGGGAGAATTCGAGGGCCGGGATGCGGGGTCGCCGGTGATTGCCAGCGTTCAATCTTCGGTGTCAGCCATTGACCGGTTTTCGATTGCAGGGCAAGCGCCCGAAGCCTATGGCGGTTCACAGCCAATCGAAACCCTGGTCGAGCAGGAGTCCGCCCGGCCTGGTAACGCCGACGACGACTTGCGGCAAGCGGCGGAGGCGGGGCTGTATTTTCTTCGACTGCTGAGTGCTGCACAATTGCCGGCCTCGATCGCGAACCTCTACCGGGCACAATATCCCCTGAAGGTAAAGGCACCGGCCGGCGGCAATGCCACGGCCCTCCAGCAAGTCATTGCCGGGCGTGCGATCGACGGAGTTCAATTGCACGCAGATCTCCTTGCCGCTGGTGCGAGTCTGCCGGCGGCGTCCCCCATTCCTGCGGCGCAGCACGATGCCGTCCTTGCGATCACGCGTAATTGGCTTCGCTGGTACAGCGGGCTCTTCGCCGAGCCCCTTTCATCAGTGGCTGCGTGGTCCCCCGGACAATTGGAATACCGCTTTTCGATGGCGGCCGCAGGTGATACAGGCTCCTATGTCGCTCAGGAGTACGACGGCGGTTCCATCGACTGGCACACCTTCGATCGCACGACGGTAAAACTGGCGGGCGGAACGGCGCAACCAACCGCCACCAAGCAGACATTGATCGCAACGCCGGTGACATTTCGCGGTATGCCTGCGCGACGGTTCTGGGAATTCGAAGATGGAGGAACCAACATCGGGCTGCTCTCGGCAGCGGCCGAAGATCTGGGAAGGCTGCTGCTGCGCGAGTTCGCCCTGATTTACGGGAATGATTGGTTTCAGGTCCCCCTGCCCGCGCCGGTTGGCTCGCAAGTATGGATCACTTCACTGGCCATAACTGACACATTTGGGATCGCGACACCGATTCCTCACTATTCAACGATCGATGGAGGGCTCGGACGGTGGCACATGTTCTCTATCTCTCCTGATCCGTTGGCGCCGCCGGCCATTTCTTCCTCGGCACATCCGCCGCTCCCGCTGCTGTTGACGCCGGGCGCGGTCGCGCCACAGGACAGCTCCGCAATCGAAGATGTCCTGCTGCTTCGCGACGAACTTGCCGGCCTTGTCTGGGGAATTGAGCGGACGGTGATCGGCTCTTCCGGGCTGCCGTTGGATCGTGCCGTGGAGTGGCGAATCAATGCTCCGACACCTGGCCCTCCCTCTGGGGATCCGGCATTGCTCTATCGCTTGGGTTCCACCGTGCCGGACTACTGGCTCCCGTATCTCCCTGTGAAGCTGGATCCCGCAGGACATCTCCAGCTGCGTCGCGGAAGGCTGCCCACCGCGGCAACAGGTCCACAAGGCCGGATGCTCGCTGAGGCCGCGGCGATCCTGGTTGAAGAGGTCCCCCGAGAGGGTGTTCATCTGGAGCGCCGCTATCGGTGGGCGCGAGGTGTGGACGGGAAGGGATACATGTGGATCGGTAGGCGGCGGTCGACGGGCCGCGGCGAGGGCCGAAGCGGGCTGCGCTTCGACTATCTCGAATAGGACAGTCGCAGGCTCATTATCTGCTAGTGCTGTGGCTCCAGTGGGTGTGTTAACACGATGCTGCGACCAAGTGGATTCGAACCCCGCATCGACGAATTCTTCGTTCCCTTCACTCTCAACGCGGACGGCTCTGTGTCCAATCCGACGCCGTGGCATGTATTGGTCTCGGTCCGCGAGGCGCTGTAATGTCGTCAACATGAAGCGTGGCTTCAAACTAGCTATTTCTAATCGACCTTCCGTTGAAAGAGGCTTCGAATCTGTCCGCCTCAGCGGCCTCGGTAGGGTGAAGCTTTTCTTGGGAGGCCTGTTGTTTGCCGCAGTGGCCGTTGCAGTTCTAATCGTTATCCTAATTGTAGGTTCCATTCTTGCTGCCGTCATTTGGACTGCGCTGGTACTTGCAATTGTTGGGCTGATTCTAAAGGCAACGCTTCGTCGCGTATCTAAGTGACAGGATCACAACTCCGTAGTTTTGAGGTGAGCACTCCAGCCCCCCCGGTCACTGGTAGCGATCAAGCTCGCGATTGAGACTACGGGACGTTGATTTTTCCTCCTTGCCAAAGGAGAACACCCAACTGTAACAATGCAGATGAACAGCGGCGAGCTCAACGCATTAACCGGGGCTGATAAGATTACAAAGCGCTGCATTTCCGCCTTGGTAGTTTTGTCTCAGGCGCGTTTACGCGCTTGCTCGTGAACGAGACGAAACACTCGAGCCTCGCGGATTCCGTTAGCCCCGGAGCTTTCGATGAAGCACAATATTCCCCGACCAAAATCTTCCGTTGCAAATCCTCTATCGCAAGATTTGGAGCAACTTTGGAGCAACCTAAGCGGGGCTTCAAACTGGTAAGCGCAACCGAAGCAACGACTTAGATTGAATTTGTGCTTGCTTTGCAAGCAGGGGGTCGCCGGTTCGAGCCCGGTCACGTCCACCATTTTCCTCGCTGACAGTCCATTTTCGTTGCACTGCGTTGACTTTTCTTTCGCTGCGTCTTTAACATGGCACCGCAGACGTTTCGCTCTGGATGGAACTTTTGGGGCGAGCATCATCCTTTCACTGCGAAATAAGGAGATGGTTTCCATGAACTCACTGCGCACTCTTCGTGTGGCCAGTCTGTGCCTTACGCTGGGCATTAGCGCTGGTTGCAAGACGCCGGAGCAAACCGCAGCGAAAGCAGGTGATGTGACGGAAGCACGGGTGTCCTTGGAGTCTGCTGCCAGCGCGAATTGGCTGCTGAACGGGCGGACGTTTGACGAGGCACACTTCAGTCCGTTGGCACAGATCAGCGATAAAAATGTGAATGGGCTTGGCTTAGCATGGTACGTGGACATCGACGGGGCGATGGGAGTGGTGGCGGAGCCGATCGTCGTGGATGGAGTGATTTATGTGAGCGCGCCGCAATCGCGAGTGTATGCGGTGGACGCGGCTTCGGGAAAATTGATCTGGAAATTCGATCCGCATGTGCGGCTGGACATGGCCATTAACGGCTCGTACTCGGCGCGAACAAACGCCGGGGTCGCGGTGTGGGACGGGAAAGTCTACGTGGGGACAGGCGATTGCCGGCTGATCGCGGTGGATGCTGCCGCGGGGAAACAAGTGTGGGAAGCAACGGTTTGCGATCCCACGCAGACGGGAATCACTGGAGCGCCGCACATCGCCAAGGGCAAAGTCTTGATGGGGTACAACGGGTCCGATGACGGCGTGCGCGGCGCGTTGATTGCTTACGACGCGCAGAGCGGGAAGGAAGCTTGGCGCTTCTGGACCGTTCCAGGCGACCCCTTGAAGCCGTTCGAAACGAAAGCGCTGGAGATGGCGGCAAAGACGTGGCCGGGAAAAGATTCATGGAAGATTGGCGGGGGCGACGTCTGGAATGCGATTACGTACGACGAAGGGACGGGGTTGGTGATTTTCGGCACGGCTGGGGCGGGCGTGGATTATGGCGAGCTTTCTTCCATTAAGGTGAGCGGCGACAAACTTTTTTCGGGATGCATTATCGCAGTCAATGCGGACACCGGCGAATACGCGTGGCATTTCCAAACGACGGCGCCGAAGAATGGATTTTTTTACGTGCTCGATGCCAAGACAGGCAAGCTTCTTTCCGCGAAGCCGCTGGTGAAAACGGTTTGGGCGAGCGCGGTTGATTTGCAAACCGGGCGAGCGGTGGAGATTCCAAAGTCAACGGGCGGCGGCAGGCAGTGGACGGTGCACAACTGGTGGCCAATGAGCTACAACGCTCAGACCGGCTTGGTTTACATCCCTACGACCGATCGCCGAGCGGATGCCAGAGCAGCGGTGGAATCCGGAGAAAACGGCGTCGGCCTGGAAGGCCGGCTGATCGCGTGGGATCCGGTAAGCCAGTCGGCGCGCTGGTCGGTGGAGGAGCCGATTGCTACGAACGGAGGTGTGCTTTCGACAGCGGGCAATCTGGTTTTTCAGGGGCAAGGCACGGGGGAGTTTGCCGCGTTTGCCGCGGAGAGTGGGAAGCAGCTGTGGTCGATCCAGACGGGCTCGGCGATCGAGTCCATTCCCGTGACGTTTTCGGTGAAGGGCGAGCAGTATGTGATCACACCGGTGGGCTGGGGATCGGGTTCGAGATTGTTTGCGCCGGCGCGCACGATGGTGACTAATGAGTCGGCGCGCGGCCCAGTGCGGCTGCTGGCTTTCAAACTCGGCGCAACGGCTGCGTATACAGTGCCGCCGGTGGTGATTCCCCCGGTGCCCGAACCTCCAAAATTGGCCGCGGGTAAAGAGACAATTAACAAGGGGGAAGTGCTGTACCAAAAATTTGTTTGCGATGGATGCCACTCGCCGGGGACGGACGGCAGCCGAGCGTGGGTGCTCGATGGCGCGATCCCGGACCTTCGCTACATGCCCGCGGATGTGCACCGCGATTGGTATGGGATTGTGCTGGGCGGGTCGCATTGGGATAAGGGCATGCCGGGATTTGCCGATCCGCCGAAGTTTGCTTTCCCAAACGCCAAAATGACGGTGCAGGATGCCGATGCGATTCATGCCTACGTGATCGCGCAATCCTGGAAGGCCTACAAAGGCGAGCAAGACACGGCACACTCAAAGCGAGAGAAGTACTAGTCCCCGCAAGAAATCGCGACGCAAGCTACAATGAAATGTGTGCGGAGGCGCAGAGCGATGCTATTTTTCCACACCCGCTTTCGTAGAACTAGAGTCGAGGCACACACACCGCGGATTTCCCGATGAACCGCTTTCGCTGTATCACGCTGGTCTCTCTTTGCATTCTGCTGCTTTTAGCGGCGTTTCCCGCGCTTGCTGAAAATCCGAAAAACATACATCCGAGCGGATATGTGACTGACCTTGCGGGCGTGATCGAGCCGGACACGAAGGCTCGGCTGGAAGCGCTTTGCGGCGAGGTCGAGGATAAGGCCGGCGCGCAGATCGCGGTCGTTACAGTGCACTCGCTGGAGGGAGAAAGCGTCGAGA
>WNFO01002267.1_pt1 | contig 19745 bp, 20 predicted proteins | sample 5400251 | NCBI WGS metagenome assembly WNFO01 (sample SAMN13153354, study PRJNA577476) | soil metagenome | isolation source: 100 cm saprolite under Madrone tree | place: USA:California | collected 2016-06-14
AAAGTCATCGAACTGCTATCGGAATCGCCAAAGAGCTGGGAAGACGCCGCGCAGAGCGCGGTAAGCGAAGCCTCGAAAACCCTGCGCAATATCCGCTCGATTTACATCAAGGAATTCACCGCCGCGGTGGACAACGGCAAAGTCACGAGTTATCGGATCAACTCGAAAGTAACTTTCGACCTCGAGACGGAGCGGGGTAAGTCGCGGCGGTAAGGGCGCCGAAACAGTTCGCCATTAAAGGAAACGTAAGCAGCTCAGCCACGATGGCGCAGTTGCCCCTGGCCGCTCTCGCGCGCGCAGTACGCGCAAAACATTTTGCCGCCTTCCACGCCCATGGTTCCAGCGCCTTGTCACTTCTTCGGTTTAAGCAACGGGAATAATATCACGTCGCGAATGGATTCTGCGCCGGTCAGTAACATCGACAATCGATCGATGCCGATGCCGAAGCCGCCGGCCGGCGGCATGCCATGCTCGAGCGCGAGCAAAAATTCCTCGTCGATCTTTTGTGTTTCTTCGCCGGCTTGTTCGTACAAGCGCTGACGCTGCGCGAGTGGGTCGTTCAACTCCGTGTAACCGGGTGCGATTTCCACGCCGTTGATGAGCAACTCGAAAACATCGACAAGTGAGTTGTCTTCGCGATTTTGTTTCGCCAGGGGCACGAGCTCTTTCGGACAATGCGTGACAAAAAGCGGATCGATCGCCTCTTCTTCGATTAACTTCTCGAAGACATGCTGTGTAACTTCGAAATCAGCGAGCTGCGGTGAAATCTCGACCCCGAGCTTACCCGTGGCGCGCTCCCGTCGCTGGACGCTCGTCAGCTCGAACCAATCCTTCCCCGCAACTTCGCGCACCAAATTGTGATAGCGCGCTCGCCGCCACGGCCGTTTCAAGTTGATCGTGCGCGTGATTTTTCCATCGACATCTCGATGCTCGATTTGCAGCGAGCCGCATACGACTTGCGCGAGGTGACAAATCAATTCCTCGACCAGGTTGGCCATTTTTTCGAAATCGGCATACGCCCAATAGGCCTCGAGCATGGTGAACTCGGGATTGTGCTTTCGCGAGACGCCTTCATTGCGGAAGTTCCGGTTGATCTCGAAAACTTTGTTGAAACCGCCGATAAGTAAACGCTTCAAGTAAAGTTCGGGCGCGATACGCAGATAAAGATCAAGACCGAGTGCTTTGTGGTGCGTGCTAAATGGTTCGGCCGCGGCGCCACCGGCAATCGTTTGCAGAATCGGCGTCTCCACTTCCAGAAAACCGCGCTCTTCGAAAAAGCGCCGGGTCTCGCGAACAATTGCGATGCGTTTTTCAAAGTTCTTCCGCGAACGTTCGTTCGTGAGCAGATCGAGATAACGCTGCCGGTAGCGCGCCTCGACGTCCTGCAAGCCGTGCCATTTTTCCGGGAGCGGCCGCAGAGCTTTCGCCAGCACTTGGAATTTTCTAACTTTCAGTGTCGGCTCACTGGTTTTGGTGAGGAAACACGTTCCCTCGACGCCGACGAAATCGCCGAGGTCGAGCAGCGAAAAAAGATCGATTAGTTCGGCGCCAACTTCCTTCGGGTGAATGTAAATTTGAATGCGCCCGGTCGCGTCGCGAAGATCGAGAAAGTGGCTCTTGCCCATGTCGCGATGCGCGGTGATGCGGCCGGCGGCACGAAGTGTGTCGCCCTCTCTGAATCTCGCCCGAATCTCCGCGATGTCGCCGCTGGTCTCGAAAGCTACGCCAAACGGTTCGACACCCCGCGCGCGAAGCTTATCCAGTTTTTCGCGCCGGAGCGCGACCAGCTCATTCTCTTCCTCCATCTTCCGCGAGCGAATGTAAATCGGCGGGGCGAAATGAACAGCCTGAATACGGTAGTCGCTTGCCGCGGCCAGCACGGCGCGCGCGAGACAATCTCACATGCGTTGCATCGCCCAGCCTCCTGCGCGCCAAAGCGCTCCGGCGGCGGCGCGAGGGCGACGGCGACAGCGCCAATATTGGGTTGCAAAGAAAAGATCGACAATGAGATACTCTGTTGGGCGGGCTGCGTCGAGTTTCCCCAGCCGCCTTCCCATTCCAATGCCTGTCGATTTGCCAGAAACAACTTCAAAAATGGGCGGACCGCTCGTTCGGCAGTTCTCGGTATTTCTGCCGAACAAAGTCGGCGCGATGCTCGAAATTGTGAAGCTGCTGAATGCGCACGAGACGCACGTCGTGGCTTTGAGCGTGTCTGAGTCGAGTGACTCGGCCATCGCGCGAATCGTGGTGAGCGATCCGGAGCGCGTCGAGCAATTGTTTCGCCAACACGACGTCCCGTTTGGTGTTTGCGAGGTGGTTGTGGTGGAGATGCGCGAAGTGGCCACCCAACTCGCCAAACTTCTCGCCGCGCTGCTGATGGCGGAGGTGAATGTGCACTTTACTTACCCGCTGCTGACGCGGCCGCGTGGGCTCGCCGCGCTCGCATTGCATGTGGATGATACCGAGTGCGCTTCCTCGGTCCTGATGGGCGAAGGGTTCCAAATTCTAAGCCAGAGCGACATTTCCCGGTAACGGATGTCGATCCCTCCTGCCACTCCCGGATGCGGCTGGCTCCGAAGGCTTTCGCGAGTTGACAGTTTTGCGAAAGGGCGGTTACAGAAGTAGCGTTGGAATCCATGCGAATTCTTACGCTATCGTCCTCACCGCTATCCGATAAAAGTTTTAGGATCGGGCTTGGTGTCGTCGTGATTTTCGGAGCGGCGGAAATTTTGAGCGCCGCATATCACTACGTTAGCCGAATTCAAGTTAGCCAGGCGCCGTTGCGACCGCGCGTCGTCGCGATGAGGACGCCGTCTGTTTCTCTCGCCATAGTTCCGCCTTCCGTGAACGAGGCGCTTCCGCCGGCTGCACCTGCCGCGCCATCCGTTATCGATCGACTCTTAGAGGAGGCGACTGCACTCCGTGCTCGGGGGGACACGGCCAACGCGCTCGCCCGGTTGCAAGAGGCATCGGAACGGGATCCGAAAAACGCCAAAGTGCTTGAGGAGACGGCGAAGATCTACGAATCGATCCAGAATTTCGATCGTTCGAACGAAACCTGGCGCAAGATCCAGGAGATTGGCCCTTCAGCAGGTGCTTCGTTCGAGTTGGCTGCTACGAGATTGAAATTGGGAGTGCCGACCCCGGCGGCGGTGGAGTCAGGTCTTCCCGGTCCGTCACGACTCGATCTTGGAACTTCGCGCACCGACGCGAACGGAACCCTGGAAGGATCGAACCTTGGCATCACCGAAGTCACTGCCACGGAAACGCCTGACGCTGACGCCGAGACAAATCTGACCCTTCGGATCGGCGTAAAAAAGCGGCCCAATGCCGCGATTGATCACACCAAGGTGAAAATTCAGGTGTACTTTTACGACACCGTGGACGACAAAGATGTCAAGCTCACGGATGCGGAAGTGACATACGAATGGTTGACGCCGAACCACGATTGGGCCAGTTCCGATCCAGAGATGCTCGCCGTGACTTACACGCGGCCGAAAAGCAACTTGTTATCACCGGAGGCGGCTTTGTCTGCGGCCGCGGCAGCGGTCAATCCAGGAAAGAAGAGTCCAGCCAGCAAGCCTGGCTCCGCCAAGGCGGGGGAAAGTGGCCGGCGAAAGTATCTCGGCTACATCGTGCGCGTTTACTATCACAACCAACTGCAAGCCGTTCGGGCGGATCCCACAAGGCTGTTAAAGCTTTACCCTCCCTCCCCCACTGCTTCGCCATAATGCAAAACCACATCGTGCCCGACGACGCTGAGATCGGCGAGCAACTGGTGCAAATGGTGAAAGATTTGATCGAAGCAGTGGCACGCCGCAAACAGCAGAAGCTGGCAGAGGAACGGCGCCAGCGCGCTTGACCAAATCCAGGCCGGAAAGAAACGGGGTTACTTTTTTATGCGACGAGTTGCGTTATTCTATCGCGCCATGAAGCGCGCGCTGCCGTTTGCCTGCCTTTTTTTTCTCGTGGCCAGAGTGGAGGCGCAAATTCAGGTCGATCTAAGATTGAAGCGGTTGCAACACATCGCTTACGAACCAGTCATGGCGACGCTCGGCATCACGAATCTCGCCGGGCGGGATGTCTATCTTCACCACGCCGATGGTCAGCCTTGGTTTGGATTGGAAGTGACCGGAAGCGAAGGCCAGCCCATCGCCCCGGTAGCAAGTTTTTTTATTCGCAAACGAAGGTGTTCGAGGTGACCGGTGCGCGACCGATCTGGCAAAAGACGGTCGGCATTCCCGAAGGAGCTCCCGGCCCTGGCAGCGCCCGCACCTATTCGCTGCTCACAAATCGTTTCCCGGATCACACGTCGCTCTACGTGCGCGTCGAGGACAAGGACAGCGGCATTGTCTATGCGACTTATTCGTTAGGCCGCGCCATCGCTTTCGACGAACCGCAAGCGGAACTTGATCGCGCGAATCAACTGCACGTGCTCCATTGCGCGGCGCCGCGCAGTTGGGCGTATTCGCGCGTCGGCTTGAATGGCGAACTTCTGGCGCGTTCGTCTTTTATGGAAACGAAAACGCGGCCGCGCCTCTTTCATGCTGCCGATGGCGCAGTGGCGATGCGTGGCGGCCTGCTCGAGATACCGGCAGCGCAATCGGCGCGCAACCGCGCTCCAAAATTGTCTGACCGGCCAGCAAAAATCCCGAAGGACGACTAATATGCGGCAACGCTTTTCCCATCGCAGTTATGTCATCGGTTGGTTGTCGATTGCAGGCCTGGCATGCGCGCTCGCGTCTCGAAGCCCGAGCTCCGCGGCGCAATCGAAAAGTCGCGAAGCGAGCGCGCAAAGCAGTCGCCCCTCCACGGTTGTCGTGATCGATGCCGGTCACGGCGGTTTTGATCGTGGCGGTATTCCCCGTCAGCGCATCGCGGAAAAAACCATGACGCTCGACGTCGCGCTACGCCTGAGAAAGAAATTGCTAGAGGCTGGCTATCGCGTCGTCATGACGCGCGACAGCGATGTCTTCGTGCCCCTGTGGGGGCGCGTCGCGATCGCCAACTCCAATGACAACGCGATTTTCATCTGCATCCATTTCAATTCCGCTAGTCGCGCCGAAGCCAACGGAATCGAGACCTATTACTACCGCCGTGATGCCATGGCTCTCGCCGACAACATCCATCGAAATCTCATCGCCGGCGCGCCTTCGGAGAACCGCGGCATTCGCCGTCGTGGTTACTATGTCTTGCGCAAAACAACCAGCCCAGCGGTCCTGGTGGAATGCGGATTTCTGACCAACCCGACCGAAGGGCAGCTCGCCCTGACCACGGCCTATCGAGACAAATTAGCCGAGGAAATTACCCGCGGAATTTTGGGCAAACCTGCGCTGGTCGCGCGGGCGCCAGCGTCACACTACTATCCTCCGGCCACTGAAGTGGAAGCTCAGCCGTTCAACGGTTATGCGGGCACCGATTTCATCAAAGCGCCACCGGAACGCTCCACTGCACGGCATCGGAAAAGATCGAAAGGGGCGCGGAGCAAGAGATCCTCGCATCAAAGGACAGCTCAGAGAGCGAAAAGCGGTGGCCACACGCCGGCAAAGAAATCGGCGCCAGAAAGCGCGGAGGACTGATTGGACTCGCCGATCCTTAGTTCGGCGCAGATGCGGGAGGCTGAAGAAGCGGCGTTCGCGCGCGGCGTGGAAGTTGAAGGATTGATGGACCAAGCAGGCGCGGGTATTGCGCGAGCAGTCCGTGAATTTTTTCCGCATCCTGGGAGGTGCATTGTTTACGCCGGAAAAGGTCACAACGGCGGTGACGCACTGGTGGCCGCGGAGCGCTTGCAGCGCGCCGGATGGACGATCGACATCCGCCTCGCCTTCCCCGAAGACGATTGCAGCGAACTGACGCGCAAAAAGCTGCAAACCTTGCGCACCGTGCCGCAAAACTCCAGCGCGAGCGAGAGTCGAGTTTCACCGGCCATTGTCCTCGATGGTTTGCTCGGCCTCGGCGCCAAACATCTTTTACGCGAACCGATTCGTGCGGCCGCTCGCCAGATCAATCAACTGCGCCGCGAGCAAAACGCGTTTGTTTTCGCGGTCGATCTTCCGACCGGTCTCGACAGCCATTCCGGCGAAACCGATCCGGAAGACTGCGTGATCGCCGATTTCACGGTCACGATCGGCTTCGCCAAGCATGGCTTGACTGCAGATGCGGCGCTCGATTTCGTTGGCCGCCTTGAAGTTGTTCCGCTTCCCGATCTCACGCTGGGAGATGGCGCACCGAGCGAACTCCTCGCCGCCGCTCATTCTCTCAGTTCGCTTTTGCCGCGGCGAAAATTCAGCGCTTACAAAAATCAATTTGGCCGCATCGGAGTCGTTGCCGGCTCGAAAGGATTTGTCGGCGCCGCGTTAATGACCGCGCACGGCGCGCTGCGCGCCGGCGCTGGTCTCGTGGAAGTTTTTGTTTCAGAGGAAGTTTATCCAATTGTTGCCGCCGCCGCGCCAAGTGAAGCGATGGTCAAACCGGTGCGCTCCTATCGCGACTTGCTCGAGGAAAAGATCGACATCTGGGCGGTCGGGCCCGGATTGGGAGAATCGCGCGCCAGCGAAGTGCTTCGGCTGATCGAGCGCGCGGAGCAACCGATGGTGGTTGACGCCGATGGATTGAACATTCTGGCGGAGAAGATTGATACCTTGAAACACTGCCGTGGCCCGCGGCTCGTCACTCCGCATCCGGGCGAGATCAAACGATTGTTTGATCCCGGAAAAATGTCGCGCGCCGGAACGGCCAGAAATTTCTGCGAGCAATTCCCGGTGACGCTTTTGTTTAAAGGCAGCCGCACAATTGTGGCTGAGCGCGATCGGCCGCTGAGTTTTAATACGACTGGAAATCCTGGAATGGCGAGCGGCGGAATGGGTGATGTCCTGACCGGTGTGTGCGCGGGATTACTCGGACGAAAGTTGTCGCTTTACGACGCCGCGCGACTCGGCGCGTGGGTGTGCGGTCGCTCGGCGGAGATGGCGATTTTCATTTCGGGCGCGAGCGAGGAATCGTTGCTGGCGAGCGACGTGCTCGATCATCTCGGCGACGCGTTTAACGAGTTGCGCAAGTCCGCAATTTAAGAAGCCGATGAATCTTCGACCCGAAAGCACGCAGTTTGCAGCGCCGCGCACTGAGACTGCCTGGAGCCGCGTGAAGAAAGCGCTCGGTCCCGTGGCTGTCGCTGCCGCACTCATCGCGAAGTTTTTTGCGAAGTTGAAATTTCTCCTTCTGCCGCTGCTCAAGTTTCTGCCGATCCTCTTGAAATCCGGCGGCACCATGCTGCTTATGATTTGGATCTACACCCGAATGTGGGGCTGGCAGTTCGGCGTTGGCTTCGTTCTGCTCTTGCTCGTGCACGAATGCGGCCATTTGCTGGTGGCAAAAAAACTCGGACTCAAAGTCGGTGCGCCCGTGTTCATTCCGTTCATGGGCGCGTTCATTGCGCTCAAAGAAGCGCCACGCAACGCCTGGATAGAAGCATGCGTCGGCATCGGCGGGCCGATCCTCGGCTCGTTAGGCGCGCTCGCCTCCAATTCGTTAGGCGAAATCTTCGACGCACCGATTTTTATCGCGCTCGCCTGGTTCGGCTATTTTCTAAATCTGTTCAATCTGACCCCAGTCGGGATGCTCGACGGCGGCCGCATCGTCACCGCGCTGTCGCGCTGGCTCTGGCTGCCTGGCTTCGCCGCGCTCCTCTGGTTTGGGTGGAAGTATCCGAATTTCATCGTCTGGCTGATAGTGTTTTTGTCTCTCCCGCGCATTTATTCCCTTTTCCGCAAACGGACTGAAGAAGAACGCCGCTATTACGAAGTCACGCCGGGGCAGCGCTGGACAATGTCGATCTTATATTTCGGTCTGATCGCGGTCCTGGTTTTCGCAATGCATCTAGCGCAGAATGATTTGCACCGTCACGGTGTGCCCGCGCACGGCCAAGGCCGCAACACCGTCGTGCAGTGATCGGCATTGTAGCCGCTTCGCTCAGCGAAGCGCGACGCGGACGCTCCAGGTCACAGGCGTGTCGCGTCGTTCAGAGGGCGACGAATACAATTTCGCGCGCGATGATTTACGGCTCGTGTTGCGGGATCAATTCCTGAAAGCGCGGATCGTCGCGCAACGGGTCCCATTCCCAACGGAATTTCAAATCGTTGAGCGTGATGCTGTAATCGACGCTGTCCACCGCGCCTGGAGTTTTCAACAAGCGCTCGATGAGCGGAATAGCAAAAGAGGATTTGCGCGGGTCGCGTCAATTGCGTTTATCAGCATCGAGCACCATCTTGATTGACAAGTCCTTCAGTGCGTCGCGTACAACGATTATTTGGAAGCGATTATAGTCGGCAACGGCGCCTATTGACAGCGCTGCAATTGCCAGCCCCGCGAAGATCCTTCGATCAAACGTCCTGAGCCGATTCCAGCAGAGCGAAGCGCAATACCAGAATCCTAAACCAGCTATCAGGTAAAAAGGTCCGAACAGCACGCTAATATAGCGCAGGTTGAGCCAGTGCGGCAGAACCATCGGCAAGGCGAGATAGGCAAGCATGAAAAGCGTAATCCAGCCGACTACCTGCCAGTTGGCAGCCTCCGCAGGGACATGCAAAAGATTCAGCTTGCGATGCGAAAACAGCAGAACTCCCAAACCTACCAGGCCGAGAACGGCAGCAACCGGGCTCATGATTTCCAGTGCTCGCAGCAGGAGGTAGCCCGGTCCCGATTGGTATTCAATCGCGTACTGGTTGCCCGCGTTCGAACTCGGAATGCTGGTAACGATCTTGGCGAATACGGAAAGCCCTCCCACGGACATCGCAAGCCAGGCAATGGTTATCGCCAAGCCAGCGAGGCCACCCGCCATCAGTACCGCTCCATTGACCCATTCTCTTCGCTCGATGAGCAGAACCCACAATACCCATATCGCGCAAAACCCGTAACCAACCGGCCCGGACTCTTTGACGGCGATACCCAGACTGCCCAGCACTACAAAAAGCAGATACCAGATGCGCCGCGCGGAATCGCGAGTGATCTCGGCAGCTACGTAGACCAGTGAGAAGCCGAGGAATTCTACCAGCGCGTCCGGCCACGCTCTTCGCGAAACGGCCAGCTCCATGGGCGACACGGCAAAGAACAGCAGGGCGAAGAACGTGGCCCAGGAAGGAAAGAAACGGACGCCGATCAGGGCGAGGATGAAAAGAGATCCGATGCTGGCGGCGCACGATAGATAGGCTCCAACTCTCTCATCCCTTCCTCCGGTCAGCCGCATGGCTGCGGCCAGAGGCCACAGATACCCAAGGCGCGTGGGAGGCGGATAAAGCCGGGCAACAGGGTTCTGCTGAAATTCCGCAATCAGACTTCTCAGGCCAGCCTGCCCTCTTTGTAAGAGAACCTTTGTTTGAATTGTGTAGACTTGCTCGTCGGGACTCCGCGAACTGACGTTGCTCAAGTTCACTACACGGAGCACGGCTCCCAGGCAGAGCAGCGCGCCAATCGTAGCGATGCCGAGCTGCGTCGTGCGTGTCGGATCAAAACAAAAAGCCTTCACTGCTTTCGATTACACTTCCTCATTGAGCGGTTTGTCTATCTTCCCGACGTCTTTATTTTTTCACGCGCGTATTGCAAATTGATCCGCGCCAATTCGAAGTCCGGCTTGTAGAGCAACGCCTGCTCGCAAGCAGCGGCCGCTTCCTCGTAGCGGCCGAGCTTATTGTAAGCGGCGCCGATGTTGTTCCATGCTTCGGCGTAGCCGGGTCGAAGATCGAGAGCGCGCCGGCAGGCGAAAATTGATTCGACGTAGCGCCCTTCGCGATAAAACTGAGCGCCAAGGGCGAGATAAAACTCCGGCGTCTGCGGCCCTGGTGAATTGAGCGCTTGACCAATTGGGGCGCGTGGGAGGCCAAAAAGTCCAGAATCGCGCGCCATCGCCTCCGTTTCCTTCAGAAGTTCGCGCGTGGTCACATCGTTAGGGCTCGAGTCCGGCGCACTGCGCAGGAGCGTGCGTGCCTCATCGACGCGCGAGTGCGAAAGCAAGTAACGCGCATAGTAAATGTAGCTGTTGGCAGACCACGGTGCCAGTCGCAGCGCCTCCTTAAAATGTTGCTCGGCCGCCGCGCTCTGCTCTGTCTCATTTTCCGCAATCGCGAGATTGATGAACAGCACATAATTCTGCGGCGTCAACTGTTGGGCGCGACGGAAATAATCGATTGCGCTGGCAAATTCGCCTTTGTCCATCAACGCGATGCCATAGGCCACCAAATCGCGTCCGCTGCCCGGGCTCTTTAACACGACGTCGTGCCAGAGCGTTTCGTCGTTTTCCAAACTTTATTCCTTTGGAACGTAGCGTAGGCGGGACGGCAAGACCCAAGATGTTTTCGCGCATCGAAAAAGTTCGCGATCGCGGGACGCGCTCGCCAGCGCGACATCCGCTTTCGGCGGTATCTCCCCGGCCGCAGCGTTGCGCCATTGCCGCTGGAATATGAGGAACGCAATAATGAGCAGCAACGCCCCGATAATCGCGAAATTCAGTATTCGTCCTGCACTCCTACCTATCGCTCCCGCTGGGTCGACATCGTCAGTCCGCACAATGCCTTCCGGCGTCAGCTCGAAAATCCAGGCCAGCAGCATGGCGATCGGGAATCCGATCACCAGCGCCACAATGACAAAACGCACCGCCCAACTCGGGACGTCGAAAAAGGGGAAGACTTGCGTGGCGATCTGCACTAGCAGCCACGCCGCCATTCCGTACAGAGCCGCAGCGCGATAAACATTGCGCTGTTTCAGCTCGGCAAGGAACCTTTTCGCGTTCACGGCTTAGTCCGCGTCAACCACCTGGCACTTTCCCGGTGCGCTTTCACAAGTGCAACCTCCGCGATGATACTGCTTTAGCGAAGGCAGTTCGAGCTCGAATCCAACTACATACCGCGTGGCTGCAACTTTTTCGTGGTCTAGACCGCAGCCAGAGTTTCTGCTAACGATTGCGCGAGCGCGGGTGCAGCCACGCGCAGCTTGCTCTCTTCCGTGTCGGCGCCGCGAATGTACGGCGGCGCGATGATGTTAGCGTTGAAGATGAACACTGTTAGCTGCGGCCATCAGTCACGACCCAACGAGGGCGTCGCCGCTACGTAGCTGCGGCGCCCTCGCCGCAGTCTTGGAACACGGCCCGTTCCTGATCTTAGGACCTTTCACTTCGCGATACTCCGCACAACGTAAGATTACGACACCGGCTCCTTCTCATTTCGGACAAAAAATAGAAGCGGCATTTCTGCCGCTTCTATTTTCCATCTATCTAAACTGCTTTTGACGCGAACTCGACTTGTTGCAGCCCGCCACCCAAAAGCTCCTCGCAAACATGGTTTTTGGGAAAAAGGAATGGCCTGGACGAAACCGTCCAGGCCATTCAAGCAGAATAATACGTGCTTTGCTTACGCCCCGCGCCGACGGCGCACTGCGATTAGCAGTGCTACCACGCCGCAGGTGAGCAGCGCTACCGTTGCCGGCTCAGGAACCACGGTACCGATTACGCCCCCGGAGAGGTCCCAGGTGCCGCTTCCAAAAAGAACGGTGGTGGGCGCGAAGTTTTCGTTAAAGAGGTTGCTATTCCAGAACGAATTGTCGTCATTGCCCGGGGGTGTGCCCACGGCATTTGCCCCGCTGGTGGTCGACTGAAACGATTGGCCGTTGACGCCGGTCGGCACGACCGGCGAGACACTGAGCCAGTAGAAGCCTGATGCGAGGTGGTTCACCGTAAGGTTCAGCCCGGTGACGTTGACCATGTATTCGTTAAGACCGAACCCGCTCCGGCCGGTAGGAGTAACGGTTGCGGGCGCGTTTGTGCCGCTGAAAACCACGGTGCCGCCGTTCCCTGAGGAGACGCCGGTGCGGATTTCCCAATTCGCGGTGGTAACTTGGCCAACCAAGCTAGCAGCGAAAAGATTATCGGAGAAGAGAGCCGTCACATTCCACATTTGGCCAGTGCCCGGCCCGGTGAAATTGTCATAGAGATGGCTATACTGGCCAGCGCCAAACTGGCCGCCATCCTGGTTAGCGCCGCCGTTGCGTCCATCAAAGTCGCCGTTATACCAAAGGCTGCCGGGAGGCGCTTGGGCAATAGCGGTTGTGTTTAGGGCGAATGCGGCGGTTAAAACAAGCGCGAGCAGCGCGGCTCGTGCGGCGAGGTTGTATTTATTTTTCATAGCTGGTTTCTCCTGAGTTTTTTCCTTTTCCTCGAGCGGCGCCGGACAAGTTCTTCTTGGCAAACGCCCTGCAATTTTTTGCGAGAGTGAACAATCGGCCCGAAAATTGCAAGAAAAAATTAAGAATTTTTGGGCTACGCCGGCTGCCATTTTGCCCGCTCGCCCGGAGCTGCTGCCAGAAGGCCTGCGATTTAAAAGCTTCGGCAGACGTTTTGCTGGGAAAGACGGCCCAATTTGAATTGTTTTCACGGATGCCAGCAAGCTTCCGCCAGCATCAGCCATCACGAATCGCATGCGTAGTGCACGCCTCTCGCGTGCTGTTTGCGGCGTCGCGCCGCAACAAGCTTTTTAAGAACGGCAAGACCCGGGATGTTTTCCACATCGAAAAAGTTCGCGAGCGCGAGACGCGCTCGCCAGCATGCGGGACGCATGCGCTACCCTTTCGGCAAAAGATCGACAATGCTAGATTGCGTGATGCCGTTTCAGCTGGAATCGAATTACAAGCCACGCGGTGATCAGGGACAGGCGATCGCGAAGCTGATCAAGTCCGTCAAGACCGCCAATCGGCACCAGACGTTGCTCGGCGTCACCGGCTCAGGCAAAACGTTTACGATCGCGAATGTAATTCGAGAGCTCGACCGCCCCACACTCGTCGTTTCACACAACAAAACCCTTGCCGCGCAATTGTATTCTGAGTTCAAACAATTTTTTCCGAGCAACGCGGTCGAATATTTTGTTAGCTACTTCGATTATTATCAGCCGGAAGCTTACATTCCGCGCTCCGACACCTACATCGAGAAGGACTCCTCAATTAACGAAGAAATTGAGCGGCTCCGCCTCGCGGCCACAAGCGCGCTGCTTTCGCGGCGCGACACCATTGTCGTAGCGAGCGTGTCCTGCATCTACGGCATCACCTCGCCGGAAGATTACTTGAACATGCTGCTGACCGTGAAACGTGGTCAGCACATCTCGCGCGAAGCTGTGCTCGGCCGCTTAATCGACATGTTATACGAGCGCAACGACATGAATTTCTCGCGCGGAAGATTCCGCGCGCGCGGCGACGTAGTCGAAGTTTATCCCGCCACTGCCGATGAAGAAGCCATCCGCTTGGAATTTTTCGGCGACGAGATCGATGCGATCACCCGCTTCGATCCCCTCACCGGTCACGCCCACGATTCGTTAGGCGTGATGACGTTTTATCCGGCGAAGCAATTCGTCACCCCGGCGGACAAATTAAACCGCGCTTTGCGTACGATTCGCGCCGAGCTGGAAGACCGGATCAAAGCGCTCGAGTCGCAGAACAAACTTCTCGAAGCGCAGCGGCTCCGCATGCGCACCGAGTACGACCTCGAAATGCTTCAGGAGATGGGTTTCTGTAATGGCATCGAAAATTATTCGCGGCATTTGTCCGGTCGCCCGCCGGGATCGAAACCGTACACCATCATCGATTTTTTTCCGAAGGATTTTCTGGTCGTTGTCGATGAATCGCACGCCACCATCCCGCAGATCGGCGGCATGTATGAAGGCGACAAATCGCGCAAAACCGTGCTCGTCGAATACGGCTTTCGGCTTCCGAGCGCGCTCGACAACAGGCCGCTGAATTTCGATGAGTTCATGAAGATGACGAACCAGATCATCTATGTAAGTGCCACGCCCGCGGAGTTTGAAATTCAAAACAGCGTAGTCGGAAACAAGGGTTACGTACCGCATAAGCGGGCACGAATCGGCGAAGCGGAATTGGTGCCGTTCGAAATCGCCGGTAGAGCGCGACAGCCAGTTGCGCCAACTTTAACAGAAAACGTTCAATGCCCAACGTCCAACATTCAACGTCCAACAAGAGATCGCGCTAACGCCAATACTCCAATACTCCAATACTCCAGTGCTGCGGTCTCGCGCACCGACCAACCGCCCGAAAAATTCGATGTGCATACGCCCGGCGCGCCCCTCGTGGTCGAACAGATCATTCGCCCGACTGGGCTGCTCGATCCAAGAATCACACTTAAACCGCTCAAGAATCAGATCGATGAGACAATTGAGCTTTGCCGGCAGCGCGTCGAAAAACAGGAGCGCATTCTGGTTACGACACTAACGAAGCGCACGGCCGAGGATCTGGCCGATTATCTGCGCGACGTCGGATTGAAAGTACGCTATTTGCACAGCGACATCGACACGATCGAGCGCGTGGAAATTTTGCGCGGATTGCGTGCGGCTGACTTCGATATCCTCGTCGGGATTAATTTGCTCCGCGAAGGTCTCGATCTTCCCGAGGTCTCGCTCGTCTGCATTCTCGATGCCGACAAGGAAGGCTTTCTGCGCAGCCAAACGTCGCTCATCCAAACCGCCGGCCGCGCTGCGCGTCACGTCAATGGCGAAGTTGTTTTGTTCGCCGATCAGGTCACGCACAGCATGGAAGCGCTCATGTCGATTTCGGAATATCGGCGGGTGAAACAAATGGAATATAACGAAGCGCACGGGATCACGCCGCAAACCGTCCGCCGCGCCGTGCAGGAGAGTTTGCACACAATTCTGCGCGGGCGCGAAATCGAATCGTCCGTCATTCGCGAAGCGGGTGGCGATTTCAACGTCACGGAGCTGCTGCGAGAGCTCGAAGATGAAATGCAGCGCGCCTCGGCCAATTTGGAATTCGAGCGCGCCGCGCTTCTGCGCGATCAAATCATGGAAGTGAAAAGCGGCGCCGGCATTACCAAAATCGAGCCGAAACGAAGGCCCGTGAAATACACTCGCAACGCCGGGCGAAGACGGTCACGCGTATAACTGCACATTTTTTTGGGAGCACAGGCTGCTAGCCTGCCCTTTTCGGCAGCCTGCCGAAAAGCTCTTAAACAGGCCAGCGGCCTGTGCTCCCCAGCGAGAACATTCGCGCTCGCACGCGACTAGCTTCTCTATGCGGCATGCGATCAGAACTTGTCTGCGCGCTTCTTATCATCACAACGTCGATCTTGCCAGCGATGGCGCAGGATCAATCCCTTACCGGGCTGAATGCGTTGCCAGAAGTCGAGTTTTCGCAGTTAAGCCAGCGCGATCCCAACCCGCTCGGGGAAAAAGCCCTGGCCATTCACTCGGAACAATGGAAACACGGCGAGACCGAGCATTTCATCTATCATTTCGTTCACACTTACGTCGCCACGCCCATTTCGATCGAAGCGGAGTTTCACTACCGCGTGGTGGCCAGGGAACTGGAGCGCGATCAGCCCGCCACCGACACCAAATCGCACATTTACATTTTCGAGCAGCCGCAAGATTGGCAACAGTTTCAAATGTTTGGTCAGCTCGAAAAGTGGACTGGCGGGATTCATTCAGCCGGAAGCCTCTTCATCGTGCGTAATCCAGCCTACAAATTCACCGACAACAGCCTCGGACACGAAATCGTTCATCTCGTTCTTCATCGATTTTACCCAGACGGCATTCCTTGTTGGTTGGATGAGGGACTTGCGCAGTATGTTTCCAAGGGGGCGCACGCCAGTTACCAGCGCGCTCGCGGTTACATTGCCAAACCGCACTCGCCGGCGATCGCTGGGCAAGATTTTATTCCGCTCCCCACGCTGGTGGCCATGACCCATCCGCCCTCCGATCGGGTCGAAACTTTTTACGACGAATCGGAGCGTCTCGTGCGCTTCCTTGTCTTGACGGACAAGGCGAGCTTCCTCGCGCTGCTGGACGCGCTCGGCCGCCATCAACCCTTCGACACCGCGCTCCTTCGCACTTACGCCGGAAAATTCCCGAATCCGACTGCTCTCGAAGAAAAATTCCGCGACTATGCTTCGAAAGATTTCGGAACTTCTTTGCAACAAGTGGACGACTGAAACGTCAGATTCGAAAATTTCCGCTGCTGATGCGAGATGCCTGGGTAGCGCACGCGTCCCGCGTGCTGGCGATCGCGTCCCGCGATCACGAACTTTCCACTGCTTTTGTGCAGCGGAGTGGTCCGCAGCAATCCAGGATTGTTTCGGCGAGACGCCGAAACCAGCACGCGAGACGCGTGCGCTACCCCGAGCGGCGGAGCGCTCAATCCCACTCTTCTTGTGATTGGCCAGCGTGTATGCGAGAAACTTCGAGTGGCAAAGACGAAAACGACAGCCGCCTCCGCAAATATTTACGCTGTCGTTGGTTCGGATGAGAGCGAAGTGAAACGCATGGCCGCGGACCTGGCTGCCAAAGTAACTCCGCCGGACGCTGGCGATTTCGGTTTAGAAGTGATCGATGGCGTCGTGGACAACGCGGAGCAGGCGGCTTCGCGGATACGATCGACAATCGAAGCGTTGCAAACGCTGCCGTTCTTTGGAGGAAAATTAGTCTGGTTGAAGAACGCAAATTTCCTCGGCGACACCGCAATTGGCCGCGCCGCCAGCGTTCAGTCTGCGCTTGACGAACTTGCGGAAATAATCAAAGGCGATTTCGGCGCGACCGTCACGCTTCTGCTCAGCGCTACGGAAGTGGACAAGCGCCGATCATTTTACAAAGCGCTCGCAAATCGCGCCGAGTTACAAATCTTCGATCGTCTCGATTCCAGTCGCAGCGGTTGGGAGGAGGAAGCAACCGAAATCGTCCGCGCACGCGCGACAAAGCGAAAACTGCAATTCGATGACGAAGCGCTCGATCTTTTTGTGCTGTTGACCGGCGGCGACACACGCCAGATCGACAGCGAACTGGAAAAGATCGACATCTTCCTCGGCAAAGAGAGGCGAGTGAATGTCGATCTTGTGCGCGAGCTCGTCCCGCTTTCTCGCGCCGGCGTAATTTTCGAATTAGGCAACGCGCTGGCGGAACGCGATCTCGAGCGCGCGCTCACACTCGTTAGGCGATTGCTCGATCAGGGCGAGAGCGCGATCGGCATTTTGCTAGTCGCCATTTTACCGACCATCCGGAATTTATTGCTCGCGAAAGATTTGATGGAACGACATCGACTGCCGAGGCCGCATGCGCCGTTCCATTTCATCTCGGCAATCAATCGCCTGCCGGGTACCGCGACCGAACATTTGCCGCGTAAAAAAGACGGCTCCATCAATGCCTACGCGCTTGGGATTGCGGCGCAAAACGCGCATCGCTTCGAGACTGGGCAGTTAGTCGCGGGAATGCAGGCGTGCCTCGAAGCAAATCTCCAGCTTGTCACGACTCAGCTCGATCACGAGCTGATTTTGACGGAAGTCGTGGTGAAGCTGCTCGGAGGAAATTAATTCCGGTAGACGCTTCGCTCCGCGCGAACAGAGGGGCACGGCTAGGGCTGTGCGCCCTCCACCTGCTTGCGCGCCATCGGACCAACGTAAGGAATGTCCCAGCGCACACCGCTAAACGCTTTCACGACCGCAACAATAAACAGGACGAGAAAGGCCAGATGCACCAGCGCCGCAATCACCGCCCACAGAAATACCAGGATCGGACCGACGCCGGGAATCGCTCCGACAACCGCGTGCACCACCGCCGAGGCTATATTGAAGAGGAACCAGGCGCCGCCGAAGATGATCGATTGCATCGCGTAAAAACGCACAAAGCTGTTCCGTTTTTCCAACAGGTAAAAAATGATTCCGCCGACGAGTGGGATGCAAGCAATCGCAGCCGCGATGTTCGGTGGCAGGTCTAATGATGACGGGTCGGCGCTCGGCGGGGCCTCGGGAGGGGGCGGCGGCTGGGACGGCGCAACGGGATCAGGCATGACTTACATACACAAACTTGGAGGCGGCTTTGTCAACCCCGAAAGCTTTCGGGGTCGATTTTCGCTTTCGCCTCCCGGCCAAATCAATATCGTGGCGTGCTAACTGCCAAAGCGGATGAGCAAAAATTTCTCGTGCGGTTTTATCCTGATCGAATTGCTCGTGGTGATCGCGGTTATCGCAGTGCTTAACAACGCCAAACAGCGATGGAATCCCAACCCGCCGTGACCAAGCCCGAGCTTTGCCCGGGCAAACAGCGCTGTCGGATTGAAATCGGGGCCGCCTTGCTGGCGAGAACCGGCGAGCTCACTCACGAAATTCTAATTGGCCCGCATTGCGCGATTATTTCTGATTCAACCGTCGCGCCGCTTTTTGGTGATCGCGTAAAACAAAGTTTAACGTCATCAGGCTTTCAGCCGACGCTAATCACGATTCTGGCGGGCGAAACATCCAAAACGCTCGAACAAGTCGGCGCCATTTGCGATCAAATGATCGCGGCCGGGTTGGATCGACAATCGTTCGTCATCGGGCTCGGTGGCGGAATGGTTAGCGACATTTCGGGACTTGTCGCCGCGATTTATGAGCGTGGCATTCCGCACGTGCAAATCCCAACGACCTTGCTCGCCATGGTTGACAGTTCGATCGGCGGGAAGACCGGCGTGAACGCAAGCGCCGGGAAAAATTTAATCGGCGCATTTCATCATCCGTCACTCGTGATTGACGATGTCGATCTTCTAAAAACTTTGCCGCGTCGCGAGTTCAACCAGGGCTTCGCCGAAATCATCAAGCACGCCATCATCGCGGATGCGGAAATGTTCACTGCGCTTCGACATGTCGATCTCAGCAACCTTGCGCCGCTCGTTCGGCGCAACATCGAGATAAAATCGCGCATCGTTGCCAAAGATGAGTTGGATCAGACGGGAGAACGCGCGCTGCTCAACTTTGGTCATACTGTCGGCCACGCGATTGAACGCGCGGGTGATTATCGGGAATTTCTCCACGGCGAAGCTGTCAGCCTCGGAATTGTTGCGGCGTGCGTCATCTCGATCAAGAAAGCCGGGCTGCCGAAAGACCAGCGAGATGCGATTACCGATCTTTTGAGGGCATTTGAATTGCCCGCTCGGTTGCCGGCAAATTTTCCGCGTGAGAAAATTCTCGACGCGCTGCAGTTCGACAAAAAATTCCAGGGCGGAAAAGTTCGTTTCGTCGTGACGCCGGCAATTGGATCGGCGCGTTTGTCCAGCGACGCGACGATGGAGGATATTCGCGAGGCGATTGATCAACTGTAGCGGCGCTCTATCAGCGTCGCATTATTCGAGCGACGGTCACAGGCCGCCGCTATAGAGGAGGATCATTTTCGCGCGGTGCGATAGTACTCGATCAATCCGTTCACTAACCCATCGGCGTATTCACGAAAAATGCTTTTGCGCTCGACACCGCCGATGTTGCGCGTCCCTTCGTAATCGCCAGCCTGAATTCGCGCGAACGCATCGCGACTGTTCATGACGTACGGCTCGCAATAAACTACCGGGCAACGATACAGCCGCGTGGCGAGCAGATTGCGGGCGTAAACGTAGCCGGTCGATCCAATTTTGGTGACGTTGTTCGCGGTCGGATATTCGTAGGCCGGCAATTGCGTCTCTTTGGCCATCGCGGCAGCAATTGCGTTCGCGATCGGCAATTCTTCCTCGTAAGCGCTACTCAAAAGTTTCCTCAGCATCTCAAAACGTTCGTCATCGAACTCCAACTCCGATTCGAGATAGGAACCGTTCACGAGGAGATGGAGGTGATTTTCGTCCACGAGTGTCGGATTTTTCGGATCGCCCCACGGCTCGGCATTCAAATGCAAACAAAGCACAAGATCGGGATGCAATTTTGTGTTTACCAGCACGGCGCGACGACGAATCTC
>WNFO01004517.1_pt1 | contig 19745 bp, 20 predicted proteins | sample 5400251 | NCBI WGS metagenome assembly WNFO01 (sample SAMN13153354, study PRJNA577476) | soil metagenome | isolation source: 100 cm saprolite under Madrone tree | place: USA:California | collected 2016-06-14
CTTTCAGGACATCGTAAAGGCGCTATTCGCAGACAAGCCCTTCAACGATGAGTACCATCTCGGCGCAGTCAACTCCATAAACTGGGCGCGCATCCTCGCACAGACCGTCTACTACTTCCTCGCCTACTTCCACGTCCGCAAACAAATCGCACATCCCGAAACCTCCCAGGTCCAATTCGTAGTCCCGACGGGGAACTTCGGTGACGTCCTCGCCGGTTACTACGCGAAACGCATGGGCCTTCCCATGGGCAAACTGGTCGTCGCGACAAACTCGAACGATATCCTTGCGCGGTTCTGGCGCAGCGGACGTTACGAGCTGATTGACTCGAGTCCCGAACGAGGTGGCTTGGCTGATGGGAAGCCGGTGGATGGTGGAGTGCAGGCGACGTCGAGCCCAGCGATGGACATCCTCGTATCGAGCAACTTTGAGCGCCTCCTCTGGTATCTCACATATGAGACATCCAGTGCAGCTCCCGATAGCGCGAGGCGGGCCTCTGCTGGAGCCACGATCGACGGTTGGATGAAAAGTGTGAAAAGCAACGGGCGCGTTGAAGTCCCTGTCGAGGTGCTCGAACTGGCCAGGCGGGACTTCTTGGCCGAGCGCGTATCAGATGATCAGGTATGTGTCCTACGTTCATAATGACCCAGTAAAAAGAGTTCAATAATGACACTCTTCAGACGCTCCAAACGATAACACAGTATTTCATTGGAAGCCCTTCATACATAGCAGATCCGCATACGGCAGTGGCCCTCACCGTTGCGCGGAGGGTGTCTACCCAAAAGTGAGGTTTATCGAGAATGTCCAAGTCATTTTATTTACTGGATTCTACTTTATAAAGTCCACCGTCCGTTGTTCAGGTCGTGCTGTCTACCGCCCACCCCGCCAAGTTCTCTGAGGCGGTCACCAAGGCACTCTCGACGTTGCAGGGCTTTGACTTTGTACGCGACGTGCTCCCTCAAGAGTTCCGGGGTTTGTTGGAAAAGGAGAGAAGAGTCGTGGATGTAGACGAACCAAGCAAGGAGCTGGTCAAAAAGGTGATTGAAAGCAAGGTTAGATCTGCAGATAACAGAGTTTAGGAGTATCTGAAGTAGAATATGGAGTAATCTTGTATAACAATAAAAGCACAAATTTCCCCTATCAAAGATCCGGCTCTTCATCATCAGGTAGCACTGATTGGTACCGCTTGGCCACATCACACCATTCTTTAATTACGGCCGCAGGGTCCGGACCGCGTAGAGTCACCCGTCGACCTGCCCTCATCCAAGCTTCTAGCCCCATGATACAGAGGGCTTCATCAAACCGTTCTAGTTTCTTTTGTGCGGTTTGTGCTTCCCTTGGGACGATCTCCTTGAGGAATAGAAGTACGGACTCGAGGCTCTCAAATTCTTTCCCCTCCTGGAGTTCTGCATCAAGAGGCGGTTATTTCCGTCCTTATAGGGAACTGTATGTTCTAAGAACGCACCTGAAGTCGCACCGCAAAATGTGGCGGCCGCCTTCCCGAGAGTAGAGGAAACAGGTGCTGTCCCACTCGCACCTGGCGCAGCGGAAAGAAGCGGGAAAGGTGAAATGAGGGTCCCCAGTGTAACAAAGACCTTTACGATCGCCTTGAAGAGAGATTTCAACCATCCCAGGATCCGCCCTACCAACGATTGTTGTTCTCTCGCAGTGACCTGTACCTTCTCTAGAATGGATACGAACGAACTGAGATTCTTCTGCATATCTGCGACATGTTCCGAAAGCGAACGGGAGGCCTTGTTGATATCGTTGGCGAGCCTTGAGGTTTTCTCGGAGTCGTCAGATCTAAACCCTCTAAGCCAAGACTTAGACGCGCCCTCAATCCGCTGGGCCATCAGATCCGCGAAGTGGACGTGGCATTTGAGGATTTCGTTGGTCGCCCTCGAGCACCACCCGGCGTCTTCTCTCAGGATCAAGCGACTCGCTGCGCACTTGTTCAACTGGGTCATCCAGCCATCGAAGGTCAATTCACACAATCGGATGTCATATGCGGCGGCAAGGACACGTCGGACATAAGTATCGTTTGGTCGCAGCTCCTCAACGTCGACACCCATGGCTGGCCTTGCCAGGTTGAAGAGACGCGCCCAGAATGACGGCTCAGGTGTATATCTTCCTCGGTGTTCTTTGAGATACGTGAAATCTAAAACTGGAGCAAATTACTTACGGGGGCGGACTATCTAGCATACTACTAGTGGGTGGAGGGAAAGGGAAAAGGTGAGTGGGATAAGGTACAGCAAGTGCGTAAGGGTTATCATATGGGGATAGATTGCGCCTGGCCAAAGGGTTCTGTCATCGGATAACAGCGTGTAGACAGATAGGTGCGCAAACGTGAGGCGTGGGAACCACTTGGAGAGAACACAGACAATGGGATCACAGGACCCATATATGGAACGACATTAGAGACGTCCACCCGCTGCCTGTTATGGAACTACGATACTTCGGATTCTTAAATCCCAGGAGTACCAGGACGGCCGTGAGCGCTAAATCAGGGTGTATGCCGAACAGAAAGATTCTAAAAGAATTCGAGCAATACAGTACTGCAATCCTGCCGTGTGCGCGCCAGTGTGAAGTACAAGTTGCGGTCGATCGCCACAAAACGCCCGTACAGACAATAGCCAACAAGTTTAGAGTTGGTGTGGCGCGGGACCCGGATATGCATATCAGAGATGGCCGATTAGAAGTTACGCAAGAAAGAATCCCAAGAAGCGCCGATAGGAAATTCTGCACGGAAGACCGACCCAAGATCCAGGACGCTGTCCACGGACTAAGAACTACTCTACTCTGCCAGGCGGAAAACTGTGTATAGAAGAGTTTGACACAGTCTCCGTACCACTCAGGTCCCCGGTTCAGGTTTTGCTGCGGCGCATTGACAATTGACGAGGCGTGGCAAAACCCAATTTTTTAACTGTCAGGCCAGACCCGGATGTTCCCGGATGACGTCGACACGTCCTTGATAGAAAGAAACCCGTGCCAGAAGCGGAGGTGAAGAGTGGGGTGTCCTGCTACGATAACCGGCACAACCTCTGATGATAGTAGGCTTAGGCCGCATGTACTGTGCTTCTTCCATGGCTTCACAGGAACCGTAGACGACGGCCGAGTACCTTCGTTTTCTCCTAGTTTAGGTCAGCTTTCGATACCGGGAAGGGGACTGAGCTGTACTTGCTGTTGGTTCATGATGGCAGATTTCGGTCGAAGCGCAAGGGGTTACATACAGCGCCCTGGTTGACACGACATGAGCTCAGCTCGATTAAAGATTAAGGGGGAAGCTGGGGAAGGGTGATGACGGGAATAAAACCCAGAAGATGGCAAACGGTCACTGTCACCGTGACGGTGGGGTGTCGCGAACCAGCACGCCGCTAGTTGCTTCCTTTTCGCGTCTCCAAATCTGGCAATAAGGAATACTCCTACAAAAAGATAGCAGATACTAGTCACATCTGCGCGACGCCAAGGTGACCCGAATGTCGGAGGTCAATTGATTAAATCATTGCCCGATCAGATAGCACTTTGCCGTAACAATGTGCGCTAACACTAGATTCAACCCAGGTTTTTGCACTTTGTCGACGGAACCGTAACCTTGTACTGTAATCATCAAGCTTCAAATGGTCGTCGAATGCGGCCGCCCAAGAATATCGTGGGATGTCCTGAACATCACCATCAGATGATCACAGTGGCGAGAAGCGAGAAGACATGGGCGGCCAGGGGGTGTGAACGGAAGTCATAGCTATCGAGTTTTTGCAAACTGGTGGCTGGCAGCTGGGAACAGCTACGGAGTGGAGTGGGCCACACGTGTCGTTCAAACTACCATAAAAGTAATGGTCACGTGCAGACATCGCTCCTGAACGTCCTGAACGTTCAGAAGACGAACCGTACACCACCGGGCCCGACTCGGAGTCAGGACTCGGGTTTCAAACGTTCAAACGTTCATGTTCAATGTTCAATGATTACACACTGATCAACCAGGGACCGTGGCGCACCCGACATCTGACGTTGACGCGTTGACGCCCAATGAGGCGCTACTGAGCGTCTGTGAGGTCTTCACGGGTTGCAAACCCGTCGTTCTCCTTATGTCGTAAGAGTGCTGATACCCTGTTGTTATTCTGGATCCAGGCACGCGTTGACGAACCGCGGGGACATCACGTTCGCGCGATTAGTGCGCAGTCGGTACCGTAAGTTTATCTTTATGCACTCGGAACGTGTGGGAACGGGGCACTGCGTGCCCTTTCGATGCCTGTATGGACGACTGACACTTTACAGCAAGAAATTTATAAAATCGTGGCATGTGTTATCGTTGCCCTGTTCACGAGACAGCAGTGGCGTCTATGGCCTTGTCTACACCATGCGGGGGGCATGAGACGCGGTCATTCAGTTGGGGCCTTGATTATATTGGATGTACGGCGCCGCTCTCGCCAGGGACATGAGCTCAGTAACGAGTTCCACGACATGGAAGCCTTGAAGGCACATCACAAGGAACGTGAGTCATATGTCAACAATTACTTCTGAAGTTACCGCAGGAGCATTGAAGCTTGTAGAGGGCGCCTCTGAGAGACATGTTCTGGTACGACAGGCGAAGCCTTTCCCAAGCGCACATAACCTTATCACTATATCCGCTTCCCCGATTGATGCGCCAGATGTGCTATGGTCTAGCGCTTATCAGTTGATTCTTGACGTTCCTGGAGTGTGATGATATATTCGTGAGTGACGCTCGCACTGCACCCAATTTAGTACGTCAAGCAATAGAACTGACGGGCAGAAGGTCAGGTCAACGAGGACTCGGAAAGGCTGCCTGACAACAAGGTCAAAGTTACGACGGGCGTGGGATTGAAGATAGACAACTCTGGCAGAACTGAACCCGCAATACTATACGAGGGCCATTGGCGTCCTGAATTTGAATGCTGTCTGTACAGCACCTCTGCGCCCCGAGCGCATGGACAATCGCACAATGGGTATCATCACGAGATTGTCATCTCCGAGGAGAGAAAGCGTCCATGTGACAGTATTCAGTGTGGATATCGTCACAGGGGTGACTAGGTCACCCGGGGAGTATTCGGGGTAGGTTGGATTGGATGATGGTCTTCAACATCACGGTGGGAGCGATGCAGCAAGGTACTCGCCGTTCCTTCGAGTCACTGGCCCATTTGTGCATCGACGACATTGGAGAACATCCTATTCTGTACGGAAAATTCTTGAGTAAGGCACCACATCATTGCCTTCTAGCCTTCCTTCCTATGTTCAGACATTCCAGGCCACAAACTACCAGTCAAAAATCATGACCATACCTCTCGTACTATTCATTACACAAGAACGACAGAGCGTATATAACTACAGCTAGTCGAAGCTCGACTCTTCCAATTGGATCTCGCGGTGCTCTTGAACAAGTGCGCATGGTATACAATATTTACTTGTTTCGACGTCATTGACAGCATCACCACGAATTCCGTACCGCTTGCGTATATTAGACCGGGAGATGGCCTATAAAACCCGAAAGTCGATGACCAAGTGTCTAAGGAGATGGGGGTGACAAACGAACCTGCAGTGCCACTGCCGCAGGTCCCAACAAGCAATACCACTTGCAGTCACGATTATACCTCTCAACTGGCTCGCGAAGGGGTGTGCCATGTGTCTCAAGGTGGTCAAATCGCCGCTTATTCCGCGAATAAACATAGCAGCAACAGCAAAAGGACAAGCAACCTAAATTCGCCAGTGAGTTAGGATACCACAGGAAACGATAAATGGTTGACCACAGGCCACACATACATGTTCGACGGTCGGCAAAGCAGTCACGCATGCCATAGCTCCACTTTCGCAACCCGTCGTCCTCAACCAGTACCCTAAGCACATTCCTGTCACCTCCGCCGCTGCTCTGGGCATTTAGCGGTGTCATGGGAATGGAGGGCTTTGCGGTGCCAGTTAGTCCCATGGGACTGGGTGATGGTCTCTTAAACAAACCTTAGGCTGGTCATGCACGATTGCATTCTTATCCTGCGATGACTTTCTCGACTCCGACAACTGAAAAACATGAGCTATGTTGCTCGCAAGCGTGCACAGATTGCTATACCTGAATGTACGGGTTTGGCTTGACGGGTGATGGGGCCATGATGGATCCTAGTACAGGTGTGGCGCATTATGGTGGTCGGCGACTCGGCGGGACATGCGTGCTACACATGAACAAAGTGCATTACATAATCTGGGCTGACTGAGGCGACCGTATGGTTAATCGCCCCCTCTCTGTTCCCAAATATTCCAGCACCTGTGGAAAACAGTGCCGCAGTCGACGCTCAACGAGTATTTGCATATATGGCGCCCAAAAGTTGTTGCAACACCGAGCCCGTACACAAGCACGGTCCGGTCCCTTCGACCTAAGTTCTCCATAGCCATTGTAACCCCCTTGCACCAGGTGTGACTGTCCGATGGTAGCGGGACCATCTCCTGGTTCCACTATAAGCTTTCGTAACAGCCATTGGGAATCAACAAGAGACCAATTTTCACGACGGCCCAGACGGCCGAATAGGACGGCAGTTCGTTGCGAATGTCTACTAATTCGAGGCAGGTGCGTAGAATTGCAGTGAACCACCTTGGCATCAAAGCTGCATGAAACCGTGAAGCATGCACGCAGCACGCGCACTCAGCCAGTCATTCAGATATAAGGTAGTTAAGATGCGCGTGACAGTCGGGAAATCAGGAAAGGTCAAGTTCAGACACGTAGTGCGAATTGGAGCCTCCTGTATGTGCAACCACAGTCGCGTGAGGAATTGCTGCACGAGTTGACTAAGCTGAACGCAACCCAGGACGTGGGTGAGTCGAAACAACCGTGGACGTAGCGCCACAGCCCACATCAGAATATACGATTCCACCTGCGGACTGCTCGTGTATAACGGGTCGCGCTGGGGCGCACCAAATGCCAGCTGCGGAAGGGATACAACGGGCATCTGCTGACCCAGCTGGAGCGATCTGAGAAACTCCAGTACATCGGGTTTGACTTCGCAAGGACGGGATGCCGAAGCCTCTTAGTGGCAAGAGCCGTGGACTCTCCGCCTAGTTCATCGTCACATTGAGCCGGGAAAAGGGAATATGCGCCATCGAATGCAATGACATCCATAAACTCTGTAAAGAGAAGGATACGTTGACATCAATGTTTTGTGCTACCTGGACACTTGCGCAACCACAAAACACGTACCGATTGGACGGATCTGAGGCTTGTCTACAAAGTCGAACGAGTCGGGCTGTCCGACGTGGAGTACACATCATACCCGATGCCCGTGAAGAAACCGTCCATCGCAGAGGCGTATGGCATGTCCACGTACAGGCTCACCGCTACGATAGTACCCATGCTAGTAAGCGGTGCACGCACAAGGGAGTTGTACACCACTTTTCCGAATATCGTGAGGCCCGTCTTAGCCTGGAGGATCCGGAATGCTCGCACAATTGCAGGGTCAGGCAGGAATCGCTGCAGGAGGCGCTCCGGTTTGTATGCGGCACGGGTGTAAGAGACCGCGCTGGGACGCGCGGCTCGACATGTCTTTGATAGATTGATGATAGTGCAGGAGGAGAGAAGGAAAAAACTACATTAAGGATGGAGTCGATCACGATGATGCGTAGGCCAGGGAACGGGGTACCGTCGCAGGTCTGCAGGAATGAGACGAATATAACAATCGCTCTCCCATCACTTGGAACAACCAGTTTCATCCAATGACGCGATACCAATTGCATTCAAAACTGATCAATATCATAAAGCGAGTGGGACGTCTCTCAGTCTTCCGGACGAGAGGTAACATATCTGGGGAGGTTTGTCGGTCAGAACGATTTCCACTTTTACAGAGCCAATGGCGAGTTGTTTTGCGGATACTCAATGCATCACTTAAACTTGAGGGTCTGCAGGTGTGGAGGAAATAAGGATGCGACCGGATTCAACTATGAGGGGATGAGTTAATGCTGAGAGTTGGAATTGATTGGGTAGAAAAGGGTGAATGACCCACTTCGTACATGAAAACCTGGGTCTGCATTTGAACTGCCAATTCCACTAACCCAGTACATCCTCCAGCTCCAGCTTTGGACTATGGTGACTGGAGCAGTTCAGACGGTTTACCCCCTGGTCATAGGAGTGGTTAAAAAGCAAACCCAGTCATATTCCATCTCACATCACTTGCCTCAGGCCCGCGGAGATCACATGACCCTCCTTGGACCTTAGCACGATGGATGTCTCAGACATTCTCACATCGCAGGCTTCAAAACAGTGAGATTTCTATGCCATCCTTCTGATTTACCATGGCTGAAAGGTGTCTGTGGCAGAAAGTCTGTACTTGTAGAGAAGGACATTCCACCCGACGTCGACGCAGGTTTTTTAACGGTCACGGACACAAACCCTTTGGATAAGGAAAGCTACGAGTACGCCCCCCTCCCTTCTCTAGATCCAACCTTGTCTAATTAAACCTTTACATCCAGCCACGAGCGCGAAGTGTATCTTCAAGCAAACGCTCGGGACGGCGTCCAGCTCCTCATCACCGCGCTCTTCTCCCTCCCAACAATCTCTTCACCGGAAGGTCCCCTCGGACAACTCCCAGCACCCACCACACAACTACCGCGCGCCAAACCACTTCCAAAGCCCAAACCGCCGACGAAATGGGAAAAATTCGCACGTGCAAAGGGTATTCAATCTCAGCGACGGGATAGGAAGGTATGGGACGAAGAGAGCCAGACGTGGGTACCGCGCTGGGGATGGAAAGGCAGGAACAAGGCCGAGGAGACGCAGTGGTTGCACGAAGTTCCCGCTAACGCTGGTACGTTTGTCCACATTTTTTTCCCTCAGGAGCACTGAATAGCTTATGATTTTAATCTCCAGATGTGGATTATGATCCGTCGAAAGAAGCTCGTGCAGTACGCAAGGCGCGCGTAGCCAAAAACGAGCAACAAAGTTTGAAAAATTCTGCGCGCTCTCAACGTGGACAGGCATCGACAGGGACAGTGACAGCAACGAAAGCTCCAGGCGCGCGTACACAATCTGAGCGAAAAGGCGAGATACAACGCACGCTCGCGATGACGCGCGCTAGCACAGCGAGCATGGGCAAGTTCGACCGCATGCTCGAAGGCGAAAAGAAACCGCATGGTGTCAAACGCAAGGTAGAGCTTACACAACACAGTACCACATCCTCTTCCCACATTCTTGACGCTTTGTTTTCTTGTTTAGTTTGAACCGACAGAAAGGTCGGTCGAAGCGGAGAAAAATGAAAACCTGGCGCTGATAAAGAAATTGGAGAACTCGTCATCGTCGAAAAAAGCCAGACGGGGCGGTGGGGGAGATGGCGGTGGTGGTGGAGACGGAAATGACGTTCTCAATGTACGCAAGGCAGTACGGTTCGCTTCTCGTGGAGAGGGTGCGGTGGCACTTGCGCGCAAGTCAGCTTCTGCGGCGGATAGTAGGAGACAAAATCGGAAGGGTAAACGGTAGCATGCGATGCTTTCTGTTGACTTCCTACCTCGACCCAACTGGTGTGTTGTATTCTTCTCGGTAGCCCATTTCTGTATGTGTGTATGCCTGGTTTCCCTGCACTATATAGAACATTGAATGGGCGCTATCATCGGGTTTTTCAGCGAAAATTAAAGATCCTGTACTCTTATCTTATCGACACGCTCAATCCTTTTTTCCATGAAACATTTGCATTAGGTGAAACGCTCTCATTCGGTGCATCGTGCAGGGGTACAAATGTAAATGTGCTACTGAAAGGAAAGAAAATAAATGTCCTGTCTACGGACTACAGTACCACGCATTAAATCGACATCTATTCGACATCTATCATAGGCAATGGCTACTTGGTCGTCTCAACCGGGAGGCGATCCATATTGACTTTTCCCTCTTTTATCCACTCATCCTTGACCAGCTTCTGTCGGTCCGCATAGTACAACCGGTAGACCAGTTTGATGGTCCCCTCGCTAACGCCTGCCACCGCGCTGATATCCTTGACAGCCTTGGACACGCCAAGCAGCAGACAAGCAAAATAAATCGCGCCACCTGCGATCGATACTGGACTGCGTCCGTCAGCGATACCGTGCTCGCGCGCGGCCACGATGATGTCCTTGCATATCGCCTGTACATGAGGCGGCAGATCGAGGTGATTACAATACCGTACTAGCAGGTCTTCGGGCCCAGCTACGCCTGTGGCACCTGCACGCGCGGCGCTCGACCCGGGAGTAAGGTTAAACGCCTGCTCGAGTGCCTTGTAGCATTGTCCGAGCACTTTCTTCGACACATGCGTGAGGTTGCAAATCTCACGGAACGTGCGGGGCACATGGGCCTGGCGGCACGCGATGAAGATGCATGCTGCGATGACAGCGTCGAGTGGCTTGCCGCGCAGCAGCTTTTCCTCGTCCGCGCGCTTGTAGAGCTGTTTGGCAATGTCGCTGATCGTTTTAGGCAGCGAGAATTGGTCACACCAGCTCGAAATGTCGCGAAATGCGGAGAGGAGATTCCGCTCGGAACGAGAATTTTGGGAACGCGTTGCTGCGCGTTGAAGCTCGCGGGCGATGCCCGTGCCACCATCCTTAAAGCCTATGATGGTGTCGAGCTGTTCCATACCCTCCATAAGAGGGTCGGATGCGGCACCGACACGAGAAGGGTCGTCGCCTTCATCATTTGCAAATGTCTTAGGAATAGGAAAAGCTGAGCTCCTACTAGCTAAAACAAAGGATGAGTCGTGCAAAAGTACATACCCGCCACTCGCTCCGAGTATCAACAATACGGTCGCCAAGGACCAACCCACATCCTGCACACACAAGATCCCCCGCTCCGAATTCCTCGATAATTGTTGGGTTGGGATCTCTGCAGTCCAGACAGATGAGACGGACGGAGAGGTCGGGTGCAAAAGCTGCCTGCTGAGGTTTAGGAGGTGAAGCAAGAGGGAAGGGTTTGGGATAGGCCATTATCGAGGGATGAGTACTGAGGCAACAAGCACTGGCACCTGCAACACTGCCATTGACTCCTTTACCAATCCCCATTACTCACTGTTCACACGATCAATCACGTGCAGGCGCAAGTGCAACGGGTCTGTCTCCCACCTTCCTTGTACGTTCTACCCCCGTGATTCCGGTCGTTTCAGAGGAAATGCTACAGGCTCGACAATAATATTGACAAACTGGGGGATGGCTGAGGTCAGAAGGCCTTGGTATTGGACAGATCTACGAGACAATTCTGCTTGACCACAATGCATCTAGTTGCCTTCGTGGACATGGCTCGACCCGGAGGGCTATCCTTATCATCCATCTTCCCAAACTGGAGAAATCATTAGACTGCTGAAACGAGAACAATCCGGTAAAGGCGACGTCCAACTGCTAGACCTCTGTGACTAGAGCGCGTGGTTTGGCTGTACAATGGATTATCATTACAAGATTGTCATCTCTAGAGAGAGAAAGTGTTCCAGTGTTTAAGTATCTGGTGTGGATGTCGTTATAGTCAGGGAGTACTCGGGGTTGAATATTGGAGCGATGCAGCAAGGGGCTCCTAAGACAGTGACTCAAGGTTAGGTGATATCCATGGGTACAGTACCCTTCTTAGTCTTCCTTCCTATGTCAAGAGTCACATTTCAGGCCACAACGGCCAGTCAAAAATCGTGGTCATACTTCTCATGATATTTATCATACAACAAATGACGGAGCATAGATAACTACAGTTGGTAGAAGCTCGACTCTTCCAGTTGGATCTCTCGGTGTTCTTGAACTAGTTGACATGGGACGCAACATCCACTTACACGGACATCATTGATGGCATCACCACGGATTCTGTATCGCCTGCGTACATTATACCGGGAGATGGCCTAAGGAAACACAAAATCCATGACCTATTGTCTGAGGAGATGATAACGGTGAACGAACCGATAGTGCCCATCCCGCGGACTGGAGCCCGAAATACGACCCACAGTCGCGATTGAACCTTTTGACTGGCCCAGGAAGAGGTGTGCCATGGGTCTCGAGGTGGTCGAACCGCTGCTTGTTTCGCGAATAGACGTAGCAGCAACAGAAAGACGACAAGAAACCTTATGGCCACCAGTGAATTGGAATACTGCAAGTTGACCAGAGGCCACACATACACATTCGGGGGTCGGCAAGGCAGTCAAAGAGGCCATAACTCCACTCCCTCAACCCGTCGTCCATAACTGGTACCAAAAGCGCATTCCTGTCACCTCCGCCGCTGCTCTGGGCGTTTTCCGGTGTCATGGGAGTGGAGGGCTTTGTGGTGAATTGCCGGTTAGTCTCATGGGAGTCGGAGGTGATCCGAAACAGACCTTTGGCTGGTCATTCACGATTGCATTCTCATCCCTCGATGACTTTCTCGACTCCGCCGCCTGAAGAATATGAGCCATGTTGCTCGCAAGCATGCACGCAGCTCTATACCTGAGTGTGGGGGTCTATCTTGACGGGTGATGGTTTCATGATGGGTCCTAGTACAGGTGCTGCTGTGCATGATCATGGTATTGGTGGCGGAACATGTGTGCTACACGTGATCTGATAAGAACAAATGGATTACATAATGGAGGGAGTGGCCACCCACGCGCGGGGCAGAACTCGAGCGAACTCGCCTAAACATGTCCGACACAGAATCTGCGCATGGCCCTCGACGCTCTCAACGTGAAAGGAAACAGGTCTCTCACTTTACATCTGGTCCGTCTCTCTCACGTTCGTTCCCGCCATTCTTACCCCTGACGTACAATTTCGGTCGTACCCAGGTTCGTCTCAGAAGAGGAAGCGCGACAGACTTGACAGCAACGATGACGAAGATGATCTCGTAGAAGGACGTCTCTCCGATGCGGGGGACCTCCCATCGCCTGATGAGAATGAACAGGGCGATTATGGTGCGCAAAAGCCTAGGGGTAAGCCTGGTCTCGCACCCAAGAAGAAGGGCAGGCCGAAAGCGCCCAAACGCACTCGCGTCGCAAAGGCTGGCGATGCCAAGGACACCTCCGCTCGCAAGTCAAAAAAGCCTCAAGTGAATGGCGACGCGTCAATCACGAACAAAATCCCACAAGACTTCAAAATCAACACCGACAACCCCCTCTTTAGTGCGTGTTGATTGTCTCTCCCCGTTCCGTGTCTCTCATCCATTCCGCTGTCAAGATGCCATCATGAATCCATCAGCTGCCCTTCAGTCTACCGTCGAGGACTTCCTGGATTCGCTCAAGGAATCCCCTGGGGCGGCTCAAGCAGAGCTCGTCAACTGTACCCTCCGCGCCTGCGGCTGTAATGAAACTGTTAATGAGGACGAGGCGGTCGACTTCGACGGCGTGGTTGATGCCCTGGATAATTTCACAGAAGCATTGAAGGAGGTGCGCTTGAGAGGCACGCACCGTTTCTCCAACATCTCACAATTTTTTTCAGTATGACTCTCCCCTATATCCGCTTACGTCAAGGCTACCCATATTCAAGAGATTCCGCAAGTCCCTGTCCGAATTCCTCGAACGTCTTATCATTTCGGCCGCCGAACTTGGTGCTCTATACACGACTGACTTGATGGCAACCATCCAGACTTGGATTACTTGCATGTCGTCCTCGCAGCTCAGGAGCTTTCGGCATACTGCTACTGTCGTTGCTCTAGAGATACTGACAGCACTATGTGATGTTGCCGCTGCTGTAGATAAAGAGGCCGACGTTTTGAATAGGCAGAAGGCGGGGGAGAGGAAGCGAAAGGCTGGAAATAAGACCAAAACAGTTACTGGTCGGGAGAAGGAACTGGAAAGCAAAGCAGCGGAGGTTCGGCAGCGGAAAGCCAGCTTGGCTGAATTCTTGAAAGAACTCGTAGACAGGTGCGTATCTGCTTAATGCTTAATGCTGATCGCTTCGCACTTACGGTCAATCACTTAGCGTTTTCGTGAACCGGGAACGCTTTAAACCGCGTCTCGTGGAGATGGCAACTCGTGACACCGAGCTCGCCGTGCGCGTCACCGTCATTGGCGTCCTCGAATCTATCGACGCGCACCAGCTACTCGAGGACGAGCAGCGCGAGGAGCTGTGCATGCTTGTCTTTGACGAAGACACCAGGGTTCGCAAGGCTGTCAGTGAGTTTGTCAGGGGAGTCTGGGCCGAAATCGTTGAGGAGCTACTTGCGGGTCGGAAGGCGGGCAAGCAAGAGCGAACACGCGCGGGTATCAAGGCCTTGGGGAAGTTGCTTGTGCGTCTTGCTAAGCCATTAAGCAAGAAAGCCATCGTTGCCGAGGACGATGAGGAGTCCCTCAATGGAACTACTTCTTATCCCATGTCAAGACGAGTGCGTGAAGTTGCGACGCTTGTCGGGACAGAACAACGGGGTAGGATTGCGCTCGCCGTCGAGGCACTCTGGGACGATGTCGAGTCAGTCAGCGACTGGGAGGCATTGTTAGAAGTGTTGCTGTTGGATCATTCAGCAGGCTCCGAGGCTGTCCATGAGTCTCGAGGGAGGAGGACAAAAAGTAACAAGGGGAGCACTGATTCGATGGTTGATGAAGTCTGGCGTCTGGAGGAGGTCGAGGAAACCGTACTTTTGGAAGTCTTTGTGGCCTCTTTAGGGAAGGCAAAGGCAAGCGCCGCTGCAGCAAAAAAGGTACGCACATTTAGCGCTGCCGTGACAGAATCCCGCTTCACACGTCCTCATAGGGTGAAGAGGACACCGTCGTGTCGGACACCACGCGCGCCTTGATCAAAAGCCTTCCTAGGTTATTCGCCAAACATCAAACAGATGAGGCACGCATCGCGGTGGTTCTCTCTATTCCTCTCCTTATGAACCTTGACCTCTACGTGGAGATGAGAATGACAGCGGTAGGTCGTTTGGTGGGTATCTTATTGGTAATGCTGACGTGCCTTGCAGGCCTACGCAGGTCTATGGGATGACATCACCAAGCAGTTCACTTCCCACACATCGCCTGGAGTCCTCTCGCATGCCGTGGCAGCCATCCGTCACCTTATGGATGCGACAAGCCTCTCTAACACCAACAACACGAAGATCCTCGAGCTGGAAGATAAGCTCGCGACATGCTTACGCGATGCCGTCGCAGGTCGTGACGAGCTGGAGATTGCATCATTTACGGAAGACGAAGTGCTTCTGCTAGGTGCAACCTGCGCGCGTCTATCTATGTTGGCTGGCGTGCGGGACATGTCATCGTGGATGGAAGAGGACGAAGGAGGCAAGCAGAGTAGCGCGTGGGATATCGTTTCCGCTCTTCTGGATCGTGGCAGACTAGGATACAAAGAGGAAGAAGAGGTACGTGCAGGTCCACGCTTTAGAGTAATCTGGCTGACAGTCCTCTCAGATGATTGACCAGGCGCTTAATTTATTGACATTGCATATCATCTGGAACGCTAGACGGCTATCGGCCGAAATCCAGCCGTCCCCAGATGATGGGCGCCTAGGTGAATCTTTCCATGAGCAGCGCGAAGCTCTTTTAAAGAGACTCGTCGAATACTCTGTGGGATCTCAATCAAACACGACCGAGGGTGTCCGGAGAGCGGCAAGTGCCTCCTTCGTTTCCTCAGAAGAATTACCTAACCCAGTTCGCTATGCAGGCATTCCAGAACCTCTTAAATCTCCACATTTTGTTCTGCCCACCTCGAGACTCTGAATCCGAAGATCCTCCAAGAACCTTGCTATCACTAACGCTTGACGAGGAGGTTCAACTTCGTTGTGCCGCTTTGGTACAGGCCGAAATAGAACGCTTTGCCGAGGAAGTGGCTGAGCATAATGAAGCCGCCAATAGGTCAGATGACGAAGGTGCTTCCGGCGATGATGACGCAGCTCCCAAGAAAGGTACTCGGAAGAGGAATAAGAAAGCGTTGAACGGTACAGCCGCGGTTTCGGTTGGTGCGTCGATCCATTCGCTTTCGTTTTTGGACGTGGGCAGTGATTACGTTACCACACAGGCAAACAAACTACACGCGCCGAGCTCGAACAGGAGTATGTCTTTATGGGCGTGATATCCACGTTCCTGCGGGCTATCCGTGCAGGGGCCATTCACCCAACTCATAGCGCCGTTCTCCTTACACACCATGGCCGATTAGGAGTGGCCTTCGACCATTGTTCAAAGATTGTCGTCGATGTTCTCCGAGAAGAGGGCATGTATAAAGGACATGGTGACATTGTCGTCAGTGCTATTACAAGTGCACTCAAAGATGTGAGCCTATCAACCTTCCGTACTGGCGTTCTCTTTCACTGACTGTTCGAAGTCTTTCACCTTGCTCCTTGAGGACATCGCGCCTGATGAGACGCATGCCGTCTCGCTCGCAAAGTCGCTAGTGCCCTGTCTTATGATGCGCGGAGCACAACTCGCTGTTGTTCGCAAACTTGAGGCCCAACATGTTATCACCATTCACACACAATTGTTGAGCTGGATAGCGAAGCGACTTGGAGCCTATGAAAGCAATAAGAACCAGAGGAAGAAGGAAATCGCCATACTTTTTTTCAAGGTTCTACAGCCTTTGTTGGTTCCTTTGGACAACCGTGACGCTTTGGCAGTGTACGTCCGCTAAGCCATGTCCGAGACGCCGCTGATCAGTCTTCTCTCTAGCAAAGCTTACTTGGAACAAGTCCTCGCTCAGGCCAGGGTCAAGGTGTCTGCGACTTCCTCAACATGGGAGCCTCAGCGGGCATATGAAAGGCGCCTCACTAACATCATGTCCAAAATCAAAGGTCTGTTGCACAAATCCACAACATCCTGTATGTGTGTTGACGCCACTCTCAGGTGCCGCATCCAAACCTCGTGGCAGGCCCGCCAACAAGACAAAGGAGGCTGCCACAAGCGATGAAGAACCGGGTGAACAGTCAGGAGAGGAGGTCCCACCCCAGGAATCTGCCACCCAACCCCCACGACCTCGCCCTGCGTACCGCACAAGGAGGGCAAGCGCAGAGCTGGATGCGCTCTCCGCCAGCGAGGACGGCAGATCGGAGGCCGAGGCACCATCCTCACCTGCTGCCGCTGCAGGCAAGAAACGTTCCCCGTCGACAGCATCAGCACGACGAGCACGCCGAAGCCAGAGCCAGCCCCGGTCGCAGCCCCAATCCCGCGCCGGGTCTCGGACGCGGACCCGAACCAAGCGACGGCGCACACGGTCATCCGCCTCTGCCTCCGCACCCGAGGGTGGACGATCCGCACGATCCTCCGCACGGTCTAGTCCAGATCGGGAAGGGGAAGGAGAGGTCACTCCGAGAGCTTCTCGTAAGCGGATCCAAGCGGCCAGCCTGGCCAGGCACGAGAACGAGAAAGAAAAGGAAGGAGAAGGAGAAGGCGTAGTGGAAGAAGAAAGCCGAGGAGGAGCACCTGATGATGATGAGATGGACGAAGAGGGAAGCGTGACTCAGGGCGTTGAAAATATTCTAAATGAACGGACAGCGTCGTCCTCGAGTCCCGCCGTTGCTCGGCCTGCCTCCCGGTCGAGTTCTGCCGGTGGTGCCCCTGAAGAAATCAAGATGCGCCGAAAACGAATCCGACACTGACCGCCCAGCCCAGGAAGCCATAACTGCATAACCACGCATGGAACGGGACGGGCGTGCAGAGCTTCCTTATCCATCTTACCTCTTTCCTTACTTATTCTCGATCGTTGCTATCTTTATTTCCTCGCCTGTTCTGTTCTCTGTTTTGCTGCTGTCCCATCTAATGTGCTGTTTCTTAGCTGAAGTGTAAACGGATTGCGTTGGTCATCAAATTGCATCAAAATCTGAGCAATCATTTACAGTAAAACTACTGACTAAGTGTATAAGTTAATTGTCCTCCCCCATTATGGTGCTGCTGTTTTGAGTGAGTGATGCAATCATGAATAAGAGGGTGAGCAAATCCCGTGCCCACAGCCACGACAGTGGCATATAGTATATACAATTAATAAAAATAAATAATGTTCTGGGTAGGAAAGAGCGGTACTGTATGTGAGATAGTCCATCAAGAGTCCACGAGGTTAACATTCAACGGCTGATATCAGAGGCATTGGGCTGTACAGAGGACTCATCAGAGGCATGATCCGGAGACCCGCGGAGATCATGGAAATGCGCGCACCTCGTACTCCTTCATGAACGCTTGGAATTGATCATAAAACCCACCGCCTCTCGTCAACCGGTGATCGGTGATATCAGACGTCCTTCTGAATGCCCTTTCATTATCATCCCGCGCCACAGGGGACATCGTAATCGAAGGCGATGCCATAATGAAGGACCGCCGGGCGGGTCGCGGCATGGCCCCAGGGTCGTCACAACTGTCAATTCCAAGGCACTTGTATAAGTCAGACTGTGCTTGCCACAGTGCACGTTTTCCAGATGAGGATGACAGGTCTGATGACATGATGATGACGGATATGTGTGGGTTATATGTGTATGCGTGTGGATGAGGGCGGTGCTTACCGGAATTTTGGCTCGACAGGCCAGACGTAATGATGCGGTTCAGTGACGAAAGCCTGCGATTAATCCCAGATGACGAGCTGACCGCTGAAGCGCGTGTGGAGTTGATCGGGCTTGCCAACGATGCCCGCTGACTGGAGCTCAACCGTAGTCCCACCCTCGAAAAGCGCAGGTTAGACTGGCGCGCAGCCACGATACGGCTCGAGCTGTGGCTCGTATGGCGCGTATCTGGACTCGAATTCCGAGTCTGTAAGGCGCTGTTGAGATCATCCAAACCCCGTGTTACCTGCTGAGCCTGGGCCCACGCCTCGTCGCATTCAACCTCAAGGGCAGAGACGTGATCCATTAGGCTTTGTACATCCGATATTCGCTTCACGTAGCTCGATTGGAGGTTGCGTAGCGCCACAGCTAGTGCGCTGCCAGAATGAACGGCGAGCAATCGCGAGAGCTGCGCTGCCTGATCACGTGCATGGTACATCCCCTCTGCGATTCTATCAAGGTTTAGTGCAGTTACGTGTAGCTCTTGTATTTTCGAGCGAAAGGCCGTCGAAGAGGACTCCGGGCTCTCCGCATACTCCAAAGTAGCTCGCAGAAGGACATTTCGCTTGCGGACCTGCAATCGATACTGAACCGTGAGCTCGTCCAATAACGCATTTAGCCGCCCCAATTCTTCGGGGATCTCGACGAAGGCCGCTTGTTGTGATAATAGCCGAATGGATGACGCCCGCCCTGACCCCCTAATTGCCTGCGACACAAGCGCATGTAATTCTTCGGGGGGAAACATCCACCTTGCCGCATCCATGGTGAGGGTTTTGAATTTAGCAGGAGACGTCTGAAATCTAGGTTCAGAGCTGGAGCCACTCCGAGCACTGGAACATCCTGACACTAGATCCTGGCTACTCATAACCGTCATTCCAGGGAACGACTCTGTAAATGAGTTCAAGAGGAATTGGCCGCGCGAGCCAGAGCTAAACGATTCATTGCGATAAGGGGCGCGTGGACCAAGTGGACGAGGAGGGCGATCAGTACTGTGCGCATAGAGCGGAAGATTGACGGGGACACGGCCAGGCGAAGTTGAAGGCGGAGACAAGCGATCATAAGGGCGTATGACAGAAGGAAGCGCTGGTGGAGGGGATGTATGAGAGTGATGTGACCGAGACATACTAGCCTGGGGTTCATCTTCTGGTGGGACATGAATTGAAGGCGGACGAGCTTGTGGGGTTAAGGAGGGGCGAAATTTACGTGGTGGGGATGATAGAGAAACGACGGGGACTCGCGAAACTAGGGGCAGAGGATGTTGTAGTTGGGGGGGTGGCGGCGGCGGAAGTAAGCGCAGGGAGGGAGAAGCAGAGCTGGATTCGGAATTGACTGCGGTCTCCCGCGGAGACGGCACCTGTG
>WNFO01001244.1_pt1 | contig 19743 bp, 19 predicted proteins | sample 5400251 | NCBI WGS metagenome assembly WNFO01 (sample SAMN13153354, study PRJNA577476) | soil metagenome | isolation source: 100 cm saprolite under Madrone tree | place: USA:California | collected 2016-06-14
GGCATCCAGCGAGTTGAACTCCATATCGAGTCCTTCCTCGGTGGATTTGCGCGTGTAGACCGCGCAACGCAGTTTGCGCACCACCGGCGGCAAACCGCCGCTGGAAGCGGATTTTCGATCGTCAACACCATTGCGATGGACATCCCGGCGGCGGGACCTCATGGTCGGCTCTGATGGTTTTTAAGGCCAAAGAACACCCAACCGTTCCACTTGGTGCCGGTGATCTCATGGGCGACGGACGACAGGGATTTGTAGGGCCTACCCAAATACTCGAAGTCGTCGGCGCGCACCGTCACGCAGTGCTCCACACCCTGCCATTCCCGGATCAGTTTCGCGGAAGGAGCATAGATTTGCGGTGATCATCTCAATCGACCATCCGACAGTCCGATTCCTCCACCTCAGCCAACCATTCGTGCGTTCGGCCAACTCCCCAAGAAACGAATGGGCAAGAAATCCCGGGTTTTCGCGCATTTGATTTTGTCTCCGAACTCCCGGTTCGCCGACCTTGAGGTGGAAATCGCCGAAAGTCTCCTGCCTTATCCGCGAACATTGGGTTTTGCGGAGACTGTCGGCGGAGATTGGTTTAATTGCGAACTGCCGCCCGACCGCGGCACTGCCCGTCCTCGGGTGCCCTGTTAACCCGTCTCCGGACTGCAGTCGGTCCCTGCGTCCCGCGGAATCATTTCATGCCCGCGTTACTCACTGCCGCGGACCCGGCTGCCTCGTCGAGATTCCCTGCGCTTGCAGCCGCTACAGATCCCGGCGTGCGCTGCTAACGCACCGGGCTCCTCCCTCGGGTTTTGGCGTCGAAGCGGTGACAAGGCAGCGGGTGTATCGTTCTGATTGGCGGAAAGAAGCGGTCAACGCACCGGATGAACCTTCGCACCGCAATTGCAACGGCTGCCAGTGCCGAGGGAAGGGACCAGGCCCAATCTCCTGCCAATGAAGCTGCTGCCGCGGCAACGACACACCCCAAGAGGAACCCGAGCAAGCGACCAAGCGAGCGATTCAGCGGGGTTGAATCGTGCGGCAGCAGGGGATGGCGGTCCGTCAGCAAGTCCATCGCTGACAAGACCGCGTTGGCCAAATTGCCGGTCATCACCGCCGTAGAGATCGCGCCCGGCACCGCAAGGCGGAGGAGAGCGTACTGGCAGGCCATGGCGGATACGGCGATCATTGCGGCCGTGCCGGCCAGCAATCCAACCGGATCGGCCGATGCTTTGGTGATGACGCTGAAGATCAGGAGCGTGACAAGAAGTAAAAATTGAACCAGGAGCAACAGTCGCGCCAGGCTCGGACCGTGCCGGCGCGAAGCTTGGGCGACCAGCCAGACGGTCACCAGCGCCAGCATGAAGACTGGAATAGCCAATAGCTGCGCCCAGTGAAACGAGCCGCCGTCAACGGCCACGCCGGCGGCCAGTACGATATTGCCGGTCACGTGGGCAGTGAAGACATGACCCAGGGTGAAGAAGCCGGTGGAGTCGACCATTCCGGCGATCATGCTGAGCAACAACGGCAGCCGCGCCTCCAGGCGCGACAGGTCCGCTGCGTCATCCGCTGAATCAAGTGCGCTTGGGAACGCGCGGGAGTCTCTAGCGGGCAGAAGCATCTTTGGCTGCTCCGATTTTGGCTGTTCGCGCGGACCGCTCGATCACTGCTGGCTTACTGCGCGGTCCAGCCACCATCGACCGAGATCGTTGTTCCCGTGATCTGGTCCGCCGCAGGTGAACACAGAAAGGCTACGGTGCCTCCAAGCTGCTCCGGGGAGGCAAAATCGAGAGACGGTTGCTTCTCGGACGGCAGGTCCTCGACGGCTTGTTTTTGACTGATGCCGCGTTGCGCAGCCATGTCGCTGATCTGTTTTTCGACCAGAGGCGTTTGCACCCAGCCGGGACAGACCGCATTGCAGGTAACGCCGCTTCCGGCCGTCTCCAGGCCGACCACTTTGGTCAGGCCGACCAACCCGTGCTTGGCCGCGACGTAGGCGGCTTTATGTGTTGAAGCGACGAGGCCATGGGTGGAGGCGATGTTGATGATCCGTCCCCAGCGCTGCTTCTTCATCTGAGGCACCGCTATCGCAATACCGTGGAACGCCGCCGACAGATTGATTCCCAGGATTGCATCCCATTTGGCAATCGGGAACTCATCAACCGGCGCGGTGAACTGGATGCCGGCATTGTTGACGAGGATGTCGAGGCGACCGAATTTCTTGACTGTCGTGGCGATCAATCCGCGCACGGCATCTGCTTTCGACATGTCGGCGCCGTCGTAGACGGCGCGCACACCGTGGTCGCGCTCGATCCCGCTACGGATCGCCTCGATCTCGCCGGGATCTCCGAGGCCATTCAAGACAAGGTTAGCACCGAGCTTGGCCAGTTCTCGAGCGATTCCCAGCCCAATGCCGCTGGTCGAGCCGGTGATGATTGCTACCTTATCCTTCAACATGGGAATTCCTTTCGACGCCTGGTCGAAGTTCATGCGGGGGTTCATGGTCGTGCTCCTTTAGGTGTGGGTTGAAACGATGATTAGTGGGCGCCGCCGGCATCGAGCTGGCCGGGCTTCTTCAGCATCATGGAAGCAGCAAGTGCGACGATCAGCGCGGCACCCAGCAGCAAGAACAGGTCGCTGAACGCCAGGATGAACGCCTGCTTCTGCACGATCTTGCCAATCGCAACATAGGCACGGCGGGCGGCATCGATGCGGTCGATCACGCCGTGCCTTATGAAATATTCCGTCAGCTTCTCGACTCTTGCCTGGGTCGCTTGCTCCAGCATGGAAACTGACTGCATCAACACGTTGGAGTGATACTGCTCGCGCTTGGTGAGCAATGTCTGCAACAATGCGATGCCGACGGCGCCGCCGAGGTTGCGCATCATGTTGAACAGGCCCGAGGCCGAACCGGCATTCTCCGCCTCGATGCCGGCAGTGGCGACGGCCGAGAGCGGGGCGAACACCAGCGCCTGGCCGAGGGCGCGAATGACGTTCGGCCAGAACAGCTGATCGGTCGCGTAATCGTTGGTCATGTGGATGTTCATGAAGTTGGAGCCGGCGAACAGCGCGAATCCGATGCCGATGATGATCCGGGCGTCGAAGCGCTGCATCAGCCGCGGAACCAGTGGGATCAGCAACAGTTGCGGAAAGCCGGTCCATGCCAGCACCATGCCGATCTGTTCGGCGTTGTAGCCCTGGATGCGCGACAGATAGACCGGCAGGATGAACACCGAGCCATACAGCGCGACGCCGAGCAGAAAGTTGGCGAGGATGCCGAAGCCGAAATTGCGGCGGCCCAGGAGGCGCAGGTTCAACAGCGGCTTTTTCGCGGTCAGCTCGATCCACAGGAAGGCCGACAGCGCGACTGCGGCGACGATCGACAGTCTGACAATGAAGGGCGAGCCGAACCAGTCGTCCTTGTTGCCTTCTTCCAGTACGGTCTGGAGTGCGCTGAGACCAATGGCCATGGTGACGATGCCGAACCAGTCGCCCTCGCGCAGCAGCGACAGCTTCATCGGTTCGGCTTCCAGCGAGTACCACAACATGCCGATCATCAGCGCGCCCGGCACCAGATTGACGTAGAAGATATATTCCCAGCCCCAGTTCTCGGTGAGATAGCCACCGATGGTCGGACCGATCGCGGGTGCAAAGGTTGCGGAGATCGCAAACATCGCAAGGCCAATCGGCTGCTTCGCCTTCGGCAGCAGCGTGATGATCAGCGTGAAGGCCATCGGGATCAGCACGCCGCCGGAAAAACCCTGCACGGCGCGCAGCACGATCATCTGCGGCAGGTTTTGCGCCAGCGCGCAGGCCGCCGAGAACACCATGAAGAGGGAGGCGTTGGTCAGGAGGTAGATACGGATCGAGAACACCTGGGCAAGCCAACCGCTCAGCGGGATCACGACAATCTCGGCGATTAGATAGGCGGTCGAGATCCAGCCGCCGTCGTCGATGCCGGCGCCGATCGCGCCTTGAATGTCGGCCAGCGAAGCGTTGACGATCTGGATGTTGAGCACGGCCATGAAGGCACCCAGCGTGGCGCCGATCACCGCGATCCAGGTTTTTGCGGGGACGGCGACAGCCGTCGGACCGCTGGCGGTTGGCCCGCGATCGCCGGCGGGAACACCGTCGATGGGAGGGGACAGAGTTGTCATAATCGTTCCTCATCGCATGTGAGGGAGAATGCATTCGCGGTCATTCAACTGCGGGGCTCGGGGCCGCGTGACGCGAGGTGCTTTCTGGCTTCGCGTTCAGCGACAACGGTTGCCTTGGTGTCGACGGTGGGCTCAGCCGACATGCCGGGGCGGAGCAGGCCCGCCAATTTGTGGTCGTCGAGCACGATCTTCACCGGCACACGCTGCACGATCTTGGTGAAGTTGCCGGTGGCGTTGTCGGGCGGCAGCAACGCGAATTCGAGGCCGCTGGCCGGTGACAGGCTGTCGACATGGCCGCGCAGTCTGGTGCCGTGGAACCCGTCGATGGTCAGCTCGACCGGCTGGCCGCTGCGCACATGGGTGAGCTGGGTCTCCTTGAAATTGGCGACCACATACACCGCATCGAGCGGTACCACCGCCATCAACTGCGTGCCGGCCTGCACGAACTGTCCAACGCGCAGCGAGCGCGCGCCGACCGTGCCGTCGACCGGCGCGGTGACGGCGGTGTAGGAGAGATTCAAGGCTGCCTGCTGCTCCGCCGCACGAGCGCGATCGCGCTGCGCGACCGCCTGCGCCCGCTGGGTGGTGAGTACGTCGACCTTGCGCTCGGCCGCCAGCAGACCGGACTTCGCATGCTGCATTTGGGCGGTGCTGGCGCGCAACGCCGCATCTGTCTGCTGGGCGCGCTGTACCGTGCCGGAACCGGTCTTCATCAGGCCGTCGTAGCGGGCCTGTTCCTCCCGCGCGAACTTCAGATTGGCTTCGGCGGCGGCGATATCGGCCGTGCCTTGCTCGATGATCGGCTGTTGCAGGGCGATCTGCGCCTCGAGATTGCGCACCGCCGCTTCAGCCGCGGCAACGTCTGCCTCCGCCTGGCTGGGCGCCGCGCGAAAATCGCGATCGTCGATCTTCGCCAGCAACTGGCCGGCCGTCACCGGTTGGTTGTCGTTCACCAGCACCTGCGCGATGTAGCCGGAAACCTTCGGCGCGATGATCGTGGAATCGGCTTTGACATAGGCGTCGTCGGTCGTTTCCAGGTAACGGCCAGAGGTGAGATAGTAGTGACCGAAATCGGTCGCCGCAGCGACGCCAAGCGCCGTGGCAAGCGCCAGCGCCGCACGCTTGATCGCCTGCCGCGATGGGCGAAGGCTGGTTTTGGCTTTTTGCTCAGCAGCGTAGGAAAGAGTCGACATAGCATTCTCCGAAATCTGTAGGTGACGTTAAAAGCTCAGTCGCGGCGATGGACGTCGTGCGTGACCATGCCGAGCTCAGGTGCCGGCCGGTCGAGACGCCGTGGCTCGGCCAGCGTGCGGCGGATGTCATCCAGCCCGCTCTGCCAATGTTTGCGCATTGCGCTCAACCCGAACTCGTAGTCCCTGGAATGGCCCTCGTAGATCTTGGACTGGTAGATCAGGTGGATAATGTTGTAGGAGCGATGGCGGGCCAGATCGGCAATGGCACGGATTTCCGGATCATTCTTTGCGCTTGCCGGCAATTTCTCCATCGTCCGCGTCAGTGCCTGACGCATTTTCTGCATCCGCATCATGTGATCTGTAATGGCGCGCGTCCGGCTCGAATATTGAATGTCCTTCTGCCGGCTCGACACCTCCATCATGTCGTTGGGAACACGGCCCTTGGCGGACCAGAGATCGATCTGAAATGTCAGCGTGTCACATGGCTCGCCGGACAGCACGCGGGAGAGGGGCGTGTTGGAGACTACGCCGCCATCCCAGTAGTGCTCGCCGTCGATTTCGACGGCGGGGAATCCCGGCGGCAGAGCCCCGGAAGCCATGAAATGCTTCGCTCCCAGCCGGCGTTCGGAGGTGTCGAAATAGGTCAGGTTGCCGGTGCGGACGTTGACCGCGCCGACGCTAACGCGCACTTCGCCCGAGTTCAGCCGGTCGAAGTCGACGAGTCGCTCCAGCGTCTGCTGCAACGGTGCCGTGTCGTAGAAGCTTGTCGCGGCGTCGCCCGAGAAGGGCGACCAGAGAGGCGACGGGAAGCGTGGCTTGAAGAAGCCGGGCTGGCCGTGAACCAGGGCCCGCGTCGCCGCTATCGCGTTGCGAACCGAACTAATGTCGAACGCAAAGGGCAGGGCATTGGCCAGCCCTTCGCCGGCGGGCCACTCTATCGAAAAGGCACAGATGGTCTCCCAGAATTCGCGCAGCCGTTGCACGCGTTCGCCTTCAGGCGAGCCGGCGATGATGGCGGCGTTGAGGGCGCCGATCGAAATTCCGGCCAACCAGTTCGGCCGGATGCCCGCCTCGTGCAGGCCTTCATAGACGCCGGCCTGATAGGCCCCCAGCGCTCCGCCGCCCTGCAGCACCAGGGCGACGACGTCGTATGGCAGCGGTTTTTCCAGTTGCGTCACCGGATCGATTTGCTCGCGTATCACGTTCAGCATTTTCCAAACTCCCGATTCAGCGGCTGATCAGCCGGCATTCGCTTCGATCAAGATCTCGGAGGTGGACGCGCGTCTTCGCGCGGCCGCGCCCGGGGAAAGGTAGTCGTGGACCACCGTGCCGAGCCCAAGGGTGATGTCGGCAACGAGGTGCTTGGCCGACAGCACTTGAAGGACCGGCAGCTCGGCGACGGGAGCCAGGGCGTGCGAGTAGAGATCAAGGGCCGCCGGCCCGGTCCATGCGCCCTTTACCGTGATGTCTTCGAGGTGGAAGCGGACCAGCTCGCAGATGCGTGCCGTGCCGTCGACATGCGGAATGACCTTCAGGAGGAAATTCGGCGCAGCGAGCTTCCGGGCTTCGGCCTCGATGTCGAGGGCGCAGTGCTTGTAGCCCATGGTGCCGGTCGCGATGCGGACTGAGCCATAGTTCAAGGTGCCGACCAGCGTGTCGGTCTCGACCGCCAGCTTCGGCTGAGCCAGTTTCTTGGGAAAGCCCCACAGCTCACGCCCGCCTGCAATCGGCGGATGATCATTGAGAAACATCTGATGAGTGAAGCTTCCGGTCTGGCCCTGATAGGACACCGGAATGACCTGGCCGCTTTCGGTGTAGTCGCCGAAGCCGGTCGAGTCGGGCATGCGGATGAACTCGTAGTTCACCACCGGCTCGGTAAGCTCGAGCGGTTCCGGTACGACCCGACGCAGCGCTTCGGGATCCGTCCGGTACTGGATGATGAAATATTCGCGGTTGGTGAAGCGGTAGGGGCCGCGTGGAAACGCCGGGTTCGTCATCGGCATGGCGAATGCTGTCGTTCGCACAGTCTCGTGTTTCATCGAGGTCGAGCTCCAAAAGGATTTTTGGTAAGCGGGCTGCGCTCCGGCGATGGAAACGCAGCCCGTATCGGATGAAGCGCTTGTTACGCGCCCTAACCCAACAAGCGGTCAGTAGTCCCAGAAGGCCGGTACCCAGCGAAAGGCGTCGCCGGCGACCGCGACATGGCCGACAGACGGGAAAGGCATGTGAGTGGCCACCAGCAGCCCGCCGGTCGCCGCCAGTTCCCGCAAAAGAAGGATACGAACGCGGGCCGCCTCCTCGGGGTCGTGTTCAAAGCCGTTGTACCAGTCGGGGTGTTCGAACCCGACCGCGAACACGAGGTCGCCGGCGAACGTCAGGCGGTCGCCGCCGGACGCCAGGCGGACCACGCTGTGCCCGGGAGTGTGGCCGCCGGTGCGATGGACGACTACCCCCGGCGCCACCTCGTACTCCTCCTCGAAGAGCCGCAGCTGGCTGCGGTACTCTTTCACGAACCGTTTGGCCGTATCCCGAAGCGCGTCCGGGAAGCCCGGCGGCATGGAGACGCGGGAGAAATCGGGCGACTCCCAGAACTTTACCTCGGCCGCCGCCACGTGAATCCGCAGGTCCAGACGCAGTTGGTTCTTCACCCCGTCGACGAGCAGCCCGCCAACGTGATCCATGTGCATGTGGGTAAGCACCACGTCGGTCACGGATGCGAGACCGATGCCGGCGGCCTCCAGTCGATGGATCAACTGCCCGGCCCGCGGCAAGGGGAACTCCGCCCCCATCCCAGCGTCGATGAGTATGGTCTGGCCGCCGCTACGCACCACGACCACGTTCAGCGCCCAATCGAAAGCGTCCGGTGGCAGGAAATTGTCGTTCAGCCAGGCCGCGCGGACGGCCGGTTCGGCGTTGTGGGCCAACATCGCACCCGGCAGCGTTAGCACCCCATCGCTGACCACCAGCACGTCAATCTCGCCGATCCGCAGTGCGTAGCGCGACGGAACCAACTCGTCGGCCTTCGAACTGGCCGGGGGTGGAGTAATGTTTACGTTCATGTTCGTCTCCTGTTGAGTGTTACGGATCATCTGAGTCATCTTTGAAACCTCCTGCGCACGCTCTTGGGCGAGCCGCGCTCCTGCGCGAGACGCGCGGCCCGTTCGGTTGACACGCCTACAGTTCGCTGACGTGCTCCGGATCGGCTGAAGCCAGAGCAGCGGCGCGCTCGGCGCGTGGCGGATAGATCCAGACGGTGTTGATCTGCTGCTTGGTCTTCTTTGCCTCCTCACCGACCAGTTTCAACTTCCGCTCCCAACCAAGCGTGAAAATCGCACCGGCCTCTCCGAGGTCGAGACACGTGGCGTATCCCTCCTGGTGGTATGGCTTGGTTGGGACTCCCAGGAGCTCTGCGGCGGCATTGTTTCCGGCGAAGGCGCCCGTCCGTAAGGCGTGCTGACACGACATCAGCGCGTAGTTGCCGATATCGTCGCATGCTGCTCTCGCGGCATCTCCGGTGGCGAAGACGCCGGGCACCGACGGCACGCGCAGGTGCCGGTCGACAAGCAGCCGGCCGAAATTATCGCGCTCGGCGGGGATCTGCGCGGTCAATGGAGCGGCGCGCATGCCCGCTGCCCAGATCACGGTCTCGGCTTCGATGTGTTCGCCGGAGGTCAGCGTGACGCCGGATTTATCCAGCGACGCGACGCCGGCACCGAGCCGGGTCTCCACACCAAGCTTGCGCAGCGCGTCCTCGATAACGGGGCGAGGACTCGCGCCCATATCGGGAGCGACCGCACTGTTCCGGTCGACGATGATGACGCGCGGCGTGGAATCCTTGCCGAGGATCGCGCGAAGCCGCGTGGGCATCTCGGTCGCCGTCTCGATGCCGGTGAACCCGCCGCCGGCAACGACGACCGTGTCGCGGCCGTTCAATGCCGGCCGCTCAGCCAGGCCATGCAGGTGCCGGTCGAGGGCGATCGCATCGTCGAGCTGGTCGACGGCGAAGCCGTGTTCGGCAAGGCCGGGAATATTCGGACGGAACAGCCGGCTGCCGGTGGCCACGACCAGCCGATCGTAGGAGATGCTCTTCTTCGCGCCTTTGGCAATGACGATTTCCACCGTGCGGGACTTGGTGTCGACCGTCTCGGCGCTGCCTTGCACGTAGACGACGTCGATGGCTTTGAGGACATCCGTGAGAGGCGCCGTCAGAGTTTCGGGCTTCGATTCGTAGAGCCGCGGGCGAACCACCAGCGTCGGCTCTGGCGCAACCAGCGCGATCTCGATTTCTTCGGGTGACACGCCCTGGATGTCGCGCAGGCGGGCTGCGGAAAGGGCGGCGTACATGCCGGCGAAGCCGGAGCCAATGATAACAAGTCGCATATGGTCTACTCCTGTGGTTTGAGGTTTCTCGGACGTAGGCGCGTCTCCGCCGCCGCTTCTCATTTGGCGGCAACCCTTTTTTGCGGTCGACGATGACGTGAAGACGGGGAACGAAATCGCTAGTTCTTAAGGGGAGCGGCAGCTCGACATCGACGACACCCGCAGCGGCCCGCGGTGGCGAAAGATAATCGGCTGAGCGGCGTTCGGGACCCAGTCGGCGTAGGGGAGTTGGGCGCCATCCTTGGTCATGATGGACGACATCACCGGATTGGTCCTTTGTACGGACTGCGCCGGAATTTCCACCTCCTCGCCGGTTGCTGAGGTGAAGCGAACTGCCAACGAAAGACCGTACACAATTGCGGTTGCGACGGCTCTTCGTCGTGACGTGATTGCAATGAGGCTGACGAAGTTTTTCCAGATCATCGTTTGTCTCCGTCGGTTGTAGGCGTGGGCACCCTGATCATCTACAGGACCGGAGCGGCAACTGCGCCAGAGCGATTGCGGCACCTGCAGAGCGATTGCTGCTACCGCATGCGCCGTCGCCAATCGCTCGGGGTTTCGCCGGTCAGTTTCTTGAACGCCGCGGTGAACGCGGTTTGGGAAGCGTAGCCAAGCTGTGCCGCAACCGACACGATCGACGCGTCGGTATCGCGGAGCATGTTCATGGCCTGCTCGAGCCGCTGCTGGCGCAGCCAGGCATGAGGAGAAAGCCCGGTGCTTTCCTTGAAGGCGCGGCAGAAGTGGAAGCGCGACAGGCCGGCGTCCGATGCGAGCGCAGTGAGCGACACGTCAGTATAGCTGTCCGAGCCCAGGCGTTCGATCGCGCGTCGCAGAGCATGGGGAGACAGCCCGCCCATGATCGGCTCGAACGTGGTTGGCACGCCGGTGTGCTCAGCCAGGATGCGCGTGGCCAGGAGATCCGTCAGTTGCAGCCTGAACAGGTTATCCAGGGCCGCATTGCCCTCCAGCACGTCTGCCGCACTGATCAGCAATCCGGATGTGACGGGGTCGGGATACCCCGTCCGTTCCAGAAGATCGCCGGGAGCGGGCGCGCCAGCTTCGCGGCCAACGCGTTCGAGCGTTGTGTGCGGAAGATAGAGCTGGATGACATCGACAAGGCCGGGAATATCCCATCTGGCGCTTGAACCAGCCGGAATGATCGTCACAACTCCGGAACGCGCCGTTCCAATCGCAACCGATTTCCCGGTACGCCGCTCCAGGCGCTGAACACCTGTGGGATAAGTCATGATGACGTGGTCGGTCATGGGCTCGACCACATCGTGCAGAGCCCCATGCTTCCAATGCGCGATGGCGCCATTGGAAGGGTCTGAAGCCATGCGGAGCGGTACGGTCTTGAGGACGCGCGCCATCTCCACATCGGCAGGACGCAGATCGGCGACGGGCGAGTCGCTGTAGCGCGCACTGGGTGCGACAAGCAGAGCCTCCAAAGGATCGTGCAGGATCGGCTTGTTCATTGAGCTGTCCTCGCGTTCTGAAGGCACTTCGTTAACTGCAGAGAGATTGATGCTAACGCACGCGTCGCCGCCAATCGCTCGGCGCTTCCCCGGTCAATCGCCTGAACGCTGCGGCGAAGGCCGTCTGAGAGGCATAGCCAAACTCCACCGCCACCGACACGATCGATGCGTCAGTGTTGCGCAGCATATTCATGGCCTGCTCGAGCCGGTATTGCCGCAGCCAAGCATGAGGTGAAAGCCCAGTGCTCTCTTTGAAGGCGCGGCAGAAGTGGAAGCGCGACAGGCCGGCATCGGAAGCCAGGGCATCGAGGGAGACGTCCGCATCGCTGTTCGAACGCAAGCGTTCGATGGCACGGAGCAGGACCTTCGGCGAAAGCCCACCCATGGCCGGCTGGAACGTGGTTGGCGAGCTGGTGTGCGCAGCCAGGAGGCGCGTGGCCAGGAGGTCTACCAGCTGATGCCTGAACAGCGTATCCAAGGCCCCATTGTTCTCCACCACGCCGGCCGCGCTCAAGAGCAATCGGGATGTAATGGGGTCAGGATGCGCCGTTCGCTCCAGGAGATCGGTCGGTGTGGCGGTTTCGGATTCGTCGGCAACGCGCTTCAGCGTTGCGTGAGGAAGATAGAGCTGAACGACATCAACAGGTTTCGGAATATCCCATCGGGAGCTTGATCCTTCCGGAATGATTATCACAACCCCGGGACGAAACGTTCCAGTCGCAACCGATCTTCCTGACCGCCGCTCCATGCGCTGCATCGAGCCGTTGTAAGCCATGATGACGTGGTGGCTCATGGGCTCGACGACGTCGTGCAATGGTTCATGTTTCCAGTGGGCGATCCCGGCACCGGAGGGGTCCAATGCCATGCGAAATGGTGCAGTCCCGAGCACCCGCGCCATCTCCGCATCGGCGGCACGCCGGTCGGAGACCGGCATGCCGTTTGGGTGCGCGCTGGGCGCAACCGGCGGAGCCCTCAAAGGATCGTGCAAGATCGGTTTGCTCATGGACTTGTCCTCCCGTCAGGAATACACCGCGCTCGTCGCGTGCGGGCCGCTCGGTGGGCGTGGAGCCGTGGCCTCTGGCATGCTCGCAAGATTGATCGCAAACGCCGCGGGACGGTATCGTGCAGCGGGTCTAGGCTTATTGTTTCAAACAGACAGGTTGACCTGGACCTTGGGATAGGTCGAACATGCCAAGCCTTCGCCCAAAGATTGGGCGGTACGCATTCTGCCGCCGGAACCGATTCCGTCCGCGATGAAGCCGAAGCTCATTGAACCGGCGGATGGGTCTGCTGAATGATGTTGGCAACATCAGATGCAGCGCTAGGCCCCGTCGGTACCGGGAGCATGAAGCGAAAATGAGCGCCACCGTTCGAGCGATTTGAACCTGAAATACTGCCGCCGTGCGCCGCAATGATCGATTGGCAGATAGCCAGCCCAATGCCAATTCCTGAATCCTTGGTACTGAAAAAGCGGTCGAAAATATGCTCCAGATCCGCGGCGGCAATCCCCGGCCCATTGTCAAAAATGGAAAAGACGACCGAACCGCCGTCATCGATCGCAGTCTGGATATCGATCCGCCGCGTTGGCTGTCCCGACTGCGCAATCGCCTGGACGCTATTGACAAGCAGGTTGATCATCACTTGCTGCAGCTGAATGCGATCGCCCATCACGCGGGGAAGGCCAGAGTCAAATGTTGTCGACAGAGCGATCGATTTCGAATCAATGTCGTGCCGACTGAATAGGAGAGCCTCTTCAACGACCTCATTGAGGTCGATGAGACGCTTCTCTAACTCCTGTTTCACTGCCATGCCTCGGATACGCTGAATGATTTCACTGGCACGACGGGCGTTCGATACGATCCTCGAAGTGAGCTGAGTAACCTTTTCTATGTTTTGATCGGCGCGCGCCAACCATCTCAGGCTCGTCTCGCCGTTGGTCACGATTGCCGTAAGCGGCTGGTTGATCTCATGTGCAATCGAAGTCGCCACTTCGCCGAGGGTTGCGATGCGTCCGGCATGCGCGAAGTCGGCCTGCAACTTTCGAAGCTGCCGTTCTGCATTCAACCGTTCGCTAATGTCTTGCATAGTGATGAAGGTTGTGTCCAGCTGCTCGGGCGGCACCGGATATGTGACCGTGAACAGAACGTCGATGATGGTGCCATCAAATGCCAGAACCTTGGTTTCTTCGATGAAATTCCGTCGACGTTCGAAGTGAGCTGTCATGACCCGTTCGGCGAGCCCGGGGGCGGCGGCAAAAATGTATCGAACAGGATTTATCAGGTCGGCGGCGCTGCTGGCACGAAACAGCGACACGGCATCCCGGTTTACTTCCGTTACACGCACCACATCCTTGGCATGTTCAACAAGGTCCGGATTTCGGTCAAGGTAGGCGGCGATATCGCGCACGCCGTTTGCCTTCAACTGGTCAAAGGCCTCGTCCGCCCGCCGCGAATCAACCTGCCAGAGAGCGGTCGGCAGATATTGGATCAGTTTACGGTATCTCTCCTCGCTCGCCTGCAATTCCCAGGACGTGCGATCGTCATCTGCGGCGCCCTTGACCGTTACAACCACGGTGCCGGGAGGCTTTGGCTCAGCAGCATGCCATGCACTGATGATGGGATCGCGCATGGTTCCGCTTGAGCCGACTTTGCGAACCTCAAGGCGCGAGCGATCGCTGGCGACGGCTTCGAGCAGGGTGGCAAGGACTGAGCGACTCTCTGCCGGCCAGAACGCGCCGACGGGATGCCCGATCATCTGCTTGTGACCGGCATGCGCTCCGAACATCCGTACCGTGCGATCGTTGACAGCCGAGATGCGGGTTGCAGACAGCAGCCTCTCAACCCATTCCGGGTGTTCGGTGAGATCGTCGATTATGCCACGATTTCTGAGTTCGCCGATTGTGTGGAGCACAGAGCGTGCGGGCGAGGTATCGAGCTCCCAGGAGGCGGCCAGGTAGCCCTGCAGCTCAGCATCCAAGCGGATTATCGCCGTTTCGGACATCGCTCCAGCGTTCCGTCCGAATTCAACGATATCGAGAAGAGTGCCGCTCGCGTCCCGCCTTGCGATTTGCCTCACGGCGGCTGCAACTTCTGTTCCAGTCAGATGGCGCCGTCGGACCACACCCTCCCATCGGCCTTCCCGCAGCAGCGCACGGGTGTGTTCGGCATCGTGCTCGCAGAACGCTTCGTAATTCTGCCCGATCATGGCCATGGCCGGCCATCCATAAAGGGCTTCCGAAGCAGCATTCCAATACTGAATGACACCGTGCGCGTCGCTCACGATCACGCTTTCAGACGCGAAGTCGGACAGTTGCAGTCCCAGCCGATACGTGAAGGGGTGTTCGCCTTCGCCCGTCAGGGCATCGTAGTTCGGACTAGCCATCGGAAATCGTCCCTTGTCCGCCGTCGCCAGGGGGAGGGCTCACCTCACTCAAGGCTGACTGCAGATGGCGAAGGAGTGCTTCACTGCTTATTGGTTTTGTCAGATATGCGTGGGCGCCGTCTCTGATGGCGCGCGATCGGGCCGTCGGGCTCGTATCGGCGGTAACGATGATGACCGGTATCGAGGAGCCGATGCTCCGTAGCCGCTGCAGCAGGTCGAGGCCGCTATGGCCCGGCATGCTTACGTCGGTAATCAGGCAATCGAACTTGCCCGGGACGTATTCCGCCATGAAGGTCTCCGCTCGATCGAAAGTGCGACATGATAGGTCCTGCACCAGAAGGAGATCGGAGAGGGCCTCACGCACAGATTCGTCGTCATCTATGATCGCGACTACAGGCGCCTTAGACAAACGGATCGCTTTCGCTAGCATGGCCCGGATGGCCATTTTCTCATCTGGCCCATTGCTTGCGGAATTATAACCATCCTTTGGTCTAGGGTGATCTCTCCTCCCGTATTTTCACGGGCAACAACTCCCAGATTCGAATGAGCTGACCAATGGTGGTTGCCTGCATCTTCTTCGTCACGTTGCCGCGGTGCAGCTTGACCGTGATCTCGCTGATGCCCAGTTCGAACGCTATCTGTTTGTTCAGTCGACCCTTTACCACTTCGCGCAAGACTTCCCGCTCGCGCGGCGTCAACTTTGCGTAGCGGTCGATGTGCTGCTTGACAAGCCGGGCCGCGTTCCTTTGCGAGATATCTTTCTCGATCGCAGCCGCGACCGCGTCGAGGAGCGTCTGATCTCTTACAGGCTTCGTAAGGAAGTCAACGGCTCCCGCCTTGATCGCCTGCACTGACATTGCGATGTCACCATGACCCGTGAGGAAAATAATCGGTCGCACGTTGCCATTGACGGCGAGATGTTGTTGGAGATCCAGCCCGCTTGCTCCCGGCATGCGAACATCGAGGACCAGACAGCCGGGACGCTCTGGAAGAACGGTGTGCAACAACTCCTGCGTTGACCCAAAACAGCATGCGTCGATTCCCACCGACAGCAGAAGTTCTCGAAGCGCAGACCGGACCTCCTCGTCATCGTCCACGATCAAGACGAGTGGGCGGTCTATATTTTCGGCAGCTATGCTCATGGGAAAGCTCTGCAAGTGCCACGATGGAGCCGGTCAATGCCAAGGTCCATCTCAAGTCGGACATCGTGCGTCACTTGCGGAGCCGGACCAACCAGTCCTCGAAGCGCACGGAGCCGAGCCGGGGGTCGTTGCCCGGCGTGAGAGAGCGATCGTCCAGCTCTGCGCCGAAATAGCGAGCGTGGATGTCGGCGGCGACCCTGCGCGGGTCCTTCGTCACGGCGAAGTAGCGCCGGGCGAATTCATCAAGGCTCAACCGTTCCGGACCGGCCAACTCAACCACGCCGTTGACGGGAGCGCTGAGCGTGACGTCGGCGAGGGCCGCAGCGACATCGTCCGACGCGACCGGCTGAAACAGCGCGGGCGACAGTCTGGCGATTTGTCCATCCGAACAGGAATCGATGATCCCGCCGACGAACTCGAAGAATTGGGTCGCCCGCAGGATCGTGTAGGGAATCTTCGCAGCCCTGATCAGGTTCTCCTGCGCCAGCTTGGCGCGGAAGTAACCGCACTCCGGAAGGCGATCGGTCCCGACGATGGACAGCGCGACGTGGTAGCGTACTTTGGCGGCGGCCTCGGCAGCGAGCAGATTGCGGCCCGAGATTTCGAAGAACTTCAGAGCCGCGTTGTCCTCGAAGGACGGTGAGTTCGCGACATCGACGACAATCTCGGCGCCGGAAAGGGCCTTGTCGAGACCTTCGCCCGTGATCGTGTTGACGCCAGTACTGGGAGCGGCTTGAATTACTTCGTGGCCTTTCTCGTGGAGCTTGCCCGCGACCTTGGTTCCAATGAGGCCAGTCCCGCCAATAACGACAATCTTCATGACTTTCCCTCGATTTGCCACTGATGGCCTTGCTCCTGAAAGCGCCGAAAGCCAGAATGCGCCCATGCGGGCCGGAAAGCCTTGCAGCCACCTTGTATTGCGGTTGAATTTTCCTTGGCTTCTTGTCCAAGCGGAGCGTGGGAAGTGCCGTTCTTATTCGAAAATTATTGCCTGGACGCCGGCCGGCGAGAGCTCAAGCGAGGCTCGGAACTGATCGCGATTGGACCGAAGGTGTTCGATCTCCTGCTTTTTCTGGTCCAGAACCGGGAGCAGGTGGTGACGAGGGACGATCTTCTGCACTCCGTGTGGAGCGGCCGGATCGTCTCCGAGTCGACGCTGACCAGCCACATCAACGCGGTGCGCAAGGCGATCGGGGACACCGGCAAGGAGCAGCGCCTGATCCGGACGGTCTCGCGCCGAGGCCTTCGGTTTATAGGCAAGATCGAAGAGCAGGAACTGCCCGCCAGTATCCCGATCGCGGCCACGATCATCGCGGGTGAGAAGCTCACGCCCGCTCTGGCCCTGCCAGATTCCCCGTCGATCGCGGTCCTGCCGTTCCGGAATCTCAGTGGCAACGTAGAGCAGGATTATTTTGCCGACGGGATTGTAGAGGACATCATCACGGCCTTGTCGCGTATTCGCTGGCTGTTCGTGATCGCGCGCAACTCGAGTTTCACGTACAAGAGCAGGACGGTGGACGAGAAGCAGGTGGGGCGCGAGCTTGGCGTGCGCTATGTCGTCGAGGGTAGTGTCCGCCGGTCCGAAAACAGGATTCGTATCACGGGACAGCTCGTCGATGCGTCAGCCGGCACCCACCTTTGGGCCGAGAGATTCGAAGGAACGCTCGACGATATCTTCGAGCTTCAGGATCAGATCGCGAACAGCATCGTCGGGGCAATCGCCTCCCAGCTCGAGCGGGCGGAGATCGAGCGTGCCAGGCGGAAGCCGACCGGCAACCTCAGTGCCTACGACAACTATTTGCGCGCCATGCCTCATTTGCATCGGGGGACGCGGGAGGCAATCAAGGAGGCGCTGCCGCTTTTCGACAAAGCTATGCAGCTCGATCCGGAGTTTGCTTCCGCCCATGCAATGGCAGCCTGGTGTCATTTCTGGCGGAAGATAAATGGCTGGATGACCGATCGGTCGCAGGAAATCGCGGAAGGCGTTCGATTGGCGCGTCTTGCGGTGGAATTGGGCAAGAACGATGCCGTCGCGCTCACGAGGGGCGGACATGCGCTTGCCCATCTCGCCGGCGAGCTGGATGGCGGCATCGCACTGATCGACAAGGCGCTGGTGCTCAACCCGAATCTGGCAGCAGCCTGGTTCCTGGGCGGCTTTCTCAGGACGGTGCGCGGTGACCCCGATGCCGCGATCGAGTTTCTTACGCGCGCCATGCGTTTCAGCCCGCTCGACCCGGAGATGTTCCGAATGCAGGCAGGAATGGCGTTGTCGCATTTGTTTGCGGGGCGCTTTGACACGGCCTCCTCGTGGGCAGAGCAATCGTTCAGGGAAGCGCCAACCTTCCTGGCTGTCGTTGCCATCATCGCCGCAAGTCACGCGCTCGCCGGCCGAACGGAGCAAGCGCGGATGCCAATCGAACATCTGCGGAAGCTGGATCCCACGTTTCGCATCTCCAGTCTCCAGGGCTGGATTCCAATCCGAAGGCCGGAGCATCTCGCCCGCTTCGAAACCGGCCTGCGGCTGGCGGGACTACCGGAGTGACCTCTCGTTGGGTTTTGGGAATCGCGCGCGAACGGCGGCTTTGGCAGCCCGTGAAGATGCCGGCCAACAAGTTAGGCTGCACGCCGATAAGAAAATAGGGCTTCTGCAATAGTGGGTTTCGCGATGTAGCGGACCCCTGACTCGAACCCCCGGTTCTTCATTCTCCCTGAGGCGCCCACGCATGCTAGCGACGTCACGGCCGCCAACCCCTACCCATTGAATGAAAGCTTTGGACACGACCTCCTAAGGTTCGGACCGGGGCGCCGCCCAAGTCGTGATTATGGATGTGACTTTTGTCGGAAGCGAAACCCCATTTCCGGCCGTAGCTCGAACGGTGGGTTTTGGTCTAGAAAGGTCGAAAATCCTTTATCTTTCAAGGCGAGTTGACTGACACTCTCTCCGCCACTCATTCCGGCCACCCAATTTTTCCATCAATGAATAGTCCGAAAATCTCCCAATAAAGTGGGCTTTCGAGAGTTGCGACTGTAGTGGAGATCGTCGAGTTGCGGCATTTCAGGCTCGGAGACGGCATTTTTCTCGAAAGCTTCGTACTTCGTCATTTTAGTATAGTTCAGAAAGGTCAAGGGCCAGAGCGACAACTCGCAGCGCAGGTTCCTTAAGGTTCGAATCTCTCTCGAACGAGCGAGAGCAACGAGAATCGAACCGAACTGACTGGGCCTGGTCAATTGTTTCAGAAGCCTTCCGTTTGTATGTCCGCTTTCTGGATGCCGGATCAAAGCGGACCTGCCGCGCAAGCGATGAGAATGTCTGCTAGTGACAACCCAAAGCGGACGTTTCGCAGGCTTTGACGTTCCACGAAAATTGCTTACGCTCTGGTTAAGGGCTTGGGACATGCTCCATCGCAGTTCGAGAATGGCTCGCCCGACCTGCCGCCACTTCCGACAGTGAACCTTGCGGATCTCGATCTTGAATCTGATGGACGAGGACAACCCGATCGACGAGATTTCACGGATCGAAGCGCGGCTCGAGGAGCTTGCCGAAGTCTCCGAGCGATGCCGAAAGATTATACTGGTTGCCAAGGTGGCAATCGCCGGCGGCGTCAGTTTGCTGCTCGTTATGGTGTTCGGCCTATTCGAATCCAATCAGGTCGCCGCCATCGGATCGATTGCCATGGTGCTAGGCGGAATGGTGTCGTTCGGGTCGAACGTCAGTACGTTGCGACAGACGACGGCCGCCATGAGCGCCGCCGAGGTGCTCCGTTCGGATCTGATCAGCAGGATCGACCTTCGAGTGGTTGGTGACCGGAATATGAAACCGATTTGACGTGCTATGTCTGTTTTTGGAGGTAAAGCAGACGTCGTCAGGTCGCCGGCCGAAGTCCGAGTCTGTTCTGGTTTTTGGACGCCGGCATGACGAACCCTTCCACGCGCTGTGGCGGCCGGCGTCCAAAAAGCGCCAAGGCACGAAGTCGCGGGAAGTTGGGCACTGGCTGGCAGCGAGTGCTATGGAGAATTAATGTTGGCG
>WNFO01001245.1_pt1 | contig 19739 bp, 24 predicted proteins | sample 5400251 | NCBI WGS metagenome assembly WNFO01 (sample SAMN13153354, study PRJNA577476) | soil metagenome | isolation source: 100 cm saprolite under Madrone tree | place: USA:California | collected 2016-06-14
CAGCGTCATAAAGAACGCGCTGGCCGCCCCGGCGCCGAGCGCCGCAGCAAAACCCAGCGGAAGGCAGCAACTCAGGGAAGCGAGCGAACTCAGAATTGCGCCAACCGAAGCCGACATGCCGCTACCTTGTTTCACGGAGTGTCCGCCTCCTGTACGCGTCACGCACGGCCCGCCGTATCATTTCGAGAGGCGGAACACCCGGCTCGTTTTGGACGGCCCCGAATTCCTCCGCGACATCGCGCCCGTTGATACGAATCGTAGGAGAACCGCAAAATCGAAGCGCCATCGCCGACGCCATGTCGTTCACTGCCACTTCCGTAATGTCCGCCGCGATGCCTTCTGCAGCTAAGACTTCCTTCAGCTTGAGAATCGCAGCCGGATGGTGCGGGCAGTCGGGACGTAGAGAACTTCAATCTTCATTTTCGGCTCCCCGGTTTGAGTTGGCTTTTGTCGCCCAGAAGGGGCAGTACGTGGATCGTTTGTGCAGCTCCCGGTTGCAGCTTCGGAGCGCCAACCGCAGTTCCCGTTCCAGTTTCTGAAGGTCGCTGAGCTTGCGATGCACATGGACGAGCTTTTGTTCAAGTCGGCGGCGCACCGGAGCGCACGGCTGCAGGCGGCTCTGTCTTAGCGCAAGGAGTTCCCGTACCTCACCGAGCGTGAATCCCAGCCCTTGCGCCCGGCGGATGAAGCCGAGCGTCACGATGTCGCTTTCTTGGTATTGCCGGAAACCACCTTCACTTCGGGGTGCACGAGGCAAGAGGGCGTTACGTTCGTAGAACCGAATCGCGTCTACACTGAGGCCAATCTTTTTAGCGACGGTGCCAATCTGCATGGCTCTGGCTCCTCTTCAAGAACCTACACCCTGGAGTGTAGTCCAGAGTCAAGCCCACTTCTCGAAGTTCGGACTCGTGCTCCCCATCAGCAGCCCAAACCTCACCCGCCAGAAAAGGTTAAGAATGAGCTTGACACTACTTCCTTATTTCCGGTATTATAGAAATATGACAAGCGTGCAATCTTCCCGGGTCGTTCGCTTCGCCGACATGTTCTCGGCCATGGGCAGTCTACCGAACTGAGGGTGGAATGTCCTCGCATTTGCCGAAATGCGCTGCCTCGCTTCGATATTTTAAGTTTACATCTGCCGTCTCGACGGCTCGTTTGTATCGAAGCGTTTGCCAGCCGAGGCAGCTGCAGCCGAGATCGCCAAGCTCACAGGTCTGCCGTTCGTCACTGCGCCGAACAAGTTTACGGTGCAGGGCGCGCACGACGCTCTGGTACAGCTTTCCGACACACTGCGCACGCTTGCCGTGTCTCGCTACAAGATTGCCAACGACGTCCGGCTAATGTCCTGCGGCCCGAGCCGGATTCGCAGAACTGGTGATTCCAGAGAACGAGTCGGGCTCCTCGATCATGCCGGGCAAAGTAAACCCGACCCAAGCCGAAGCGCTCACGATGATCGCCGTGCAAGTTATGGCGAACGACGTGGCCGTGGGTTTCGGTGGTGCAGGCGGTTACCTCGAGATGAACGTCTACAAGCCCCTGATCATTTTCAACGTTACTCACTCCATCGCGATCATGAGCGACGGATGCACCAACTTATTCCGTCTCTTGCTACGTTCCGGCACGCCATGCTCACGCGCTGGACTTGGGGCGGTATGCTCCTATCAATCCTGCAATCAGGACGGCAAGGTACAGGACACCAAGGATAGCTTCGAGGATAGAAAAGGAACGTGCTTGAGACGAGACAGGGGTAATCCCAGCGGCGCCGAGCGAAGTCATGGTGCCGAAACTGTAGTATATGAAATCGAAGCGGTCGGGAACGTTATGAAGGTTAGTACGCGGATCCAGATAAAAGGCGTTTGGCTGGAACGCGGCTACCATTCCGTAGACACTAGCAAAAGTGAAGCCCACTAGCAGATAAATGCAGAGGGCTCCGAAGATGGTTTCCGATGTTGGTTGTTCCGCAGCCAGCACGTGGCGGAAAATAACCACGACAATCACTACGTCAAAAACAAGGGTTAGGACGATGTTGAATATGGAAAATGAGTGCGCATTGACTTCGGGAAGCACGGCACGTTCGAATAAGGCCGGAATCGCAAGCACGATGGCGAAGACGAGCAGGCTCCGGTGAACCTTGGCTGCATACACGCTGACTACAATGGCGAAGCTTCCGATAACGCGAAATGCGTAGGAACCGAAGTGGCTGGCTTCGGCATAGGGAAATAGAATTAGTGTCGCCAAGAGAAAAACGAAGAGCAAAAAGAATCTGTGGCCGCTGAGAGCCGACTCGTGCTGAGACTGAATTGCGTCCTTCATAGAAGCGCGCAAAACTCCGTCGCCGATGGTACACCTCTTCCGCAAGAGCGGGCACACCCTCTGGGTTGGGTTACCAGAGCCGTGCGATAGCCCGTAATGTAATTCAGTTTTGGAGTTTGGAGTTCTTTCCCAAATCTTTCCCACGTTTTTTTATTGGCCGGCACATCCGCACCGTGCGGCTTGCTCTTCCCGACGCGGTGCCACGTTTAGCATAGGACTGCAACTTCTCTAGGGGCAGCGCGTTGCCACTGGCGGTGACAAAACCTTTACAACCGGTTTTGTGACTGTTGCAGGGGCGAGCACGTCAAACGGTATGTAGTCGTTTTGAGGATGATTGTTGACATAGATGTGCGGAATAAAACCCAGGCGCGGCAGTTGCCTCTAATGACGGCTCCAATGCGTTCAAAGGAGAAATGATGAGAAAGCTGTACTTGCGTATTGCAGTAGCGCTTGTCAGTTTCGCTGGGTTAGGCATCACGGCCAAGGCCCAGGTTGTAGACCAAGTCGTTGTGACCATACCGTTCCAGTTTGTGGTCGCTGGCAAAACACTTCCGGCGGGCACATACCGCGTGAATCGCGTGTCAGATGATAGATGGGCAGGGCTAATCTTCAGCAGCTTCGAAAATCGTGCCAGTGCGATCGTCCATCCAATCGAAGTGGAAAGCACTCCCGACGGCAAAGCTCACTTGAGCTTCGAAACAGCCGGGGACGAGCACTTCCTCAGCAAGATCGAGACTGCCGACAACGTATTCACCATTCCAGTGTCACGTGCGGCGATTCTGCTGGCCTCGGAAAAATCACACACCGACACCTCTCCAAGAAGTTCTGTCGGAGCCGACTAGATATCTACAATTCAAAAAACGGGGCGACCTCCGGGTCGCCTCCGTTTAATGGGCTCTGCGCAAGAATTCGACGGGGCCTGCAGTTAAGCTGCTTTCTGAAGAACGATAAATTCTGTTTTTGTGACCGCCATGCGCTGCGCCTTGAGCAGTAGGTAGGCGAGATTTTGTAGCCGCGGCCCTTCGAAGGGTTTTGCTGTTGCCGTTGATGGCTTCCACCACCCCGAAACGTACTTTGGTGCGGCAGTAATTCAGGATTCCGTCCAGGTGATCCGCCAACATCTGGACGAGTCTTTGAAAGGGTGGCAATCGTTGCCAGCGCAGTTGATCCCAAACGCACTTGCCAGTCTGCTGGAGCTGCCATATGGCGGAGACTTTTCGGCGCGAATCGGAGCGCGTTGTGGATCGACCCTGGAACGCGGGGCTATGGGTGAGTACATTGATGAGTCAGAAGAAACGCGCGAGTCTCAGCCAGTACATGAATGAGTAAAGACAACTTCGAGGCTCAGGAGTGCAGGCTCTCAGGCCGGGTTTCCAACAACCAGTGCTGGTGTGAACAAACGATCATCCTGCTTGAGGGCCGTCTGGTTTCTCATCCTGGCCCGAGTGGGCAGCGAATAGAAGCGAGTACAAGAAAAACAATACTCCAGCGGCAATCGACCCGCCTCCTAAACTAACCAGCACCACAAACGCGAGAGGGCGCGACCATAACAGACAAAGACCTTCAATAAGCAATCCCGAAATCAAGAGCAGCCCTGAAGTCCGGAGCCTACGATTCATGGTGGCAATAGATGGCATTAATTCGCCCCGCCCCAGAATTTGACTTTGTCGAGTTGGCGCAGATTGTGGACCACATCGTGGCAACCGCTCGAAATGCAAGACAACTTATTCGCCTTCGCAGCCGAAAGCGTATCTGGATCAGCATTGTGGACAGCACCCTGCTCAAACGAACGCGCTCCGAGATGGCAGTGAAGACACTCGCGGTTGTTGTATGGCTCATGTAACTGGATATCTTCAGGAGCTGGTTCCTTTCGAAGGTAGTGAACGTAGAGATGCCGCAGTCCGCCAAGCTTTGCTTTGAACGTTCCAAACATGGCGTAGTTGGTGTGACAGGTGTAGCAGGCTTCGTCAGCGGGGACGCGATGGTTTTGAAAATGGGCGGCGGCAAGATACGTTGCGTCGTCGACATGAAGGCTCTTGCCGTAGGGTTCCATTATGTGACAAGACAGACAAAACGCCGTGCTCTTAGAGCGTTCCATCTCGCTATCCACTCCTGCCACCAGGCAAAAGAGCGGCAGGAAAAATAGCACGCCAAACGCGAGAATCTTTCCGCCAGGATGAATCGTAATTGCCGGTTGGAATACCAGCACTGCCGCGAGCATGGCGCTGAAAAGGATCAATATCAGGATGGCAGCTGTCGGCATATAGAAACGGGACTCGAGCCACTCATTTCTTGAACGAGCGGATGTAGGTGACCAGTTCCTTGATTTGTTCCGGTTTCAGACTCTTTCCGTAGGCCGGCATTTTGCCTTTGCCACTAGTGACGATACCACTGAGCTCGTCATCACTCTGCTTCTGAACCTCCGGCGATCCCAGATCCCGTAATTTGTTTGCGTTGCCGACTGTGGTTTCGCCTTTCCCATCGGGACCGTGGCAGACGGCGCATTTCGTTTTCAATAGCGATTCGCCCGGGGTCTGTCCTGAGACGGGAGTCGCGAGGAGACTGAGCAATGTCAGTCCGAGAACGCCCAGGCTGCCCTTCCCTATCTTTTGCATATCTCAATTCATAGGTTAATCCAGTTTAAAGTTTGCTATGCCTTCAAAAAGCATAACGCAGGGACAGCGTCACGAGATTGCTCTGGAAATTTCGTGGAACGAAAAGGTCCTGGGGCACTCCACTCGCATCTTCATGATAGCCGTAATAACCCCAATACGCTTTGCCGGTCCATCCCTTTGCGAAACGGTAGTCAATCCCACCGAAAGGCTGGTAGTAAGTTGAGTTGAGAGGCCCGGACGGAGCGTTCGGCGTGATGATCAGAACAGAACCGCTCGTCCCGGTCAGGTTGGCACCAATTCGAGCCGTGAGCCGATGCCAGGGTGACCAGTTCGTATCGAAGTATCCGTAGTTAGCGGGACTGGTGAGCCGAGCCAGGATTATTTTGCTGAATGCTTCCGGCAAGACGAACTTGCGGATAGCGGAAGAGGTGGGAATAAAATCGCGAGTACCTCGGTCGCGGAATTGCGGCCGTTTTCTCGCCAGATCCGTACACAAAAAACCGAAGGAAATATCCGGATCGGTTCTTCACCTTCGCCGGGTATCACCGATCATCCGAGTTCCGGCCGTCATGTATTCGCAATCGCGATTCGCCGCGGACTTGACCCCGCATCTTCGCTCATCATAAGAACTTGACGAAGCCGATCCCGCGCACGCGATAAACTCGACATCACGGTTCCCGCAGGCATTCCCGTAATCTCTGCGATCTCTTTGTAGGAAAGCCCTTCGAGTTCCCGCAGAATCAAAACTTCGCGAAAATTTGCCGGGAGCGTTTCCAGCGCCTTTCGCACTACAGCTCCTCTGTCATTGCGAAGCACAGCTTCTTCTGGATTCGGAGTACGAGAGTCAGAAGAGAAAAGGGTCTCGTCAAACTCAGTGGCTTCTTGCAGTGGCCGGTTCGCATGCAGCCAGGTGTAACAAGTATTACGGACAATTCTCATGAGCCAGGCACGTGCGTCGCCGCCACGGAAGCCTGCGAAGAACCGGAAAGCACGCAGGTACGATTCCTGGACAACATCCTCCGCGTCGCGCTCATTGTGCGTCAACCAGCGCGCAAGGTTGTACGCGGCGTCGAGGTGGGGTAGCACGGCCCGCTCAAAGCTGGGAAGCTGATTGTGCTCAGGCATGGAAGCCTCCGGTTGCGGCGGTGCCGCAGACTACGGCAACTTGAAGGGTCCACTTTCATTGGAACAGGAGCCCGAAGCAATGGACGGCCAATTCTTTCGCGCTGGAATCAAGGTCTCCTTCTAACTCTCACTCGATGGAGGACTTACGTGGAATGGTCCCCCAGTTTACGTTCCGGAGGTTGTCGCCCAGTGGTAGACTCCCTTAGACTTGCCGGTCGCGTCGCATGCCAGAAAATGATCAACATCGCGGTAGGCTTCGTTTTGGGGTTTTTGAACTTGACCCTCGTGCTGGCGAATTACGCAAACACGGTGTACGGGTTCGGCTTCAGGAACAGCCTTTCCAGGTGCTGGCAACGCTGCTTGAGCACCCCGGCGAGGTCGTTACCCGCGAGGAACTGCAGAAAAAACTCTGGACTGCTGATACCTTCGTGGATTTCGACCACGGGCTCAACAAAGTCATCAACAAAATCCGTGAGGCCCTCAGCGACTCGGCTGAGAGTCCCCGCTTCGTGGAGACGGTTGCTCGTCGCGGCTACCGTTTCCTCGCCGAGGTCAGGGTTGCGGAAGTGGCCCCTGCCAGCAGCCCGGAAGTGCCAACCCAGCCTTATCCCGTGACCGAGAGCCATGATCGCCCCGATCTCGCTGGCAATCACGCGACGCCGAAACATCATCTGCCGCCACGTGCGTGGAAGATGCGGGCATTTGTGCTGACCTCGTTGCTGATCGCATCTGTCGGTATTTGGAAGGCTCGTTCCTGGAATCGGCCTCCGGATATTCGCTCGCTGGCTGTCCTTCCGTTGGAAAGCCTCTCCGGAGATGCTTCGCAGGACTATTTCGCCGACGGCATGACCGACGAGTTGATCACCGACCTCGGCCAAATCAGCGCGCTGCGTGTAATCTCGCGTACCTCAGTGATGGCGTACAAACGCGCACGGAAACCTCTGCCACAAATCGCCCGCGAACTGAACGTAGATGCGGTAGTGGAAGGTACGGTACTTCGTTCGGGCGACCAGGTCAGAATTACCGCGCAGTTGATCGAGGCCTCCGCCGACAAGCAATTATGGTCGCAAAGCTACGAAGGTGAATTGCAGGACACTTTGGCGCTTCAGAACAAAGTGGCTAAAGCCATCGCAGATCAAATTCGAATCAATCTGAGTCCACAGGAGCAAGCTGCGCTAAGAACCGTAAGAGTTGTTAACCCCGAAGCTTACGAATCCTATCTGAAAGGACGCTATTTCTGGAACAAGCGGACCGCAGATAGTTTGAAGGCTGCCTTGGCTTATTTTGATCAGGCAATCGAGGAGGATCCGAAGTACGCGCAAGCCTACTCCGGGTTGGCCGATACCTATGCTTTGCTGGGAGATTGGCAGTATGCGGTGATGACTCCCAAAGAGGCGCTCCCCAAGGCAAAGGCGGCCGCGATCAAAGCTCTGCAATTGGACAGCGCGCTCGGCGAAGCTCACAACTCGCTGGCATTTTGTCTGGATGGCTTCGACTGGGATTTCGACTCTGCGGGCAAGGAATTCCGGCGCGCGATTGAGCTTAATCCTGGTTATGCCACTGCCCATCATTGGTACGCTTGGCATTTGAGTCTGCTGGGCCGCTACGACGAAGCCATCGTGGAAATGAGAAGAGCCAAAAATTCGGATCCACTCTCTCTGATCATCAGCTCTGATTTGGCTGAGCTTCTTATGCTTGCACACTCGAACGACGAATCCATAGCCGAGAGCCAGAAGACCATCGAGATGGATCCTAATTTCGCGTTCGCGCACAATCAATTGGGGCAAGCTTATCTCCAGAAGCAGATGAATCTTGAGGCGATTGCCGAGATGGAAAAAGCGGTACAGCTCTCCGGCGGCAGTCCTACATGCATTGCGAATCTGGCTCGCGCCTACGTCGCCTCGGGCAGGAAGAGCGAAGCGATAAGGCTACTGAACGATTTGAAGGAAGGTTCGAACCGCAGTGATTCACACGCCTCGGAGATTGCCGTCGTCCACGCAGCTCTTGGCGACAAGGATCAAGCCATGACTTGGCTCGAAAAGGCCTACGAAGAGCGATTCAACCCTGGAGTGCTGCTTCGGCCAGGCTTCGATCCTCTTCGCTCGGACGTCCGTTTTAAAGACCTTCTGCGCCGCGTCGGCTTCCCTGAAGCAGACCATGTGGCGAGCAAAGTGTTCTGAGAGGAGCGCGAACGACGTGCAATCCTGACACAATACCGACATGGACAATTCAAAACTCAAAGGCCGGGCGAATAGTAACCGGTTTTTGCGGAAACGCTGAGAGGCGGCAATCCCCTCGGTGTGCGTAGCTTGACCTTGATCTTGCGCCACCGCGCGTCGTGCGATTTGTCGCTCGGGTGATATCCCAAAATATATTGGTTGCGCAGCTCGGAGCCGATCTTTGTGGCGACGTCCGGCAAGTCGCTTATATTCTCTACACTGAAAGCGCGCCCGCCGGAGAGTTCGGTCACGTCGTTGAGCAGAGAAGGGCCATTGAGTTCTTCCGGAGTGCGGCTCCGATTCCCGAACGGCTCAAATATGCCGATAGAATACAGTTGAGTATTCGCCTCCCGCACCAGCCGCCTGATATCTTTCTCATTGTACCGGCTGTTGTTATCTCCTCCGTCGGAGATGATCAGCAAGGCCCGTTTACCGTTTCGAGCGGTTCGCATTTCGCTAAGCCCAAGATAGATCGCATCAAGAAGCGCCGTGCGGCCTTTCCCTGAAGCCGAGAGCAACCGACTCTGCAGATCGTCGGCGCTGTTGGTGAAAGCGCTGATGAGCTCTGCGCGCTCGTTGAAACTTACCAGGAAGAATTCATCCTGAGGATTGGCAGTCTTGAAGAACTGCAACGCGGCTTCTTTCGCCTTACCCACCTTGTTGGCCATGCTGCCGCCGAGGTCGAAAATGACGCCTAAGGAAACAGGAACGTCTTCCGAGGAAAAATACTGTATTTCTTGCTCGACGTTATTTTCGAAGACGCGGAAATTATCGGGCTCCAGGCCAGTGACCACGCGGTCATAAGGGTCGGTAACCGTGACGTTGACCAGCGTCAGATTCACGTCGATGTGGACGGATTGCCCCTGCTGAATGGTCTTCCCCGGAGTGTCATGTTTTATGTTATCTGAGACAACCGATTGAGCGGCCGCCGGCAAGGAAAAATTCGAAATGGCAATCGTGATAATAAAGAGCCGAAGGAATACGCACGATACAAAACATAAATCGGGGACAAGGCAAATTGCTTTCCGCCTGCCTTCCGTCCGCAATCGTCATGTCGCACAATATGAATCATTGTTATGCAAAGTGCGTTATCCAATAGGTCGCAGCGGTTGCCCCGAGGAGCATGCCGGCTAGGATCAGTGCAACGGTGATCATGGTCGGCAACTTATGCGAACCGGAAGCGTCACTCTTTGGTGCTTCTTGGTCACGGCCAGGGTCGATAGTCTCTGCCGTCTGCGAATTTGCCGGCTTCATCGTGGCAAATGGAATTTGCGAAAATTCCGCCGTTCCGGCGAAGCGGTGACCTCTGCGAGGAATCGTTTTGATGTAAGAGAGTTTGTTCGTGGATTCGCTGACAGCCTGTCGAAGCTTGTTGACGGTGGTGTTGGTATTTGTCTCGTAATTCACGTGCGTACCAGTCGGCCACAAAGTGTGCTTCAACTCCTCCCGTGTGACCACTTCTCCTTGCCTCTGCAGAAGCAAGATCAGGACCTGATAGACCTTGCCCGGCAAGCGCAGCGGAGTACCATTGCGAAAAACTTGCTGGCGGTGCTGATCGATATCAAAAGGACCGAAGCGCACGTAACGCGCTGCTGTGGTCGGTGAGTTTTGGATGAGACAGGATTCCATAGATTTGGAGCGAAACCCCTTCCCGTCCTGAGTTTCGTAGAGCGGGCCTTGTTGTGCCTGCTTAATATCGACTGCCTTGCAGCTCGGTTTATTCCCGGTGGATTTTCAGGATTGCCCCGAAAACAAAACTAGTCTCCTCCGGTGATAGCAGGCGCCAGCCGGTGTCCTAAAGACTCATCAAGCGTCGATACATATGGAACCGTGAATTTTGCTGACGCACGGAAGAATAAATCCTGCCCGTTTCTGTTCGGCGCTCAGTCCGTCTTCCGCTTGCATAGTCACACGGCCTTGCAACAGGCGGGTTGCACAAGTTCCGCACTGTCCCTGCCGGCAACCATAGGGAAGCGAAACGCCCACTGTCTCCGCAAATTCCAAGAGGGTCATGTCGGGAAGCAATTCAAACTGGAATCCCGAGCGCAAAAATTCAACAAAGGGAACGGACGAGTCTCCGGATGGATCCGGGACCGCTAGCGAAGCTTTCCCACCAAAGCTTTCTTGCTTGATGCGATCGGCGGAGACGCCCTGTTCCTTGAGCAGTTCGGATGCATGCTGCATGAACGATCCGGGACCGCACAGGAAAAAAGTGGGCCCGCTGAAATCGAGAATTCGCTCGAGCAACAACTCCTTGTTCAATCGGCCTTTATTGCCTTTCCATCCGGCGTCGGGAGCGCTCAGCGTGATAATCAGCCGGAACCGGGCAAGTGCACCGCTCAAACGGGTTAATTCGTCCTGAAAGATGATGTCTTGCGAGGTTCGAACACAGTAGATCAGGGTGACGGGTACATCGAGAGCACGGTCTTCAATGTAACGGAGCATCGCTATCATCGGAGTGATACCGCTGCCAGCTGCGATGAGAACAATGTCCTTGTGTGCTTTTTCATCGAAATAGAACTTCCCGGCAGGCCCGCTTGCACGAATGACAAGTCCCGGCATCGCTCTTTCATTCAGGAAATCGGAAACGTATCCGTTTTTCATCCGTTTCGGAGTGATTTCGACATAGTCTGTTTTAAGCGGGGAAGAACAGATCGAATAGCAACGAACAACCTGATTGCCGTCGATATTGAGATGGAAGGTAAGGAACTGTCCAGGCTTGGCGATTAGCTGCTTGCCTTCTTGAATGCGAAAGCAGAGCGTCTTGGCATCGTGCGTTTGCACTTCGTTGCGGATAAGTTCAAGAGAAAATGAGTCGGAATGCGGTTTCGTAGCTGGCAGCGACGGCTGCGGAGAAGAAGATCGTGATGAATTGCTGGCTGACGAGCCTGCGGGGCGAAGAGCTAAGCTCACGAGAAAGAAGCAGAACAGGACAAGAAGCAGTATCGAATACTTCACAATCGAGCTTGACGGATCGATTCTCCCCAACGCGTACGGCAGAACGCGGATGAAGACAAGCACGAACGAGATGGCAAAAATTGCCAATCCAAGCGGCAAGAGGATCGAATGATGGCTCTTGTACTTCCGCGCGATCATTACTTTCAAAAAGAGAAGCGGTGCGAGCAAGATTGCCAGATCGATGTGTAACGCGGCGTCTCCAGCCATTGCTTCTGGCGAGCCCATAAGGCGCTTGCTCATAAACCAGATCATCACCGCGAATAAACCGATGAACAGATAACCGCCGGCGCGATGAAGAGCGATTGCTCGCGCACGTGTCCGCGGTGCCTGCGCGGAGCGAGAGCTCTGCAACATCGTGATGACATTGAACGCAGCCAGCCCGACAAATAAAAAGCCCAAGGAGACGCTCAGGCCTGCTTTCATGATGAGGTTGCCCCCTTTTAAATGGATTCGGTCATGGCCGTTCTGCTGAAGCGCGGTGGTTTCTTCGTGCCGTTTCTTAGCAATGACTCATCGACGGCCCGGTCACTGTGCCGCCGCGTCCCTGCAAGAAACGCGACAGGTCGCGCGTACGCAGAAATTTCATTTGCCAGGTCTTGATTCCGAAGGGAAGAAATCTGCAATATCTCTATCCGTTTATGGCTCTACGATGAGCTGACCCTTCATTCCGCCGTGGCCGATCCCGCAACGATTGCAGCAGTGGAAGGAATAAGTCCCAGCCGTGCGGGCCACAAATTCCACAACAGTCGGGATTCCCTTTTCGAGCTTGAAGCAGTCATCATTCGAACTGAAGATGAGGCCCGCATCGCTCTTCTTGTCCGATCCATCAGGGTTGAGATTGATCCTAAAACCGTGGGCCCTGTCGAGAGCCGTAATCCTTAACTGCACTTTCGCGCCCCGTTTTAGACGGATGGGTGATGGAGTGTATTCGTACTTCTTTGCGGAGATCTCAATGACCTGTACTTCTTGGTCCGCCTGAGAAGTATTCGTCAGCCGTGCGAAGCCTGCTGTGATGGTAAGTCCACCCAGAAAGAGCAACGATGCAATCCGAAATACGCTACGCAATTTGTTTTCCTCCACGAAACAGAAACCAATCCGCTGTTTTGAGATCTAGTAGTTCGAGCTCGACGAATCCTGGTTGCCGCCGCCAATTACTGGGCAAGCGTCGAATTCCTTCCAGGTCTCTCTGCCTTTCAGAAGTCCGTCTTTTAGCTCTAGCAACAGCACGCGTTGGAACTTTGCGCCGCTCTTACCAGATGCTTGGCTATCAACGCACACGAAAATTCCGGATTTCCGCGCTTCCAATACTTCGATGGAAGTCTTCGGCGCCCCTTGCGGCGAATCGAGGAGTGCCTTCTTTTCGTCGACTTCCCGCGCCGCATATCCGTAATCACCAAATGTCTTTTTGCTCTTTACCACCTTCGGGCGAATCGCGGACGGAAGCGTCGTTACATACACTTTCTCGAACACAAACGCCGCTATCTTTTAGCTTGGATAAGGTGCACCATTTCCTGCGAATACCAGCGGCGCGAACGCGAGAACGATTGCTCCATATACTAAATTCATAAGTTTTTCCTCTGTTTCTGGACTCCATCCGTTGCCGGGCGCAGTCCTAAATCTGATTCCTGCAACTAACCGGGCCCGTTCACGCAGCTTAGGAACCTCCCCAGTGCGCAGTCAGGCCGACGATCCCAAAAGCCAACAATTCAATCGCTAACCGGTAATTCGGCAAAAGTTCTGGCCGTTTCCGGCCGCGGGCGTGTACCCACCACACCAGCCAGATCATCAGCGTCGAATGCACGCCAGGACCAGATGCTCAAGCAGGGTGCCTTTTAATTTTTGTCCCTCGAGTGCGAACTGCCAGGCGAGGATTCCGGTCGCGAGCACCGGCACCGTTGAAATCGGATTTACGCTCATTGGCCGCTCACTGCACAACGACCGAGCCGGTCATTTTGGGGTGGATGGAGCAAAAGTACGGATACGTTCCGGCTTTGGCGAAGGTAAAGGAGAATTTTTCGTCAGTATCCAGCACCTTGGACTTGAATACTTTGTCCGTGCTGACAATCGTGTGAGGAATATCATCACGATTTGTCCAGGTGACCGTCTTCCCGGCAGGTACAGTCAAGGTCGCCGGCCCAAAACTGAAATTATCAACTTTCACTTCCGCAGTCGCGGGTTGTGGAGTCTTCGCTGAGCTGCGCGGCGAACCTGCCGACAGCAGCAGCGTCGCAAGCATCACGGTTGCAAGCAGTCCTCCAATCCATACAGTTTTTCTAATCATTATCCTTTTCCTTTTTTTCCTTTCAGATTTTGCTAAGAATGAATTTTTCTTTCTCCGGGTTTTTCTCCGGCTTACGCAAGCGTTGAGTCAACTACTCCCAAAGCCTGACGGCCCTGCACGTAATTCACGTTCGTAATTCCCAACACGCTCTTCAACTGCTCTGCAGGCACCTTCATCGGTCCCGGCGAATCGGCCTTGCCGGGCTGCGGCTGCGGAAATGCTGTCGACGCCGCCGTATGAAACGTTACGTTTCCTTCCACCTTCTGCATCGTTTGATGAATGTGCCCGTTCAGCACCGTTACTGAACCGAACTTTTTCAGATAAGCCAGTGCCTGTGCGCTGTCTTCCGTTCCCCAACCCCATTCCGGATATATCGACCATAGTGGTATGTGCGCAAACACCACGATGGGCGTGCCGTGTTTCAAGTGCTGAACATCGTCTTCGATCCACTCCAGCTGCTCGTGACCCAGCGTGCCGAGTCCTCCGGCCTTCAAATTCATCACATTCACCAGCCCCATGAAGTGCACGCCCTTCTTGTCAAAGCTGTACCACCCACCTCCCTTGGCGTTCTTCCCGTAGCGTTCCAAGTACGATTTGCCGTCGTCATTCAGCACGTCGTGTTCGCCAGGCACGAAAAACACGTCCTTGGCGCTCGCGCTTTTCAGAATTTGATCGACAGTGTCGAATTCTTCCGGTTTCGAAAGGTGGCTGATGTCGCCGGTGTGCAGCATGAACTCCGGCGCCCTGCTCAACCCATTGATCTTCTCGACGGCCGACTTCAGCGTCTCTGCCACGTCGGGATTAGCGGGTTTGTTGAATCCCATATGGCTGTCGCTGATCTGCACGAAGCTGAGTTCGCCCGCCATTTCCTTCGCGCTGATTTCTCCCACCCGGCTCAGGCTATACGACTTCAGGATTCCCCCTTCCATCACGCAAAGCGCGCCTGTCCCAGCCCATGCCATGCATTTCAGAAAACCTCGTCTGTCGATTCCATCGTTGTTGTGATCGTGCAAAATCTCGTCTTTGTTCTTTTTGGCCATATTTTTCCTCTCCCTGATCCCCCAGTTCCGCGAGCCTCAGGAGCGACGTGCATTATGGAGACGCTCCAACCCCGCAAAATATTCCGTTGGGGTCTACTCTTTTTTACCGCGAGTGAATCGGTTCGGAAATCCGGCGAGCGTGCAGAAACTTCCATCTCGCAGGCGTGAGCGTGCTTCCGCGCGTTCGACAGAAAGGATTAGAGGTAGCGGCGCGAGTTGTTGCGCCGTCAAGTACGCTCGCGCCGCCGGTTGGATTGGGATTTGTTCTATTAGACTGGCGCCATACCTGCCTTATTCCCCACTCTTCAATCTAAGTTCTTCGTTGTTGTTCATCACAAAACAACCGAAATCCAGAATAAATCCAGGCTCCGCACGGTTCTTACTTACGAAGTTCATTGACAGCGCGAAAGGCTTGGAAGTGTTGGAAGCAGAAGATCGGGCGCGCTTCGAGCAGTTGGTGCTTCCGCACCTCGATGCTGCATTTAATCTTGCGGCTTGGATTTTATCCAACCGTAGCGATGCGGAAGATGTGACACAGGAAGCCATGCTTCGCGCTTATCGCTTCTTCGGCGGGTTTTACGGCGGCGATGTGCGTGCCTGGCTATTGCAGATTGTTCGCAATACTTCGTACACGTGGTTGGAGAAGAATCGGCGAATGCACATGACGGATGAATTCAACGAAGAGCTGCACATGCAATCTTCGGCAACTCCAGAATCTATCGCCATCGCGGGAGATGATCGCGAGCGGCTCAAGCAAGCGCTCGAAACGCTTCCAGCGCGTTTCCGCGAAGTCCTTGTACTTCGAGAATTGGAGGGGTGTTCCTACAAGGAGATCGCCGAGATCACCTCAACTCCTATGGGCACCGTCATGTCTTCGCTCTCGCGAGCCCGTCGTCAATTGCAGTCCGCCGTGGCAAAACATGCCGGAGGAGAAACTACGCATGAGCTGTGATCTTGACAATGCCCTCCTTCACAGCTATTTCGACGGTGAGCTGAGCGTCATCCGTGCAGCCGAATTCCAATATCACCTTGCGCGCTGCTCCGACTGTATCGATGAATTGGACACGATGAGTTCGGTGCGTGGTTCTTTAAAACACGCACGTCTATACGAGTCTGCGCCGGCGTCGCTCAGGCTGAAGATTCGCGTCGGCATCCACTCAAGGACGCCTAAAACCAGGCCGTCGCCGTTCTTAGGCTGGCGCGGACTAGCAGCAGCTGCGGCTATAGTTTTGGTTGCGCTAATCCTGTGGCGGGTAGTTCCTGTCGTTCGCAAGGAGGAGGACTATCAAGCCGAATTCGCAGCCGAGATTGTGGACGCCCACCTTCGCTCACTTTTGCCGGGGCAGATCACCACCGCGAATTCAGCCGATCCGGCAATCCTAAAGGCCTGGTTTGACAGCAAGGTAAAATTTGCTTTTCCGGTCCGCGATTTCGCGAGTAACGGTTTCGCGCTGCAGGGTGGGCGCGTGGATATCGTTCAAGGCCGCACAGTCGCCGCGCTCGTTTATCGCAGCCGCGATCAGGTTTTCAATGTCTTTATTTGGCGCACAAGCGAATCAGATGACTCCGCGCATGCTGGCACACGCCAGGGCTATCAATGGATCGACTGGCGAAAAGACAGACTGGAGTTTTGTGCGGTTTCAGACGCCGCTCCATTTGACCTGCGGAGAATGCAGCGGCTCCTGGCGATGAGTAGCAGCATTACGGCCGAGTAGGTGCCATGGACATCGAGTGGCCTAAACATGGAGTTGCACTGAGAAGGAGGTGTCCAAATGCAAGGAGAAATCCGAAAGTGTTTGGGAATTCCAGTTATTACAGTTGAAAGCAGCGAGGAGCGTCATCAGGAAATCATACTGTCAACAATCACAAAACGCGCTTACCAGATTTTTGAAGAGCGCGAGCACCAGCATGGTTTCGGACTCGACGATTGGCTCACCGCCGAGAAGGAACTCTGGCGCGGCGACGATGATTTAGACGCACCGGATTTTTCGCTGGTTGTTGATTGTCCGGGGGACCCGGAGGTGACCACCATCCTGAGTCTGACCACTCACAGTCTGGTGGTCCTTCACAGCAGAAAGAAACGCGACGGCGAAGCAAATTGCGGCCCTGACGTCCAATCCGTCCATCAGTTCTGCCAAGAAATAAATCCAGCCCTGGCAGAAGTGAAGCCCGTAAACGGAACTCTGCACGTCTGCCTACCGAAGAAAAAGTCGCGGACCTTCTAGATCCAAGTTGCGTGCTCCTGCGTGAATCAGAGCTCGAATTATCGGACCTGCGTTTACCGCGATATTGAGACCAGTCGGTGTACGCTCAGAGACAAAACAGTACATGTCCTTTTCGGTCTGGCGGAAGAAGCCTATACGGCCCGGCGCCATTTCTGAAGTCGGAAGAATTGGGCGCAGCGGTGTCGGGCTTGAATCTATCGCGATCAGCAACGTAGCTGCCGGTGGTTCTGGAGACCAAATCCACGTTGACCGCGCTACGCGAGGAGGGAGTCAGCGAAACACCCATCACCGTCGCCCGGAATTCACGCGTTTGCAAAGTGCTTTGGCACTCCGCTCGGCTGCCGTGTCGATCCCCGCAGGGACATACAACAGCCTCGCCGTAACGTTCTCGGATGTTTTACTTACCTACTGTGCGCAACCCTCTTCGGGAGTTGTCCGCTGCTCCTCCGGATCGCTAACCCAGGTGTCAAGCTCTGCCGGCACCGCCACCGCCAGTTCCGGCGCGCTTCCGCTCACGGTCACAAGTGGCGAGAAGCTGGGGCTTGGTGCTGGATGTGAATATCCCGAGCGCTATCAGTGCCAGTGGCCAGACTATTTCAGCGGTAAATCCAGCTGTCCCAAACGCGCTCACAGCTGCCATACTGGGCACCATTCAGCACAACTGACCTTGCGAGCAGCCAACCTGGCCACATCGACGATCTATACGGGGTAGTGAGCAACGTTTCTCCAGGGGCCGTTGCAAGCAAGCGAATCGAAATCGATCAGAACGCCAGCCGTAGCGCCAACTGAACGATGCGCGGGTCATAGGTTGAAGTAATTTGCCCAAATTGACTGCTGTTGGGATTGTTACCGGTGGCGGCGCCTGAGAACATGCCGTCGTTGTTATTGTTTACGCAAAGGTTCAGAAGGTTTACGTGATTGAATAGGTTAAAGAACTCAGCGCGGAATTCAACCTTCACGCGTTCGGTTATAGCCGTCGTCTTTGAAAACGCCATATCGATATTGATATAGCCCGGCCCACGCAGGAAATTCCGCGGCAGCGTTCCATACGTCGCTAACGCCGGATTCGCAACTACCTGCGCATTGGATGGAAAAATCGTTGCGCTTGGAACACACGTGGCGATCGGATTGTTGCCCGGTTGCCTATCGAAAAAGGCTATCCATGCGAATACTGTGTCGAAAAGCGATAGCAGGAGTGTTGTCGAAAAACAAGTATCAATCGTCGAAAAATGTACTAGAAATGACCAAGATATCGAAAACAGCATACGAACAGCCTTTGGCAAACAATGCACAACGGTAGGCCACTGCGAGCCGGGTACATCTTTGCGCAGACACTCGCTCGCCGCCGTATTGGAAAAGATGCGCGGCGAAACCTGGACAAAAATTCCTATGCTTTCCAGAGCACGCAGGAGACGAAAAACTGCCGAGCCATCGGTGTTGGTTCGGCTCGCAAGCGCCTCGACATGTAGTGGTCCTTGGGCTAAAAGATCTGGCCCGTCTAGTTCCGTAGCTACCGCAAGTGCCCGTGCCTGCCAGTAGCCCAGGACAATGGGAAGAAGACAATGGGAAGAAGCCGTTCCTGCGGTACGGCTTTGCTGCTCGTTGGATGTCTCCTCACAGGCAAAAAGATTCGCTGCAAACCCGATCAGGAAACCACATCAAGTAGATTGTGCTGCGCCTGAATGTATGGCTGTTTGGACCAAATCTTCCGGAATTCTTCAGGATGAGGTATGCATCACACGATTGACATAAGACAAGCAAGATGAAAGTCACAGTTCGGAACTGCCAGAATGTGGCACGACGGCAAACGACTCTATGTCGGTAGGCGCAGCTTTTTCAGAAGTTCTGTGAATCGCGGATCGCGGCGAAGACTGCTGAATACCGGATCGACCTTGATGTCAGGCACTCCAGCGTCTCGCTGTTCGTAGGCGCGCTCCAGCCATTCAAAAGATTTGTCTGACTCCGAACGAAACGCATAGACCTCAGCGATCTGATAGGCCGAATCGTTACGGTGCTTTGCGACAAGCTCGGCTAGAACGGCATTGGAATCCTGCTCACGGCCGAGCGCATGGTAAATCATTGCCTGGTCCGTAAGTTTCTCCCAGTCGTTTGTTTCCTTCTCGATTTCGGCCAGCGCCTGCTGCGGCTTTCCTTCGGCGAGCAGAATCTTACTCAGATCGGCATGAGCAAAAGCGGCCTGCGGGTTCAGGTCGAGAGCTTTTTCCAGCGAGGTCTTGCCTTCCTTGTATTGGCCTGCCATGTACAGGAGATATCCCAGCCCCAAATGAGAATTGGCACGAAGAGGGTCCAGAGCGACCCCCTGTTCATAAAGCTTGACTGCCTCGTCGAGATTGCCCAACGCTCTTGCGAGGTAGGAGCGGGCACGGAAGACTTCGGCGCTACCGGGCTCCAACATAGCTGCTTTCTCAAGGCAAGTGTTGGCGGTTTCCCAATCCCAATCGTGATAGATTTGTGTCCTGGCCAGTGCCAAATAAGCTGACGCCGAAGTAGCATCAAGCGCTATGGACCGCTCCGCGTCGTCGCGGGCGTTTCGAAACCCATCTGTCACATCGGTTAAGCCTGATTCCGCCATCGCATTCAGCACCGACGCTCGCAAAGCCCAGGCTGGTGCGTATTTCTCATCGAGCCTAATCGCTTGATCGGCGTACGCGAGCGCCTTGGCGACGTCTCCCTCGCCCGTTCCCCGCCCCCAAAGGTAGTTCGCCTGAAGGTACGCTTGATAGGCCTCCGGATTCACATTGTGCAAGGGCACGGTTGAAGCAATCGTTTGACTGCTTCCCAACAGCTTTGGCTGAAGCGCCACAGTCGCAGCCCGCGCGATCTCATCCTGTACGGCGAAGATGTCATTAATCTCACGATCGTAGGTCTGAGACCAAAGCTGAAAACCGTCTTCAGCCTTCACCAGTTGCGCCGTAATGCGTACATGGTTGCCCTCCCGGCGC
>WNFO01005038.1_pt1 | contig 19736 bp, 29 predicted proteins | sample 5400251 | NCBI WGS metagenome assembly WNFO01 (sample SAMN13153354, study PRJNA577476) | soil metagenome | isolation source: 100 cm saprolite under Madrone tree | place: USA:California | collected 2016-06-14
CGTCCGTCGACCCTTATCGCAAGTTGGTTGACCCTTGACAGCCCCCTAGATATGACTCAGAACCTCGTTATTATGGGGTCCAAATGCAGACGGATACGCAGAATCTTGTCACGTCACCCCCAGGCTATGTGAACAATGAATTCAAGCGCAAGGCCAACCTAGACACCGCGGGAGATATCAACAGGGAGTTCGGCGCACGGAAGAAAATCAAGGTTTCGGTGGTCCCTGCTGTCAATCTGTATGAATAAACTGTGGGGGCTCTCTCTGGGCGGCTTTACTTCTGTTGTCACCTGTGGGATCATTCTTATTTGCCTGACTGGACTTTGTACCTTAACTCGCCCATCAAGTGTCACTTAATGGTCTTCTGCGTTGCCTCCGTTCGTTGGAGTATACATCGTCGTCCACTCGCGCTCTGGCACGATTCGGGCACAGCCCAATTTCCCGATAGCTTTGCTCTACTGCAGACGCGTGAGCGAAAGGTAGCTCGACCAAATTGGCGGAGTTAGGGTTGTGCTAAGAAGGTTTAGGCGTCCTGTCGCGAGATTTTACACCTGTTGCTGTGGATATGTGTCGTCAAAGGCACGACACGTCATAAAGGTGGGATGGGATGGCAATCCAAAAAGAATGAGATTTCGAGTATTTATGAGATCTGGAAGACGGTGATAACCGAATACCGGTAGAAAACCGGTAATTGTAAGCATGTACAGAAGCGCAATGGAGCAAGGCAATGCGTGATTGAGGCCCTGTTTCTTTGGCTTCTTGGGCGGCACAAGGAGGCCACGTCTACGCGATACTAGAAATGGCCCGAGGTTGCGCGCGCAGCAGCGGAGTTTGAATACTGGAAGGATGATACAGTGTGTGGGAAATATATTTCTCGTCTCTATAGAGAAAAAAAAATGTACACCACGCTAACGAGCCTGGTAGCTGGTGGGATGGCAGCTACGAGGAGATACGGAGGAGCTGTCTATGCCTTGCACCATTAATTCATCTCCTGCGAGGGCCTCGCGCGCGCATCGTCGAGCCATGGGATTGCGGACGACGGGTGAAAACGAGCGCAAGGGGAATTGATGGAGAAGAAAGGCAATTAGCCGAGAGGAGATATAGGACAGCGGCTAGGTTAAGGGCAGGCTCGGAGATAATGGGCCGAGAGAGGGTCTAGACGCGAAGTCGGGCCGAGACCAGTCGCGAGTCGGCGTTCGATCTCAATTAATCAAAGCCAGTCGGGGGTCGGCAATTTTGATCTCGTATCGGTGTGCTGGGGGTTTACAACGCGGACGGCCGTGGTTACAAGTCCTTCAGGTATCTGGTCACCACGTAGTTTTCCACCGTGGCTGCGTCCCCGAGAACAATGTGTGACTCCCAGTAAGAATATCCCGTTGCAACCATTCACGGAAACGTCCTCTTTCGCCTTTAGAATTTAGGCCACCAGTCCCCTTCATCTATTACAAACACCCTTCATCCCTCTTTGCTTTCTCTTCCAATCACCTCCGCGTCAACCCATGCCTTTCAAACTTTCCGCCACCCTTCAAGCCCATTCCAGCGATGTAGGCCATCCTCCCCCTCACGCGCCCTTTTCGGCCTTCTGACCATTCCTCAGGTCAGAGCCGTCGTCGCCCCTTCAAACGATCTAATTCTATCGGCTTCGCGCGATTCTACAGCGATCTCATGGATAAAGGCATCAGACTCCTCTTTCTCTCCTGCGCATACATTCCGCGCTGGTTCTCGCTTCATTAATGCTGTCGCTTACCTGAAACCCACCCCAGAAGCACCACAGGGTAAGAACACGAGTCAGCCGGACTTCGGACTAACCTCATGATGGCGCTGTTCGCAGGCTACATCGTTACGGGCGGTCAAGACTCGGTCATAAACATATGGGAGATTGGGCATCATCGAGAGGAGCCCCTATATTCCCTGCTGGGTCACTCGGACAACGTTTGTGCGTTACATGTGGGGGGGAATGATTCCATCATTTCAGGGTCATGGGACAAGTGCGCCCTTCTCTTTCCCGTCCGCCTTTAACGAAGCTGATACTTTTTTCAAAGTACTGCTAAAGTATGGACAAAATTTCAGCTTGTGTACGACCTCGTGGGCCACACGCAGTCTGTGTGGGCGGTGGCATCAACAGATGGCGATCAGTATCTCACCGGTGCGCTCCTCGTATTTCACATTTCCATATGAATATCAGACCCCTTGCCGCAGGCTCTGCCGACAAAACAATAAAACTTTGGCAGCAACATAAGTGTCTCAGGACCTATCACGGCCACAAGGATGCAGTTCGCGCCCTGGCGCTCTTGACAGATATAGGCTTCGCTTCCGGCTCCAATGACAGGTGCGTGTATGACTGCTAGCTGACACTGTGCTCATTCTTCTCCCGCTCAGTGAGATTACAATATGGACGTTCGAGGGGGACGTAATTCACTCACTGTCTGCACACACGTCTTTCGTATATACGCTAACAATTCTACCGAATGGTGACGCGGCCTCCGGTGGAGAAGACCGAAGCTTGCGTATCTGGCGAGGTATGGCCTCACTATCTAGTTTACCCAGCTCCCATTTGATAGGTCTCCGCACTGAATAGACGGCGAGTGCCACCAAACCATAACCCATCCAGCGATCTCAGTGTGGTCAGTGTCCGCGATGCCCAACGGTGACATCGTGACCGGCGCTAGTGATGGTATCGTGCGGATTTTCAGCGAAGCTGAGGAAAGATGGGCCTCTCCTCAGGACTTGAAAGCATTCGATGATCTGGTCGCAAGTCAGGCCCTGCCGGCGCAGCAAGTGGGAGATGTCAAAAAGTCCGATCTTCCAGGCCCCGAGGGACTGAGCATCCCGGGTATTCACTTTTTGTGACACATGGATCGTCTTCTTATTCTAATTTAGGCCGCAAGCCGGGAGAAGTCAAAATGGTACAAAATGGTACAATAACCGAAGCGCACCAGGTAGGTTTCATTCTTTGCTCGACCATACCCTTGACTGAACTTTCAATTAGTGGGATAGCGTGAATAATCAGTGGCAAAAAATAGGCGAGGTCGTCGATGCTGTTGGTTCAGGACGCAAGCAACTTTACGAGGGGAAGGAGTACGACCACGTCTTCGACGTCGACATCCAGGATGGAGTTCCCCCTCTCAAGCTTCCATACAATGCTAATGGTGTGTTTCGTCATTTGCATAAGGGTCGTGTAGATAACACATGTCTACAGAAAATTCGTTCACCGCTGCCCGACGTTTTCTCGAAAAGAATGACCTTCCGCTTAGTTATATTGACCAAGTTGCTCAATTTATTGAGAAAAATACGAGCGGAGTAAACCTAGGGGGAGGTGACAGCTTCGTGGATCCCTATACAGGTGAACTCATACTTAAATGCCAAGCCCTCGTCCTCTTATTGATGCGCTGCTCGTTATAGGGGCGTCACGACATCGCCCTTCTGCTTCGACTGCATCCTCGACATCGGCATACTCTGATCCTTTTACTGGGGGGTCTAGGTATACATCAAACGAATCATCTACAACTCCTCCCACGGCGTCACCATCGTATAGTGACCCATTCACTGGTTCCAATCGCTACCTTTCAGGCTCTTCAACAATGTCAGGGTCCCCGTCCCCGGCGGTCTCGGTAATCCCAGTGGTGGGTCGATAGAATTGTGGCGCGAGGATTGCTCATGTCTCTAGCAGTCAAAGCCACTGTTGTTCAAGCAGGCGAATGTCTCCGCCATGCAGAGCAAGCTTTACCAATTCGACCAGGCTCTGCGCAGCGAGATTGTACGGAATTCTAGTTTCTTGGGCTTAGCCCGTCTAACTTGTGTACAGTCGACGTCTGTTCTTGCTCTGTATCCTGAGGAGATCGGTCACCTCGAAGAAGTATTCACATTCCTCGCGCAGTCAGCAGCAGAAAGGATGGCCCTTAAATTAGGTCCCTTGATCTGAAGCTTTCTGTTCCAGTGATTGACCTTGCGCGCCTTTTAACTGGCTTCTGCGCGGGCCTCATCGACAACAGCACATTTTTCGATGCACTGTTTCGGGCTGCCGACCTCTCAGCTGACAACAGTTCCTCACCATCATCCAAGGCTAAGGAGGCTAATATCCTACTCGTTTTGCGGACCGTGGCGAACGCATTACAAGAGGGTACCAAGATCGGTGATGGCGTTTGGATCAAGGAAGTGAGTCATCATGGCACGTAGTTCTATAATTCGTTTACGTGTTGTTCCGCATGTCCAGATTTTCAAACTTCTGGGAAGTGCACCGTATGAAAAATTCACCAAGGGCCAGCGCCTCGCCCTCTCTGGTGTACTTTTCAAGTAAGTTTGACATTCGTCGGACTATCTTCCCTTCTGGTTTGCATGGACGGAGCTAATGTGTCGGATAGCTTTTCCTGCTTGGCACTACAGGATGGTATTGATGCAGGCTTGCGTGCACAACACATTCGCCTTATAGCCAATGTACGGTTTCTGCTTTGTTGCCGCTGGCGCCGAAATGCTGACAGGAACATGTGTATTCACAGATTCTGCGTCTAGAACGTGCGGATGCCGAAGTAGCCTACCGAGCGCTCGTGGGCCTAGGCAATGTGGTAAGCTGATGGGTCCCCCCGTTCCTAGGCTGCAGTTTTATGATGACCGGCGCTGTGACAGCTATACGCGGCAAGGGAGCAAACCACCTCATTCGAGGCGGCCACAATCAATAATCTCAAGACGACTGTCACCGAATTGCCTGGTCAGTTCGGGGACGCGAGGATCAATGAGGTGGTAAGGGAGATCTTGACATTGGTATAATGTACCTGTCCTGCGTCGCGGCAGAGGTTCACATTGCATTTTACTGGGTCTTGAGTGGGAATGAGGCAAGGTGTATCCTGGTCGTCTAGTACGATCAGAACGTTGCGAGGAGAAAAAATAGCGTAACTAGTTAGTCTTCACAGTGATCGACGGTGGGAGCTCGTATGGTAGATGTTAGGTGTTCTTGACGAAGGGCTCGGAACAGCGCATCGATACTCCCAACCTCAAGGGGTTAGTGTATTTGGGTGTCCTGACCAGACTCAATCGACGATACATGTCGCTGGCATTTATTCACTTTCTTGCCCTCTACTCTCAAGTCATGTCGACGGACACTCGGGTTTTTTCATGCCCATACCGGAGTCTACCTCGTGCGGCACGGCCAGACGGAAGAGAATTAGCGGCCAAACGCTCAGAAGCCTCTTCACGCCCTTTCAGCCCATGCGAGCGTATTCTGAGCTCCAAAGGCGGTTGAGGGGTTCGAGGGGTCAATGGATGACCAAAAAAACTCAGTTTGCGGCCTAGGCTTTTGGGAGTACAGACGGCTGGGTGAGGGTGAGGAAAGCGCATCCTGTAGGCTCGAATCGGTGATAATGGAGCGTAATTGCGACAAATTATCTGTGTCACTAGAGGGTTCTCGATGGCACACGCGTGTTCACCTTTTGTTATGTTGTGTACTTTATTCTTCGCAAGTAATTGGGAGACACCCACTGCGGCTAATTCTACAAGGACACCTTGATACAATTCTCAATTCTGAGGGCGAGAGGCAGGCAGATCTGGTAGCGAAAGCATTGAGGGATGTCCCGTTCGACGTCTGCTACTCCAGCGACCCCAAGCTGGCTACGGTTACCGCGAAGTAATTCCTAGCATACCATTCCGGCGTGTAGGGCGGCATCAGGAAAAACCCGCTTTGCTAATGAGCAATAATTTTGCTAACAAGAACTAGCGAGCAATAATTAAGTGTCGCTAAGCGTCGCTAGCTCTCGCTAGTCCTCATTAACAAAGCGGGTTTTTTCTGATGGGTACAGACACATATAGTAGCGATATGAGAACGGGTGCGTAGGAGAACTGTGTTATCCTGTCTTAGGTGCTAAGTGGCGGGGCCGAACAGTACATGGGCGACCTGCAAGGTTGCAACTGGGAGAAATACAGAGAACAAATTGTGAAAACGGAGAGAGAAAAGAGGAGCCAGAAACAAGATGACAAATAATCTCGCACGCCACGCGGGTGTTGTGCGCGGCTGCCAAGAGCGGAGCACAGCATTGATGAGATAAAGTCTTGGCAAGACCTTGGCTTGACTTTTGGTTATAGTTGTGCGTCTGTGCGTCTCACTCACTGAAATCGTTCGTCCCTTCTTCCTGACCCCATGTCACCCTCAGAACAGTCCCCCCTCCTCAATGGCGACTGGCAACGACAACAAACCCCCTCCTTCTACCAGAAACTCCTTGCGCTCCTGAAAGCAGAGGGTGAACCGTCCTTGCTGGACTCCTACAGCTGGTTCGTCTTCGGCTCCTGGGTGAACCTCCTGTTGCTCCTCGTCCCCGTTGCTGCCGCTTCTCATTTCTTGAACTGGGATGCGCCCCTGCGTTTCGGTTTCAGTTTCGTCGCGATTATCCCCCTAGCCAAAGTGCGTACTACATCATCCGTGACCCCTTTTCGCGATTTTAACCGACCTTCCCTCAGCTGCTCGGCGATGCCACAGAACAGATGTCTGTGTCTCTTGGACAGACTCTCGCTGGCCTGTTGAACGCTACCTTTGGCAACGCGGTTGAAATCATCGTGGGTATCGTCGCGCTATTCAAGGGTGAAATTCGGATCGTGCAGACTTCCGTATGTACCCGGCCCCGAACCTTTCTCCGTACACGTGTTCACCGTGCACAGATGCTCGGTTCTATTTTATCCAATATTCTATTGGTTCTGGGCTGCTCTTTCCTTGCTGGTATGTTGACGTATCACTTCCATGAACCCGTGCGCTCACTGGACGCGTCCCACAGCTGGTGTCTATATAAAGGAGAGCGAATTTCGTGTGACTGCTGCCCAAACGTTAGTACCTCGCCTTTTGTGGTAGTCTTTGTGTGTACTGATATAATCCATCCACAGGGGTGCTTCGCTCATGACTCTTGCGTGCATCAGTACGTTTCCTGAAAGTCCGAGGACTCTTTCAACCCTAATCTAAAGTGGATAGCCCTTGTGATCCCAGCAGCGTATCACGCCTCGAAGCGCGTCATTCCCCCGGTCAAGGGGGGCAGCGTGGCCTCAATGAATGTCGTATTATACCCCGATCTCGACGAAGATGGCCAAAGGGGTATTGTATACATCTCCCGTGGTACTGCGGTACTCCTACTTGGTGTCTACGTGGCCTATCTCGTCTTCCAGCTTAAAACGCATGCGTCACTCTTCATTCCAGTGCGGAAACGGAGAGAGGGTGAGCAGGGTGAACCTCATGAAGCTGCTCAAGAGGTGGAAGAACAGGAGGAAACTCCACCAAAGATGAGCATAGCAGCTGCTGGTCTGGGGTGAGGTTACGTTTTCTACCCCATCATGATTACTCACTCAGTGGGGTTCGCAGCCTTCTGATTGTTACTATTGCCACGTCTCTTGTGGCGGACTGGCGTGAGTATCATTTGCGTTGGGAACTACCTGTGACTGAGCCTTGAATTTGTTCAGTGGTCGCATCGATTGAGGAGACGGCAAATAGGTTCAACATACCAAAGGCATTCATCGGACTTATTCTTCTCCCCATTGTCGTGCGTATGGCCCACATTACCCCTCAGTGCTTCACTTGACACGATCTGTCAGGCAAATGCAGCCGAACATGTCACCTCGGTGTGGATGGCTATGAAGGACAAAATGGAGCTTACTATCGGCATCTGCGTGGGCAGTTCGATCGTACGGAACATCCACTTTCTTTTCCTTCTGGCTCTATGCTAAGCCCCATCGGATTTGTGTCAGCAAATCGCCACTTTCGTCGTGCCGCTCCTCGTGGTGATTGGCTGGTGGTAAGAATCTCATGCCTCATGGAGCAGGATCCCGTCTGCTGACCTGTCCCGCGCCTGCACAGTTCTGGGCACGAACTCCCCCTCGTCTTCGGAGATTTCGAGGTATGCTCTGCCCCGCTGTTTTTGGTCAGTGCCCCGTATTAACATGACTCGCAGACTGTCATCTTTTTCGTCTCGGTGGTACTCGTCAACCTTCTTCTCCAGTACGTTTTCCCATTCTCTCTCACGCACTGGGTCCGCTGACCACTTCCGTTACGCCTTCATTACAGAGATGGGAAATCCAACTACATGGAAGGACTTCTGCTGATCACCCTGTATTTGGTTATTAGCTTGGCCTGTACGTGTTTCGTAGTATTCCATCTCCGCAACAAACTAACATGACCGTAACCGCATTAGTTTGGGTCTCATAACACTCCTTTTGATATTTCTGGATTTACCATCTCAGGTGGATCAATCTGCATACATTTAATCTTTCTCTACTACTGTATCTTTTGTCCGGCGTTACCTGACCTTCTCCCTTCTACCTTAGTGGGCGTCTGTGTATAATCATGTAGCGATGCGACATGATTCCAGGTCTCTAGAGTGGGATGAGGTCCCGGACTAGAGATCTGCAGTCTGGTTTTGACATTTGCCGTCTGTATCATCTATTACCCTACCATCTTCAAACTTCTATGCGATGTCGCCTCGTGATATTTGCTCTTCCAAAGTACCCTGAGTATTTACTCATGGCAGTGCCTGAAGTCCATACGGATGTGTGACAAATTTGGTGAGGCTGTGAGGACAAGATACCAATACCAAGCCTTCCATTGATAACGGGCGCTTCGCTACCGGCATTCTCCCGCACAAGTTCTTTCCTTTTCAGGACTACAACACTGCCCCGTCCGCCCGAAACAGCGTCCGCAACCCTTCTGTCCTCTCGGTCTGGTCGTCGAGCAAGGGTAATAGATTACTGTATGGTATTTTTGGGGTCTCACCCCTGCTGCGCGGCCGGCTGAGTTCCTCTCAGCTAGGGTTGTGATGCCCTCTACTCCGAGCTGTTATACTAGCAGCCAGAGGCTTGGCTAGATCACATCAGGAAGTCTCTTGCATTTTCTCTTCTCACCTTGTGATCATTTACTGGTATTTGTGGCTGACTTTTTGCCGTGAGATGCCCTCTCACAAATCACGGTTTGAGTTCCGACAGGGCGTCGATTCGCATCATCGATTTATCGATTTATCTATCTCTTACGGCTGTCCTTCCGGCCTCGCTTTTCACACGTGGCATACTATGCTCCTTCTTTCCCCGACAAATAACCCCAAAAATGAAAACATTTGCACATACGTGATCGCTGAGACGCTGACCCTCGGTCTTTGTGGATGGAATTCCTTTCTACCCTGCCGTTCTATGCGTGACAGTGACACAGATGCAGATGCAAAGGATTATTCGTATAGCCGTTCGGAGCTTGTAAAACTTATCTGGATAAGGACCTGAGCTGAGCTCAGGCGAGTCGTTGTGGACTTGATCCTTTGATCTGTGCACTTCTCACACTGGACGAACCTGTGGATGGCGGTTCGGGTAACTTTGCTTCTCCGCTTCGACGAATATCTACGTCAGGGGGCGACGGTTTGCCGCCCTCGCGCACTTGCCATTTTCGATTATCGCGGACTTCGGCATAACACGGACACTTGATTGTCGGCGGTGGCGTTGGCGTTTAATTGGCAGCCGTTTTTCGTGACACCCATCCACCGTAGCACGCCGTTTTGAAATGTGACGGTTTTTTGGGGGGGCATTGGAGCATTGTGCTGATCTTTGCTATGCCAGTGCTAAAGATTACCTTGGAGTCCCTTACCAACCTGTGTTCTTTGGTCTCCCCTTGTGTCCCTCTGGATTTTTGGTACTTTGGGTGTTTTATGTATAAGTTTATCTGCGTCGAGCTTTGGATTGTGCCCATCGACCCTGTGTATTCGCAGCGGCAAGGTCAGGGCGAGGCAAGAGAAGTCGTTGGAGGACCTTTCAGTTCTCCATAGTAACTTGAAGCACCGTTGTCTTCTCGGGATGAGATTCTTCTATTCTATACAACAGGGGCTATCCAGCTCTTAGTATCTAACCTGGACATCCCATTATTCAGATACCCTGCCTTTGTTATCCCCATTCTTGTTGTCGGAGTCTCCGACTTTTCGAACTTTATCAGCGTGTGCAACAATGCGATCATTGAAGCTATGATTTCTTGTTTTTATTTTTATTTTTTATTTCCAGCCTGGGCCTGACAGTTCCTTTCGCACGCCTCTCTAGTGAGCGCCACCACAACTGAAGCGACACTAGCTTGCACGGATGTCCAAAGGGCACGAGGATAAGACCTCTTGGTATAGCCGTTTGGCCGTAATGCCTCAGGCTGCTTGGAGTACAGCTCGGCTGTGATAAACTACTAACGAACGGATGGACGCTCGGTAAACTTGTTCACATTATGTCCTAGTCCCAATCATCTTAGGGCCATGATCGTGCCTTTCGGGTCGCTGCCTAGGGGATATTCTTGCTACTTGCTCTTCCTCTGAGGCTGACAAGGCATGTTGTCTTACACTGGATTAGCTACTGATCAACGTACGGGCGCCTATATTCACAAACTTGTCACGGTTGCGCCCTACTCGCGCGTGCCTTTAAATTCACTACATCATTACCACCTCATCTCATCTTCACTCTGTGACACTCGATTGTCTCTGAGCCCAGGTATGCGATGAGATTTTAGTGGCCTATGGCATTCGTATAAATCCAAGGAGGAGTTTGGTCCGTCCACCATTTTGTTGACGACTTTGTTCAAAGTGCGGAAAGGTTTGCCGATTCCAAATTCTGATCTCCGAACTCAGCTGGCTGGCCCACGAGGTGGATGAATGGAGTTTGTCCTTGTGGATCTCTGTCGGTCCAGATGAGGCCCAGATATGTATTTAATCGAAGCCTGCCCCGCTTTCCTTCGATTCATCCACAACTAAGTTTCCTTTCATCCCTTACCTATCCCTCCCATTACGACTAACAGAATGTCCCATAGCTTCCCCGGTATCGACCAATATTACTGGTCTGACGTCCCGGATATGCCGTTTATTTTCCCGTCGTCCCCCGCGCCGAGTAATTGCTCTAGTGGTCCGCCACAAATGCAACTCGATCGTTTTGACCCTACCTCCACATCGTTTCACCAAAATCAGTTCAAGGAGTTTGAAGACTTCTACGCTTCTCAGTGCGCGGGCATTTCCAACACTTTAGGGCAAGGAGACATATGGAACGCCTTCAATTTGTCACAGCTTTTCTCTGTGAATCCTCGCCACCCCGGCCGGTCTGTGAGACAAACTCCTCCCGGGAAACAGTCTGTCTTCGGCGACACCCAGTCTCCCATTCCCTTTGACATAGACGGCATTTACCTTTCACCGGCTGCCTATAAAAGCCATAACCCTGCACTAATCGCACCCTTTTCTGTGACTGACCCTCCTCCTCGCTGTCCCCCTCACCCCCCTCCCCCCGCGGATCAGACGTCTTTTCCGCAGAACAGCCAGCTTTACGACAGTAATTTCCTGACGTGCCCCAATCCCTCAAAATCGGTCGATTCTTCCCGCCAAGAGGACGCTCCAGTCACGGCCCCGCCACCGAAGCATCAGCCCACTCAGCATGCTTCCGGCCGCTCGTCAAAAAAGCGAAAGGCTGGCAAATCCGATGATGATGACGGAATAGTACGCGCCTTCTTATATTTCTCACTCCCACCCGATATTGAACCTTTTCCGGCGCAAACTGAAGGTTTTGCTTCCATGCTGCGTGAAGGTAAAGCTGGAGAGCCTTGCCAGACACTTGAAATCCGATGGGCACAAGCGCAACGCAGGTCTCCCTCTGGATAGGCCCGAGGTGTGTTCCTTTTGTAACATCGCGTAGGTTGCTTTCATTCGCTGGCCACGTGTAGTCCACAGGCTCACTTATGGGTCCGGAACGGTAGCTTCGCCAGGCAAGACGCTCGAAATCGACATTTCCGTTCTCAGCACGGAGGTGACCCTTCTCCCGCCACAAGCACCGTTTACAAGAGACTCAAGAAACCGAGCGCAACCCATCCAAGTCTGCTACCCAAGAGGCGTAAGTGACATAACTCCATCTCGTACAACAAAGGTGCAGTTACAGCGTTGACGTTCCGCGTTGGACTCTGATTCTAACGTGATGTACTAAAGATACTAATGAATAATATCTCCTCAAAACCAGCGATTTTTTCCCTTTTCCGTTTCGAGCCCTGTTTGATGCCACGAGATACCCTCTATCTCGTTCATATATTTTGCCCTTCGGTTTCCAGCATCACCAGGCTTAACACCACTTCAATCTCTATCCAATAATCATAATATTGACCCGACCATTCCTTTAACGACGTGGCACTATGTCCCTGCTCATTACGAAATTTCATGAACCCTTTTCTTCGCCTTACGACCAGTCGTTGCTTCTCTTCAGCTAACTCACTGTATTCGGCCGTAAAAACACATCCCGTTGATTTTGACTGTAGCTCTAGTAGCCCGCACTTACGCCCCCGTACTACCCGCTTGCCTGTTTGAATCTGTCGAATATTTTGCTCTCAATGTAATTGATGTAATCCTTGTTAGTACCGTTGCCCTGCAGAAGTCTCATATATTGATTCCCCTCCCTTATTTCTGTGTGAGGGCTAGTGCGGTGCACCCTTCGGGTGGCACAAGGGCTACCATGAGACTATTCTCAGAGATGAGCAGTGACTGCTATATAAATCGGTCGCCGTTGGAAAGACGCGTCCCCGGGTGAAATAGATCATGCACACATTTTGTAACGGTAATGTTGTCGTCTCACTCCACGTTGTCCAGGCCTAGCACAAAGATACGAACCGCTGTGCCGGTGCACGCCAATAAGAGTCACAATAGCCTGAAAATGCATTTCTACCTTCCGAGTCTACGCTCAACATTGAGTGCCATTTGTCGTACTCGTCCGTCCATCATACAACAAATAAAACCCCAGGAATACGGTGCCAGCTCTATCAATTGGCTCAGAAACTTCCTTCGCTCCATCGTCGTACTCGCGACGCCATCTCTACGGCGGCAGAGCCCCAATCCTCGCCATGGTTGTGTTCTTTACTGGTGAGACGTCCAATTCCTGCACGCTCCAGAGCTTGCTCTTCCGTGAGGGCAGTGAGGACACCAAAGATGACCGGCACGCCAGTATCGAGCTGTACGCGCATGAGCGCCTGCGAGACGCTTTCGCTGATGTACTCGAAGTGCATTGTGGCGCCTTTGATAAGCACACCGATCGCGATCACCGCATCGAAGGGTCGACTATGTGTGCTAATAGAGCTCGCGATAGATGCTGCGCCGCTGCCAGCGACAGGCGTGGCAGAGCGCGGTGTACCGATGTTAAGCCCACCTAGTAGATCTGTGGCGGTTGCACCGGCTTGGACGTGGGACCCGGCGATCACTCTGTGAGGACGATTAGCGGGGGAAAGTAGAGTTGGCTGAACGTGGAATAGGACGCGTACCGTTGGCAAGCCAAGGGAAGCTCGAAGCTGCCTGGGACTGACTGAATTATGATGTTATAGTCCTTGACACCACATTCCTTGAGCTTGCGGACGGCACCTGCGATGAGCGAATCAACAACGGATTTGTTCCATCGCGAGTGCACGATTGCTATCCTTAAGGATGAGCCGTCGAATTTCTCTGAAAATAGAGGATAGTCTTTGATGGTTTCGCTCATCGTACCTCGTGGTGATAGTGGTAAGCGCTCAACAATCAAAGTTCATTGATCCTAGGATGACCGGCCCGGGAATCCGCCTTTCATTTCTGCGTCTGCCCCTTATGACGGGGCCAAGGTTGGAAGCTAAATGCTTCATACAGCCTCCAACCGAGGCAGGAACTGACCTGACATGTAGGTGTTATGTTCACTTCCCACTTTAACATCCCTTTTAAATGTCGTATTGTAAGATGTCTATACCCTGATCCATTCCTTCTTAAAGGAGAGATCCCACATAAAAGCGGCGAGCGCTCTCAAGAAAGCTGTTACCGGTATCATCACCATAGATGACGGCGATGATTGCAAGGGACAAACGCTAGAGAAAATTCTAGAGGAGTGGAGAGAGCTGAAGGCCGCCGCAAATGCTATGTGTGCATAGTGACCATGCTTGTTCCTCCGCCCTGCTCATGCCACTCCAGAGATTCCTCAAGCTCTGATTCTAGTTCTGGTGAGTGTGCTGAGGCCGAGATCTTTTATACTCTGTTCAGCCCTCGTGAGTTCAGACTCGTCCGATGACGACAGTCAAGTAGATGCCGACTTGGCAGGCAAGAACAAGAGCAAGTCGAAACCTTGTAAGACAAGCTTGCTTTCTTGCTGACTGCGCACCTCATGCGACTTATGGCTTCTCATCTCTTATTTGCCCTTAGCCGACTCCTCTGGTACGCCCGATCCTTTGTAGTCCCTTGGTCACCTTCACTCACATTGACTCAGATGATAGCAGTGATGACAGCGATGTTATTCCCCGAAAGTCTGTGTCAAAAGTCGCGAAATTATTGGAGTCCAAGCGCGACTCTAGCAAAACGCTCTCTTCTGCAGATGATGTTGAAAGCGATGAGGAGTCTAAGGATGAGACGGGTTCAGATTCAAGTGACGAATTTGACGTCGATACGGACTCAAGCTCCGTTCCTACTTTTAAAACAAATCGGGCGAAAAAGCCTGCGACATCATCCTCGGATGTCGCCTCCAGCTCTAGCTCTGAGTCGGGTTCGGATGAGGAGGATGAACTACCAAACATATCAGAACACAAAGCAAAGTCGCTTTCAAGCTCAGACTCCAGCTCGGATTCTGATTCTGACGAAAATAGTAAGGCCTCGACGACGAAAAAATTGAAGCGCAAAGCACCGTCCTCTTCGAGCTCGGACTCAAGTTCGGAGGACGACACGTCTGAAGAATCATCATCGAGCTCCAGTTCGGAGACGTCATCCTCGTCTGAGCCTGAGGATGAACTTGATGAGACGCCTGCTCTGTCGGTGAAGCCCGATCCCGAAGTGCGAGTGACAAAGAAACGGCGAACGAACGAGGAAGGCAAAGCCGTAGTTGTTGCGACTACAACTACTACGGTGACAACACTGGTAGGCAATGCGCGTGGAGGCAAAGCCTCGCGCAAGCTTAATGCACCCTTTCAACGCGTCAAGGTAGACGCAGTGAAATATTATGATGAGAAGCTAAAGGATAACTCATTTGAATCACGAGTTCGTCCTGTTTCCCGTGTGCTAATAGATGAGACAGTCCTGAATGCGTTGTAATTTTGCAGGAGGCTCGCGAAGACGACTATGGCGCACGAGCGAGTCGGGATTTGATCGTGACACGCGGAGATGGGTTCAGAAAAGAGAAAAACAAGAAGAAGCGTGGCTCGTACCGGGGAGGGGACATTACTGTAGGTCTTTCAGTGAATTTGGGGTCCAGGGCAAGCTGGCTAATATAACCTTGCCAATAGTTACAATCCCACAGCTTCAAGTTTGAAGATTGACACTGCGGCAATCCGCTACGGAATTTTCTACCTCTTTAGATGTCTACAATTAGGGTTCCTCTAAAACACGTATAAACTTGAAATCAATAATATCCTGCCACAAGGGGTGCTCATTTTGAACTTCTGAAGATACTCGCGAGGAATAGTTTCTCCTCACGCCCGGCGCAGGCTCGTACCAGTCAAGTTCAGGCGCGGATATATGCGCAACCACGACATCATCTTTACCCTCGCGCCGCCACACTACTTGGGGCCAGAGCCATCTACCTCCCAGGACTAACATCACCCTTCCAGACCCCTCTTTGACGCTAGCCATGACAGGATCACCAGGTGAGATCGCCTCGAGCCGGAACGTGATGAGAAATCTGTTGTCACACAGTACTTCTGCGCGTTCCTTAGAAGGCAACAACTCCGCGCTGATGTCACGGTCGAAGTCTTCCTTGCAGTGTCGTGGGGGTGGTGCACGAGATGCAAGCCATCCAAAGCGCTCGTCCCTTCTCGGTTGTTCGTACTTCAGCCTTCCGTCTTGGCAGATTCTTAGCGGCGTCCACAGGATATATGCACCTGCCTCGAATGGCGTACGTGTCTTGGAAGCAGGGTCGGGATCCCATACACGCTGGACGATACGTTGTAAGCTCTCACGGCGTCGTCCTGCTTGTGCGCGCGTTGAGCCCCATGGCTGTGGTGAGACGTATCGAAGAATGCGGAGAACTATCGCGTGTTGTACGAGTGGATCCATGGCAGTGGTAGAAAGCCTGTCGGCGGCAAGAATGAAAGTGCCAGGAGGCGACTGGACGGAGAAAAGGCTAAGATATGCGCTGGCTTGGATGAAAGTGCGAAATAAGCCACAGCGCGGTAGGAGTGTTCGAAGGGGTTCACCTCTACTCTCGATGTCGGAGAGATTGCGGGACGAAGCGTGAACGGCTGCGCGCAGGTTGTCCCGGCTGTCCATGAAGTCGATTGGGATCGGAATATCCAAATTAGCCGAGGCGGTCTTCACGCGAATGATCTTATCCCCCATAACTGGAGAAAGTGGGGATGGATCCTTCTTGGAGATAAACGCCTGTCAGACTAGATTCGATACAATCGTACAAAGGGCCATAGACGAACGACGGGTACAACAGAAAGGCACTCCTTTTCATTGCTAGCGAGCACATGGCGAATGGCATTGCGGAACGTGAGTTCGGGTTGGAAATTCGTGCGGTCGAGGACATAGTGAATCTTATGCAAGTCGCAAGTCGCAAGAATTCTGTCCTAACGAACACAGTCCGTCATTCGCTCACGCAACAACAATAACAACAACGGCCAAAAAAAAGAAGGCAGTCTGACCTTGGGAATGTCAAGCAACGGACGAACGATCCATCGATCCAAACCTTCATGACCAAACCAACCAAAATTGTCCTCGTCCTTGCCCATAGCCATCCCAAAGCGGCGCACCGGCCGCATGCCGCCCAATCCAAGAACCGAGCTGCCCGAGCCAAGCCGCATGAGTACCGTCTCGATCTGGTCGTCGGCATGGTGCCCCGTCGCGAGGACGTGTACGCGTCGTCGCACCATCGCGTCAAACATCAATTGATAGCGCGCGGTGCGCGCCACGGACTCGATGGCCTCGCCCGCACCTGCGTCCGTGCCTATTCGCGGGCGAGACGGAAAGGGCGGCTCACCCCAGGGGATGCGAAGCCCCGAGTGCACGGCTTTGAACCGCGTCGCTGCTTTTCCTGAGGCATAAGCCATCTTCTCGGCATCATCCTGCAAGTTGTGATTCACGTGTAGAGATAGGATGGTGTCCGGGAGGTCGGGGCCGTCACGAACTTTGTTTTCTTGTTTCCAGTTGATCATACGGAGGAGGAGAAAGAGGAGACATGTCGAGTCTGGTCCTGCAGAGTTTGCGACGGCTGTTGTTTTGAACGTGAACGGAGGGTTTGGATGGTGCGATGAGTGAGTGATATGACAAACCTACTGTAGATGGCCAGCCCGTGGGGGGACGACATTTCGCCATCATCTGAATAAACTCTGCATTTGTTATGGCGCGAATTTGTGAGACCCCCATATCAACAACCGACAGACGTCAGGGTAAGGACAGTCCAATGTAATGGGGAGCATACATCCTAACTTTTTCAAGAGTCTTCAGCGCCACCCCACGGCATGAACAACCCCGGGCCGCAACCATCCGGAGTATTTACCTTAAAAGGGAATAACCCATCCCGAGGACTCAGGGTCTGACTCCATTCCGCTCATCCTCGGTGCTGAGTCGGAGACGTGTTGGTAGGCATGCGATCATGCGATTCACATTATGTTTTTCATTGGCCTTTCACTAACATACTAATTCTTGGTAAATAGTGTGTAGAAGCAACCCATACTTGTACAACGATGACCTCAGCTTGTCTCTCCTGACTCAATGTGATAGTTCTTACATTAATAACCCCTGTTGAACCCCTGTTGAACTCTATCAACACGACACTCTCACTACATGGACCAGTCGAACCCTCCGAATCTGGCAGAAGTCACTCAGCAAATCGTCCAGCAATTGGGCCAGCTCAGCAACGATTTAGCAGAGATGCGGACAGAGATGCAGACACGAATAGAGAACCGCCTCGACAAAGTGATTCAACGCCTGGCTGAGATTGAGGGAAAAATACAGAATAGGTGAGTCTGAATTTGTGGTTTTATAAAATATGATTCTCATCACCTTTCAGGGGGCTCTACAATGCCACAGCTTCTCATCAAAACCCACTGCTCTTTCCCCCTGGAGTTATTAAAGATGATCTCCCAGCTACCAAAGCAGCACTCAGGGAGTTTATTGGTATGTGTCAAACTGTTTTTTTCACTCTTAGCTGACTTTAAGTTAGATGTTCAATGTGCCCATGCGGCAGCCTGGACACAACTCAAACTCCAGAGGCAACTGTTCGTGCCCGCCCACGCCATTGGCATTAATAGGCTTTCCGATGAAGAATACCCGGCCCAGATGAGAGAGGAACGTGCTGGATAGCTGCGGAGGATAGCGAAGTTGGAAGCGCGATCAGAGGAAGACGTCTCGAGTTCCAAAAAATTGTAGATGTGATGCTAGCAAGCTCATCCTACTGCGTCCGTGTGAAATAGAATCTAGAATCAGAGTTGTCAACCCAGTCGCAGTTATTAGGCGTTAATAAAGTGATCCCTCATTGAGATGCAACCGTATTTCAGGTCGTGGAAAATACAACACAAAGGTCTCCCCTCAATGACACTATCTATACCAATATACTTCTGCCAAACCCTTCCCGTCTGCCCTGAATCCTCCCACAGCAACGCTTTCGCCATGAACAGCCAGTGTATTCACCTTTGCGATGGATTGCGTCTGCGCAACGGGGATCGATTCGATTCTCTTCTACGTTGCCCTCGCCGAATAGTGTGTCGAAAAATAACACCGAGTAGGGTACACGTAGTGACTGTTGTGGGATCTAGGAAGGCCCTAAGCGCGTATAAAGTGAGTGCGCTCAAAACACACGAGATGAGTGAAGGATGACGCGATGACGCACAGTGCGACAACTGGACCATAAGCGATTCTAGAGGAAAGACTTATCTTCACGCAGGCCTCCCCACTTTCGGGTCTTTTTCACGGACATCCTCTTATCTCCGCCCAGACTAATGCATGCTTTTTTTAGAGCACATGTACATGTATTGTGTGGTTTTGGATTATCCAATCTGGCCGAGTCTATACTGCACTATGAATGTAGTGCACCATGTCTTATTTGTTTCCCTGGAACCTTGACTCCTTCAAGATAGACGACGATGCACGCGGGATAGTAGAGATGCTCTTCTGTACTTCACTTATCGCCCTCGTTTGTGCGGCGGACCGACCATCATCCAGTCTACGAATCGTCAACACCAAGGTATGTTTCCGCTATCCAGCTTGACGGTCTCCGCATTCATCTTGTTGCACCAGAGCGGCAATCCATGATTTGCGAGTTACTCTTCCCCTCATCTATTCTCGCCGTCAAAATGAACCGAAAGACACTGGTCATCGTTCTCGAGGCCGAAATGACATCTCCAACATGTAACGTCGAGACATCGAGACAACACCTAACTCCGAAGCCATCGCTGTCCTTTCCCTGTCCGCTAATATAGCGCCGATAACTCATAGTACTCATAGCTCGCATATCCCTCTCCAGTCCCCGTTCCCACACCAGTTTCCATCTCACCACAAACACCACCTGCTCAGCCGTCTTCAATTGAACAAGCGCAGCATCTGGCGATGTCCTGCTCTTCTCGACTCGACCAAGTCCCTCACTGTCTCACAGATCATCCGCGCACAGATAGGCGCCTATCTCTGCGCTCGCGCCGAACAGCACTGGCACTCTTCTCACAACTGCTTCGGAGAAGGGCCACCGTTATTCGAGTGTGGGGTGTCCCCGGAGCGGAGAAGTTGTAGCCAGTTCCGACGTGGCACGCGCGAAGCGTGCATATACCCGCTCAACTTAAATGTGGTCTGGACCCTGCTGGCAGTGAG
>WNFO01002796.1_pt1 | contig 19733 bp, 15 predicted proteins | sample 5400251 | NCBI WGS metagenome assembly WNFO01 (sample SAMN13153354, study PRJNA577476) | soil metagenome | isolation source: 100 cm saprolite under Madrone tree | place: USA:California | collected 2016-06-14
TAATCGCAAGAAGGGCGCCGAAGGCGATGCTGCCAAGCAGGTTTCCAAGAAACACCCACGACCAGTTCGCGATGATGGCGTTCCAGGTGGCCTTGCCCTCGAGTCGCGCCAGCGGCAGCAGTCCAAAACTTCCGGTCACGAGTTCGAGCCCGAGCAGCACGATCATCACGAGACTGACGGGAAAAATCAGTGCGCCGACCAGCGGCTGACCCGTCGTGATGGCACCACTGAATGCAAGCGCGGTGGCAGCACCCAGCAGCGCACCGGAAAGCGCGCCGCGAATGAGCAGATCCCGAGGCGAAAGCGCCAGTTTCCTCAAACTGGCATCGATCATCGAGGCGACAACGTCGGCAGGTTTTGCGTAATCCATATCGAACTCCAGCGCCGCGCGCGTGCGGCTGCAACGAGGAAAGGGGCATGCGATCGCTTGGAAATTCGATCCGAAGGGCAGCGCCGTATCGGAGATTTCGAAGCGATCCGATCAGCCTCGTTGCTGCGGAAATCCATCTTGGACGACGCCAGCGGGCATCTACGGCGGCTGGCGTGCTCTGCTCCATTCAAATAGTGTGCCAGTGCAGCAATTCTTGGAAAGCTCTTCTCGCCCAATGGATTACTGATATTGCGACGCAATATAAGGGTTAACCCAGCTGCCGCATAAGGCTGCAGGCGCCTAAAACATAAACAAGGAAAAAATCGCCTAATATTTAATCGGGGCGTTGTTCCACTTTATGGAACTCGGCGAAAAACGTTGAATGCGGCGAGGTATCCCTCGACGTCATCTGGATCGAATGCAGGCCCTGCGAACGCGCCGACAGAACCGAATGCGGCTTCGTCCTCGCCCGCGCGCAGTCCCAAAGCCGCGTCGTAGAGATCCGGCCTGAACACTGCCTTGGCGATCTTGACGGCCTCGGGGCTGATCGTGGCCTGCCCCCAGCGGACCATCTGCGCATAAAGCCAGGCGGCCTGCACGGGATCGGGCCGGGCCGCGCCCTCCCGCCCCACCAGCAGATAGCGGCCGCTTTCGCGCATGGTGCCGTCGGGGGAAATCTTCAGGCGGCCAGCGAGCGTCCGTTGGATAACGTCGGCATCGACGCCAATGCGTTCGGGCTGGGCCAGAATACCGGCGGTCTCGGTCCGATTTTCCGAATGCTCGATGAACTCGGCGGCGCGCTGATGCGCGCGGATCAACGCCGCCAGGATCTCCGGATTTTTTTCCGACCATTCCTGCCGGGTCGCAAGCACCTTCTCGGCGGCGCGTACCAGAATATCCGCGACGAAATGCAGGATATGTCCCACGCCGAGATCGACCGCGACGGAATTCCAGGGCGCGCCGACGCAGAACGCATCGACGTGACCATTGGCAAGGCTGTCGACCATGTAGGGCGGCGGCAGTACCACCAGACGAATGTCCTCGTCGGGATCGACCCCGCCCGCGGCCATCCAGAACCGCAATTGATAATTGTGGGTCGAGAACGGAAAGGTCATGCCGAAGGTCAGTGGCTCGGCGCCGCTCTGGCGCCGCGACGCGATGACCCGCGCCAGCGCCAGCGCCGTCGCCATCGGATCGAACGGATCGCCTTCGATCTCGCTCATGATCGCCGCATGCAGCGCCGGCGATACCGTGATGGCATTGCCGTTGAGGCCAAGATTGAAGGAGGCGACGATCGGCACCTTGACGTGGCCGAGCCCGAGGCTGGACGCGATCGCGACCGGCGCCAGCAGGTGGGCGGCGTCGAACAGGCCGATGTTGAGCTTGTCGCGGACATTCGACCACGACACCTCCCGCACCAGTGTGACGTCGAGCCCCTCCGCGGCGGCGAATCCCTTGTCGATGGCGACGATCAGCGCCGCGGCATCGACCAGCGGAATGAAGCCTATGCGAAGCGGTCCGGTCATTTCAGCAACTCCGAGGCGGTCAGAATCGACTGCGCGATCTCGCCGATCTTCTTCTTCTCGCGCATCGCCGTCGATCGCAACAAAACATAGGCCTCGTCTTCGGTCAGGCCTTTCAGTTTCATGAGAATTCCCTTGGCGCGATCGATCACCTTGCGGTCTTCGAGCGCGGATTTGGTGCGATCGAGTTCGTCCTGCAGCTTCGAGAAGGCGTTAAAGCGCGAGATGCAGAGATCAAGGATCGGCTTGATGCGTTCTTTCTTCAGCCCGTCGACGATATAGGCAGAGACGCCGGCATCGACCGAAGCCTGGATGGATGCCGAGTCGCTCTGATCGACGAACATCGCGATCGGCCGCCGCACGGCGCGGCTGACCTGGAACATCTGCTCCAGAACGTCGCGGCTGGGGTTTTCCAGATCAATCAGGATAACGTCGGGATCGAGCGCATAGATCCGGCTCAGCAAACTCTGCATTTCGCTGATGTGGACCACGCCGGTAAAACCCGCCTCCCGCAGCCCCTCCTCGAGGATCGCGGCACGGATCGGGCTTTCGTCGACAATGACAATTTTGGGAGACGACTCGGCGCCCATCGATCACTCGCATTCCGGCAAAACATCCATAGCACGCCGCAAGCCCGCTCAAAGCCTTGTAATTATGGGCAATTGGGACTAGCTCCTGCCAATCAATCAGGCAGTTCAAATATGCAACAGGCCGCCGCGCCCAAAGTCAGCTTTGTTTCACTGGGATGTCCCAAGGCTTTGGTGGATTCCGAGCGCATCATCACCCGGCTGCGCGCGGAGGGCTATGAACTGGCGCGCAGGCATGACGGTGCCGATCTCGTCATCGTCAACACCTGCGGCTTTCTCGACAGCGCCAAGCGGGAGTCCTTGGGCGCGATCGGCGAAGCCATGGCCGAGAATGGCAAGGTGATCGTCACCGGCTGCATGGGCGCCGAGCCCGAGCAGATCGAGGCGGCCTATCCCGGGGTGCTGTCGATCACCGGACCGCAGCAATATGAAAGCGTGCTCGACGCCGTGCATCGCGCGTTGCCGCCGGTGCATAATCCGCATCTCGACCTGGTGCCGCCGCACGGCGTCAAGCTGACGCCACGGCATTACGCTTATTTGAAGATTTCCGAGGGCTGCAACAACCGCTGCAGTTTTTGCATCATCCCGAAACTGCGCGGCGATCTGGTGTCGCGTCCGGCGGGCGATGTGCTGCGCGAAGCCGAAAAACTGGTAGCCGCCGGGGTGAAGGAACTGCTGGTCATTTCGCAGGACACGTCAGCTTACGGCGTCGATTTGAAGTATGCGGCGAGCCGCTGGAAGGATCGCGAGGTTCGGGCTCGGTTTTTTGACCTGGCAAAGGAGCTCGGCGAATTCGGCGCCTGGGTACGGTTGCAATATGTCTACCCCTACCCGCATGTCGATGAAGTCATCGGATTAATGACGCAGGGCAAGATCCTGCCCTATCTCGATATTCCCTTTCAGCACGCCAGTCCGGAAATCCTTAAGGCCATGAAGCGCCCGGCGGCGCAGGACAAGACGCTGGCGCGGATCGGAAAGTGGCGCGAGGAATGCCCCGAACTGACGCTGCGCTCCACTTTCATCGTCGGCTTTCCCGGCGAAACCGATTCCGATTTTGCCTATCTGCTCGACTGGCTTGAAGAGGCCGAGATCGATCGCGTCGGCTGCTTCAAATATGAGCCGGTCGCCGGTGCGCCGTCGAATGCGCTCGGTCATCCCGTGCCGGAGGAGATCAAGCAGGAACGCTGGAACGCGCTGATGGCGCGGCAGCAAAAAATTTCCGCGCGCCGGCTTAAGCGCAAGGTCGGCACGCGGCAGCAGGTCATCATCGACGAGGTCGGTCCGACCGTCTCGAAGGGCCGATCCAAAGCCGATGCGCCACAGATCGATGGCGCGGTGTATCTGTCGAGTCGCCGACCGCTTCGAACCGGCGAAATCGTCACCGCGAAAATCGAACGCGCCGACGAATACGACCTGCACGGCAGCATTGCCGGCTTCTGACGCTCTTGACAGCGCCGGCCGTTCGGCTGTATGGCGGCACCATGAAACTCAACCGGACCCAACTCCGCGCCACTTTCCGTCGTCGCTCGTTCGACGATGATGGGTCGCGCCGTGTCCGACGACAACGCTGAACAGATAGATCAGCAACGTTTTCGAGAAGGCCGCACCCTCAAAAGTGCGGCTTTCTCGCGTTTCGCACTATTTTTCATCGCAACCCAGAGGAGTTCGACATGACCAATGCTACCCATCCGTTCGACGCGCTGATGGACATCACGACGCGCCCGCCGACCGTATTCGTGCGCGGCGAAGGCTCGTGGCTGTGGGACGACAGCGGCAAGCGCTATCTTGACTTCATCCAGGGTTGGGCGGTCAATTGCCTCGGCCATTCGCCGCCTGAAGTCGCCGAAGCGCTCGCCGAGCAGGCAAAACGGCTGCTGACGCCGAGCCCGGCGTTTTACAACGCCCCCAGCCTCAAGCTCGCCAAGGCGCTGGTCGATCACAGCTGCTTCGACCAGGTGTTCTTTGCCAATTCCGGCGCGGAAGCCAATGAAGGCGCGATAAAACTCGCGCGCAGATACGGCGCCCTGCACAAGAACGCTTACGAGATCATCACCTTCGAGGACGCATTTCATGGCCGGACGCTGGCGACGATGTCGGCCTCGGGCAAGAAGGCCTTTGAGCCGCTGTTCGAGCCGAAGGTGCCAGGCTTTCCCAAGGCCAAGCTGAACGATCTCGCCTCGGTAAAGCGGCTGATCTCCGACAAGACCGTCGGCGTGATGCTGGAGCCGATCCAGGGCGAAGCCGGCGTCTGGCCTGCGACTGATCAATTCCTGCGCGATCTGCGGAGCCTGACAAAAGCCCATGGCCTGCTGCTGATCTTCGACGAGATCCAGACCGGCATGGGCCGGACCGGAACACTTTTCCATTACGAGCATGCGGGAATCGAGCCCGACATCATGACGCTGGGCAAGGGAATCGGCGGCGGCGTGCCACTGGCCGCATTGCTGGCCACTGGAGCGGCGTCCTGTTTCGAACATGGCGACCAGGGCGGCACCTTCAACGGCAATCCCTTAATGTGCGCGGCCGGGCTTGCCGTTCTCGATCGGGTCGCAGCCCCGGACTTTTTGAAATCGGCCGTCGATAGCGGGCTGTTTCTGGAGAGCGAACTGCAGCGGCTTTCCGCGCGGCACGGTCTCGGCGAGGTCCGCGGCCGAGGGCTGCTGCTAGCGCTCGACTTGAAACATCCCATCGGCGCGTCGATCGTTGCGCAAGCGCGTGAAGATGGCGTGCTGCTCAACTCGCCGCAGCCGGACGCGCTGCGTTTCATGCCTGCGCTCAACGTCGCACGGGAAGAAATCGCCGCAATGATCGAATGCCTGGATGCGATCCTGACCAGGATGGGCGCGGCAAGGCGTGTGGCGTAAGTGAGCGCACCGACGTCATCCCCGCGTAACGGCTTCGCCGGTATCGCTGGTGGAGCCGCGCTCGTGCGCTGCGTCTCGAAGGATGGATCACAGCTCTTGTCATGCTTCGAGGCTCGCCGAAGACGGCGAGCACCTCAGGATGACGACAGTGTGCGATGGAGTCTTTACGGCCGCAAGATCGCAGCCCCCGTCGTCGCGCGGCTCTCGAGATCGATATGGGCCCTGGCGACATCCTTCAGCGCGTAGGCGTGGTTGATCGGCACGTGCAGCTTGCCGTTGATGACGGCAGCAAACAACGTGTCGGCGCCTTCCAGCAGTTCCGAGCGCTTGCCGATGTAGTCGTTGAGTTTCGGCCGGGTCGCAAACAGCGAGCCATGGTTGTTGAGTTCGGCAATCGAGAACGGCGGCACCGGACCGGAGGCGTTGCCGAAACTCACGAACAACCCGCGCGGCTTGATGCAGGACAGCGAACCCGGAAACGTCGTCTTGCCGACTCCGTCATACACCACGTCGCAAAGCTCGTTGCGGCTGATCTGTTTGACGCGCGCGACGAAATCCTCGTCGTTGTAGAGGATCACGTGATCGCAGCCATTGGCGAGCGCGAGGTCGGCCTTCGCCCGGGTGCCGGTGGTGCCGATGACATGGGCGCCCAGCGCCTTGGCCCATTGGCAGGCGAGCAAACCGATGCCGCCGGCCGCGGCGTGAATCAGGACCCGGTGTCCCGGCTCGATCTTGAAGGTCTTGTGCAGGAGGTACCAGACCGTCAGCCCCTTCAGCATCAGGACGGCGCCCTGCTCGTAGGTGATGTGGTCGGGCAGTTTGACGAGCTTCTCCCAGGGGATGTTGCGTTCCGAGGCATAGCCGCCGAGATTGAAATAATAGGCGACGCGGTCGCCGGGATGAAAATTGGTCACGCCGGGCCCGACCGCCAAAACCTCGCCGGCGGCTTCATTGCCGGCGATGAACGGCAGCCCGGGCGCCTTGTAGAGGCCGGTGCGATAGTAAACGTCGATGAAGTTCAGGCCGACGGCATACTGGCGGATGCGTACCTCGCCGGGTCCCGGCGCGGGCACGTCCACGGCTTCATAAACCAGGGCTTCCGGGCCCCCCACCTTGTGCACGCGCACGGCCTTGGTCATCTCAGGTTCTCCGCTGGCAGTCCCTTGAAATCAAACGAAAGCTATCGAGGCTGCGTTGTCAACTCAACCGCCATGGGAACGTCTCCGCCGCCTACCTGACCACCTTTTTGCGGTTGCGTTTGGCCAGGACGTTAAAGGCTTCAACGGCGGCCGAAAATGCGATCGCAAAATAGATGTAGCCGCGCGGGATATGAAACTTGAATCCGTCGGCGACCAGCGCAACCCCGATCAGCACCAGGAAGGCCAGCGCCAGCATCTTGGTGGTCGGATGCTCGCCCACGAATCTCGCGACCGGACCGGACGACAGATACATGATGAGACAGGCGATGACGACCGCCGCGACCATGATGGCGAGGTCCTGCGCCATACCGATCGCGGTGATGATGGAATCCAGCGAGAACACCATATCGACGACGATGATCTGGATGATGATCCAGAAGAACGCGCTGGCGCGCGGAGCATCATCATTTTCTTCGTCGCGCGCTTCCACTTCCGCGTGAATTTCGCGGGTCGCCTTCCCGATCAGGAACAGCCCGCCGCCGATCAGGATGATATCGCGCCACGAAAAGCCAATTCCCTTCAGGGAAATGACGTCTTGCGTCAGGCCGATCAACCATACCAGGAGGCTCAGCAGCAGGATGCGGAACACCAGCGCCAGCGCCAGCCCGATTTGCCGCGCGCGCTTCGCCTGCGCCTGCGGAATCCGCGAAACGATCACCGACAGAAAAATAACATTGTCGATGCCGAGAACGATTTCCAGCGCGGTCAAGGTCAACAATGCGGCCCAGGCTTCCGGGCTGGTTAGCAGTTCGATCATGCACCGAACGATCTTGCGAGCCGGATCACCGCATCGCTTCCGACGATATAGGCCGCGATCGCACAGAGTCCGATCGTGACGGGCGCGCCCACGTCGAAATCGCTTGCCAGCGTGAAGATCGCAAGCAGCGCCCAGATGCCGATCAGCGACAGGGTGAGCCCGCGCCAGCGCACAACCCGCACCGGGTGAAGGACATGGACCGGCACAAATGTCAGCACGATCAGCGCCGCGACTGCAAGGCTCGAAAGCGCGGGGCTCAAATGCAGCAGGAACAGATAGAATGCCGCGGCATTCCACAGCGCCGGGAATCCGCGGAAATGATTGTCCGCGGCCTTCATCCGACGATCCGCGAAATAGAGCGCGCCCGACACCACGACTCCGGCGCCGAGAAGCGGCGCGGCCACCGGCAGCAGCAGGCCGCTTGCGGTGATGGCATAGCCCGGCACAAAGACGTAGGTGACGAAGTCGACCACCAGATCGAGCACTTCGCCCGACCAGTTCGGTTGCACGCGCACGACGTCCAGCCGCCGCGCGATCGGGCCATCGAGCGCGTCGATCACCAGCGCGACCCCAAGCCAGCCAAACATCGCGGCCCAGTGCTCGCGCACCGCCTCCAGCAGCGCGACCAGGGCGACGCCTGCCCCCATCGCGGTGAAGATATGCACGGAAAAGGCGGTGGCCCGCGTTGCGGGCGATATGATCGAATCCTGCTGGTTTTCCCGATTCATTTGCCCGCACTGCTATCAGGAATCGCCCCGATTTGCACATCCGCGCTTGCGGCGTTCCGCCACGTAGATTTGGTAGCGTGAACCGGGCTTGAAAACGCCGCCGGGAACGTCAATTGTCCCGATATGAACGAGGCATCAGTGAGATACGACGTCGTCGTCATCGGCGGCGGCCCGGCCGGACTTGTGGCGGCGATCGCGTTGGCCCAAACCGGCGCGAAAATGGCTTTGGTCGCCTGCCGGGCCCCCTATGCCGATAATCGCACCACCGCCCTGCTTGGCGGCTCGGTTGAATTCCTGGAACAATTGGAGGTTTGGCCGCGCTGCAAGGACAAGGCGGCGGCGCTGCGGACGATGCGCCTGGTCGACGATACCGGCCGCCTGATCCGCGCCCCCGAGGTTCGTTTTTCGTGCGACGAAATCGGTCTCGAACTGTTCGGCTACAACATCGATAACCGTACGCTGCTGACGGCGCTGGAACAACGCGCCGCGGAGCTTTCAAATCTGACGCGGTTCGACGATGAGGCGGAGACGATCAGCCCGGATGACGCTGACGTTGCAATTCGTACCGGCGACGGAAAATCACTGTCCGCATGCCTGGTGGTCGGCGCCGATGGGCGGCAATCGCACTGCCGCGAGGCCGTCGGCATCGACGTCCGGCGCCGCGAACTCAATCAGGCCGCGTTGACCTTCAATATCGGCCATTCGCGGCCGCACCGGGATATCTCGACGGAATTTCATACACCACAAGGCCCTTGCGTGTTTGTGCCGCTGCCCGGCGATCGCTCCAGCGTGGTCTGGGTTGCGGCTCCGAAAGAAGCCGAGCGGCTATTCGCGTTGACCGATGACGAGTTGTCGGAGGCCGCGGAACGGCAATCGCATTCCATTCTCGGCCGCGTCCACGTCGAGCCGGGACGCCATTTGTTTCCGCTGGCGATCGACCAGCCCAGACAATTCGCCAAATCCCGCATCGCGCTGGTCGGCGAGGCCGCGCATGTGCTGCCGCCGATCGGCGCGCAGGGCCTGAACCTGGGATTGCGCGATGCCGCCGATATCGCCGATATCGTGCGGGAGGCGATGCTGTCGGGCGAGGATCCAGGTTCGCCGCAAGTGCTGAAGCGCTACGATACCGCGCGGCGTGCCGATATTGCCAGCCGGACATTCGCCATCGATGCCGCAAACCGCTCGTTGCTCAGCGATTTTCTGCCGATGCAATCGCTGCGCGCGGCCGGCCTGCATCTGATCGGTTCATTCGGACCGCTTCGGCGCCTCGCCATGCGCGAGGGACTGGCGCCTTCGTGGCGGCCGACGCGGCGGGCTGGCTAAAGCGTTTTCGAACGAAAGCCTGCCCCGGACGCGATCCGGGGTGGACGTTCGCTTGAAAGCGCTATCTCACGGAAACACCAGCCGGCGGGTCTGGATCAACCACATCGCGCTGGTCAGCGTGATGACCGAGGCGAATGTTCCGATCAGCACGGCGACCGACGCGGGCACGAAGGCGCTCATCGTGCCGAGGGTGGTTGCGACCAGGAATGGCGGGTTGTTGAGTCCCTCGAAGGGCGTCTTCGACATTATTCCGAACAGCAGTGCGGGCAGCGAAACATAGAGCAGGAAGAAGTTCATCCACGCCAATCCCGTTTCCGGGAAACCCTTGGCCCTGCCGCAGGCGAAGCCGATGAAGATCAGGCCGAAACACGGCAACGCCAGGTTGAGAACGTCGACCACGGGTGATACGTCTTTTCATGTTCATTGGCCCCGATCGGCGGGGTGGACGGACCAGCAATAGCAAGGGTTAATTCGTCCGTTTGCCTCTAGCATCGGCCACAATCATGGTCTATTCGACGAGGTATGATAAAAGCCCGGACCGCCAAATTTCAGATCGGACAGATCGTCCGTCACCGGATCTTTTCGTTCCGGGGCGTGATCTTCGATATCGATCCGGTCTTCAACAATACCGAGGAATGGTGGTTGTCGATCCCCGAGGAGAACCGGCCTCACAAGGATCAGCCGTTCTATCATCTGCTCGCCGAGAATTCGGAATCCGAATACGTCGCCTACGTCTCCGAGCAGAATCTGTTGCCTGACGATTCCGGCGAGCCGATCCGGCACTCTCAAGTCGCCGAGATTTTCGTCAAGGACAAATCGGGCGGCTATCGCCCGCGCAACCCATCGCTGAATTAGTCTTTGCAAGATTCGTTTTGGCAAGATCAGTCTTGGCAAGCCTAGTCTTGGCAAGGCTCGTGTCCCGGACGCGGTGCAGCGTGCTTCACGCCTGCTCCGCACAGCCGTGACCCATAAGATCCTCACAAGCAAGATGGACCCCGGATCAGCCGTGCACCGCGGAGCCTGTGCTCGGCCGCGCGTCGCGCGGACCCGAGTGCGCTGCGCAGCATCCGTGGCACGCTGCAGGATTTCCCCCTGCAATAAAAAAGGCGCTCGATCAAAGCGCCTTTTGGGTCCGTTGATAAAGAGCAGTTCCGCTTGTTACTTCGCAGCCGGATTGGCCGCAGCCGCGCCGTTGGGCGGGTTAGCCTCGAGCCGCTTGCGCGCTTCCTCGGCGCGTTTCTGCAACTCTTCCTGCAGCTTCTTCTGGGTCTCCTCGAACACCTTCGGGTCGGTCGGCGGGCCATCATAGGCCTTGGCGAATTCCGCGAGCGGCAGCGGCAGGGTGAGCGGCGCGCCGTTGGAGTTGATCGCCTGAACCACCAAATTCTGCCCCTTCTTCATGTTCGCGAGCAGTTCCGGCGTGACTTCGTAGTCCGACATGCAGCCGTTGGCGAAGCAGATCACATAGGGGCTCTGCGCCGGCGGATTGCCGTCGACAATCACGCGGGTTCCGTGAACCAGCTGCATGCCCAGCGGAAGCGTGACGCGCAGGATTTTCTTCGGCTCGCCTTCCGGTTCGATGATCACGGCTGCAATCACCGGTTGACCGGACTCGATGCGGCCGTCCTTGCCGGTGAAGCAGACCTGCTTGGCATTTGCGTCCTGGCCCTTCAGGCAGAACTTGGTCCAAGGCGCATAGATCAGCTGAACCTGCTGGTCCGGGGGCTGGGCACCGGCCGCGCCAGCCGCCGGCGGGGCCTGCTGCTGCTGAGCGGTCGGTGCGGGCGCCGCAGGAGCCGCCTTTGGCGCGGCTTTCGGCGCAGCCTTGGCCTTCGGTGCAGCAGGAGCGCCGGGTGCAGGCGCCTGGGCTTGCACGTCTGGAGCCAGGGATGCGGCGGCCAGTGCCGTTGCCGCCAACAGAGCGAAAACCCGCCCACGCGGCCATACCGGCGCGGCCAAGATACGGAAATTCATTGCGGAAAACCCTTTCTGAACGGAAGCGCCCGAAACCGCTACAGGCACCGAGACCTCGCCGTTTGGGTCCGGCTGTCTCCTTGCCAATTGAGGCGGATACGTGACAGGCCCGGCCGTCTTGGCCAATGGCACGTCTTCATACAGTGGCAGGCGAAAAGATCAATGGCGGCGGGCATCTTTGCCGCGCGCCGGGACCGGATATGACGGCTATGATAAGACTTGCGTGTGGCCAATATCGAATCGAATCAGCACGCGTCATTGCGAGTTTCCAGGTGGCGGCGCCTTCGAGCCGTGGCCGGTGCGATCATCGGTATCTGGCTCGCGCCGGATCCCTGCCATGCCGGCGACAACTACGCCATCGCCATGCATGGCGCGCCGGCCTTGCCGGCCGATTTCACCCACATGCCCTATGCCAATCCCGATGCGCCGAAGGGCGGCCGGCTGGTGCAGGGCATCCTCGGTACCTTCGACAGCCTCAACCCCCTGATCGTCAGGGGCGTAGCCGTGCAGCAGGTTGTTGCCGTGCAGCAAATGAGAGGCGTCGTGATCGAGAGCCTGATGGCGCGGAGCAATGACGAGGCCTTCACGCTCTACGGTCTCCTGGCCAGGAGCGTGGAGACCGACGACATCAGGAGTTACGTGACCTTCCATATCGATCCGCGGGCGCGCTTCTCGGACGGCCAACCGGTAACGGCCGAGGATGTGCTGTTTTCGTGGGCGTTGCTGCGCGACAAGGGCCGTCCACACCATCGCCAGTATTATTCCAAGGTAGCGAAGGCCGAGGCACCCGACCCGCTCACGGTGCGGTTCGACCTCGGTGCTGCCAATGACCGCGAATTGCCGCTGATCCTCGGACTGATGCCGATACTGCCCAAGCACGCCGTCGATGTCGCGACGTTCGAAGAGACCACGATGACGCCCTTGATCGGTTCCGGCCCCTACCGCGTCAGCGCGGTCAGGCCCGGCGCCAGCGTGACGCTGACGCGCAATCCCGACTATTGGGGCCTTAACCTGCCGGTCAATCGAGGACTATGGAATTTCGACGAGATCAGGCTCGATTTCTATCGGGAGGCCAACGGCGAGTTCGAAGCGTTCAAGCGCGGCCTCTATGACTTTCGCGTCGAGAACGAACCGCTGCGCTGGCACGACGGATACGACTTTCCGGCGGCCCGCAATGGCGAGGTGATCCGCGACACCATAAAGACCGGGATGCCGCAACCTTCGGAATTCCTGGTGTTCAACACGCGGCGCCCGATGTTTTCCGATATCCGCGTCCGCCAGGCCTTGACGCTGCTGTTCGATTTCGAATGGATCAACCGCAATTATTTCTTCGGGCTCTATACGCGCTCGGCGGGCTTCTTTGCGGGGTCCGAATTATCGGCGTATGGCCGCGCCGCTGACGACCGCGAGCGGGAGTTGTTGAAACCATTTGTTTCGCACATACCACCGGATATTCTCAACGGCAGCTACCGCCTTCCGGTCAGCGACGGCTCCGGCCGCGATCGCGTAACGCTCCGCAGCGCTCTGAACCTGTTGTCGGAGGCCGGCTACGATCTCGACGGGACGGTGTTACGGCAGCGTTCGACCAAAGCCCCCCTCACCTTCGAGATTCTGGTGACGACCCGCGATCAGGAGCGGATCGCGCTGGCCTATACGCGCGATCTGAAGCGCGCAGGCATCGAGGCCAAGGTGCGCGCGGTCGACGCCGTGCAATTCGAACAACGCCGGCTCGGCTTCGATTTCGACATGATCCACAACAGATGGGATCAATCATTGTCGCCCGGCAACGAACAGTGGTTCTATTGGGGAAGCGAGGCTGCCGACCATCAGGGCACGCGCAATTATATGGGCGCAAAAGACCCCGCCATCGACGCCCTGATCGCGGCACTGCTGGAGGCGCGCGAGCATCCGGCTTTCGTCTCGGCGGTGCGGGCGCTCGACCGGGCGCTGATGTCGGGCTTCTACGCAATTCCCCTGTTTAACGTCGGGGAACAATGGATTGCGCGCTGGAATCGGATAGAACGGCCTGTGACCACCGCCCTGACGGGATATCTACCGGAAACCTGGTGGCAAAACGCCGGCCCCTCAAGCAAAGTGATCCCGTGATTCAGACCAACGCCTCGCCAACGCTCGACGGACTGTTTCGACGGATCCTGGCTCGCAAGCCGGATGCGCTGGCGCTGCTCGATCCGCTCAACAAGCAACGCATCACCGGCCAGCCGCCAAAACGCCTGACCTTCGCGCAGGCCGATCGCGCCATCTCCGCGCTGGCGGCGCATTTCATCGAAGCGGGCTTGCCGACCAATTCGGTGGTCGCGGTTCAACTGCCGAACACCGTCGAATTCATGCTGACGGTGCTCGCCGCGCACCGCGCCGGGCTGATTGTCGCCCTGCTTCCGCTGCTTTGGCGGCAAGCCGAACTGACGGTCGCGCTCAATCGAACCGGTGCCCGGGCGATCGTGACCATGGGCAGGATCGACGGCGTGGTTCATGCCGACCTCGCCATGAACGCCGCGGCCGAGTCATTCTCGATCCGCCACGTCGGCGGCTTCGGCAACGACCTGCCCGAAGGCATGGTGTCGCTCGATCTTGCCCTCGCGGCTCAATCCGAAACCACCCGCGCCATCACCCAGGATGGCCGCAGGGCGGCGATCATTTCGTTCGACGTGACGGTCGATGGTTTTCGCGCGGTACCGCGCACGCATCTGAATTTGATCGCCGGCGGCCTTGCACTCTCGCTCGAAAGCGACGTGCCGCAAGGCGCGACCGTGATGTCGGCATTGGCGCCGTCATCGTTCGCGGGCCTGACTTCATCGCTGGTGATCTGGCTGTTGTCGGGCGGCACGCTGGCGCTGCATCATCCGTTCGACAGCGACGTGCTTGAGCAGCAGATCAGCGAGCATTCCTGCGATACGTTGATCGCGCCCGCGCCTCTGGCGCTGCGATTGGCCGAGATGGACATTCCCTCGCGCCTGCCGACCTTGCGCCATGTGATGGCGCTCTGGCGCGCGCCGGAACAGGTCGCATCGAGTTCCCCCTGGACACCGCAACGCGCGACGCTGACGGACGTCTATCTGTTCGGCGAGGCCGGACTGTTCGCCGTTCGCCGTAACGCTGAGGGCGCGCCGGTGCCGATCATGCCGGGGCCGCACAGCGCGCCACGCGAAGTCCCGGGCTCGTCGATATCGGGCGAAATCCTGCTGACGCCAAGGGGAACGCTGGGGTTGCGTGGACCGATGGTGACGCCCGCGGCCTACGCGCCCTCCGCGCCGCCCAGCGACTCGCTGGTCGCGCAGCCGCCGCGCGACTTTGTCGACACCGATTTTGCCGCACGGCTCGACCGTTCGACCGGTGCGATCTGCATTACCTCGCCACCCTCGGGCATCATGGCGGTCGGCGGGTACCGGTTTCTGTCGCAAGATCTGCAGGAGTGGGCGAGGCGGCTTGGACAGGGTGCGCTGCTGACGGCGCTGCCCGACCGGCTGAGCGGCCACCGCCTCGCCGGACGCGCCCAGCACAACGCCCGCGCCCGCGAGGCGCTCGCGGAACTTGGACTTAACCCTCTGATGGTGGAAGCGTTTCGCGATCGGATAACCCCGGCCTGATGCGGACCGACAGCGCCGTTGACGCAGCATTAAGACCGGCAAACTAGGCTTGCGCGCTCAATCGATGGCGTGGATCCCAACTCCAGATGTCACAGCAAGGCCCGCTCATTGTCGTGTCGACCGCCCCGCGGCCGTCGTTTGCGACGGCGCTTGACGATGCGCAAATGTTTCCGCTCATCGACGCCACCTGGGCCGACGCCCCGCGCGCCATCGAACAGGTCGAGCCTGCTGCGGTGCTCGTCGCGATGGCCGCGGTCGCGGAACCCGGCTTCGAAGCGCTGGCACAACAGATTGCCACACGAAAACCTTACCTGCCGTTGATCGCGGTGGACCCGCGGACGTCACTGCCCGAAAACGCCATTCCGTTCTCCCAAACCGGCGGCCATTTCGAACGTCTGGCGGCACGCCTGCGCGCGGCGCTGCGGGTCAGGACCTTGCATGCCACCGTGCTGCGCCGGCTTGACGATGCAAGGGCACCGCCGACACCACTCGCCGGCATCGATCCCGCCCGCGACGCCACCGTGCTGCTGATCGGCCGTGGCGCCGCCTATCCCGCCCTCTCGGTATCGTTCGGCGAGCGGATGGGGATCGTCGGCGCGCTCTCGATCGAAGCCGCGGCGAAGCACCTCAACATCCGCGACATCGACGGCATCGTGCTCGGCGAAGGGTTCAGCGCGCGCGTGGTCGATGCCTTCCTCACCGTGCTCGCCGAAGATACCCGCTTCCGCAATCTGCCGGTCGTCGTGACATTGGACGGACTGACCCCGGTATACGATCTGCCAAATCTCGAAATCATCACCGGGGATCCCGCGCGCGTTGCCGCCAATGCATTGCCGCTGATCCGCCAGCATGCCTTCGAGGCGCATTTGAGCCGGACGCTGCGGTCGATCGACGCCGGCGGCCTGCTTGATCCGCGAACCGGTCTCCTGATGCCCGCAGCATTCAACCGCGACTTCGCCACCGCCGTCCATCAAACGCTGGCGCGCGGCGGCGGATTGTCGGCCGCCCGTTTTGCCTTCGATCCGGCGCAAGCTCGCGCGCCGCTCGACGGCGCGCGGATTCTGAGCCGCCTGATGCGGCAAATGGACTTCGGCACGGTTCGGGAAGACGGCTCCGTCATCGTGGTGTTCGCCGAAACCGATCTGCGCACCGCCCATGTGATTGCGCGGCGGCTCTCCAGCGTGATGCGCCATACCACGCACGGCAAGCGCGACACACGATCCGAACCGGTCGTTACGCTCGCGACCATGCAGCCTGGTGATTCGGCGACATCGCTGCTGGCGCGGCTTCATGATGAAGCCCGCCGCGTTGCGTCTTAGAGCGTTTCCGGGGTCCACTACGCCGCCTTCCTGTCTTCGGCGAGATTGGCGAGCTGGCGCAGGATTTCGGTGGTGCCCATCAGGCGTTCTTCCGGCGTCTCCCATACCTGGAAGAACACCACCTTCATGTCCGGGCGCACCCTCGCCGCCTGGCCATGCTGGCGGATGAAATAGACCAGCCGGTCGGGCTGGGCGAACTTGTTGTCGCGGAAGGTGATCACCGCGCCTTTCGGGCCGGCATCGACCTTCTCGACGTTGGCGCGGCGGCAATAGCCCTTGATGGCTGCGATCTTGAACAGATAGCGCACCTCGTCCGGCAGCACGCCAAAACGGTCGCGCAATTCGGCGGCGAAATTGTCGATCTCCTCGTCGGTGTCGAGATCGGCCAGCCGACGGTACAACGACAGCCGCACCGCGAGGTCGGCGACGTACTCCTCCGGGATCAACACCGGCATGCCGACGGTGATCTGCGGCGACCAGCGATCGGCGGCCGGTTCGACCACGCCGGCCTTGAGGTTGAGGATCGCCTCCTCCAGCATCGATTGATAAAGTTCGAAGCCGACTTCCTTGATATGGCCGGACTGTTCCTCGCCGAGCAGATTGCCGGCGCCGCGGATGTCCAGATCGTGCGACGCCAGCTGGAAGCCGGCGCCCAGGGTTTCCAGCGACTGCAGCACTTTCAGCCGCCGCTCGGCCTGCGCGGTGATCTTCTGCTGCGCCGGCAGCGTGAACAGCGCATAGGCGCGCAGCTTCGAGCGCCCCACCCTGCCGCGCAATTGATAGAGCTGGGCCAGCCCGAACATGTCTGCGCGATGCACGATCAGCGTATTGGCGGTGGGAATGTCGAGACCGGACTCGATAATCGTGGTCGAGAGCAGGATATCGTATTTGCCGTCATAGAACGCCGACATGATGTCCTCGATGACGGTCGGCGCCATCTGGCCATGCGCGACCGCGACCTTCATCTCCGGCACGTTCTTCTCGAGAAAATTCTTCGCGCCCGCGAGATCTTCGATGCGCGGCACCACATAAAACGCCTGCCCGCCGCGATAGCGTTCGCGCAACAGCGCCTCGCGGATCATCAAGGGATCGTGCGGCGCCACGAAGGTGCGAACCGCCAGCCGGTCGACCGGCGGCGAGGCGATGATCGAGAGATCGCGCACCCCCGTCAGCGCCAGTTGCAGCGTGCGCGGGATCGGCGTGGCGCTGAGCGTCAGCACATGCACCTGGGCCCGCAGCTGTTTCAGCTTCTCCTTATGGCTGACGCCGAAATGCTGCTCCTCGTCCACGATCAGAAGACCGAGATCCCTGAATTTGATGGCTTTGCCGAGCAGCGCGTGAGTGCCGACCACGATGTCGACCCCGCCCTCGGCAAGGCCCTTCTTGACCTGGGTGAGGTCCTTGGTCGGGATCAGCCGCGACGCCTGGGCGATGTTGACGGGGAATCCCCGGAAACGCTCGGCGAAATTCTTGCTGTGCTGCCGCGCCAGCAGCGTGGTCGGCACCACCACCGCGACCTGCTTGCCGTCGAGCGCGACCGCGAAGGCCGCGCGCAGCGCCACCTCGGTCTTTCCGAAGCCGACGTCGCCGCAGATCAGCCGGTCCATCGGCCGGCCGCTTTCGAGATCTTTCAGGGTGGCATTGATGGCGCCGAGCTGGTCCTCGGTTTCCTCATAGGGAAAGCGCGCGCAGAACTCGTCATAGACATGCGGCTGCACCGGCATTTTCGGCGCTTCGTGCAAGTGCCGTTCGGCCGCGATTTTTATCAATTCGCCGGCGATTTCGCGGATGCGGTTCTTCAGCTTCGCCTTGCGCGCCTGCCAGCCGCTGCCGCCAAGCCTGTCGAGCTCGACAGTTGCGTGATCGGAGCCATAGCGCGACAGCAGTTCGATATTCTCGACCGGCAGAAACAATTTGGTGTCGGCGGCATAATGCAGCTCGAGACAGTCGTGCGGCGCGCCGGCGACGTCGAGCGTCTGCAAACCGATGAAACGTCCGATGCCGTGCTCGACATGAACCACGAGATCGCCGGCGCTGAGGCTCGTGACCTCCGAGATGAAATTGTCGAGCTTGCGGCTCGCCTTTCTTGGCCGCACCAGCCGGTCGCCAAGAATGTCCTGCTCGCTGATGACGGCGACCTGGTCGGTCTCGAAACCGGATTCCATGCCGACCACCGCCAGCATCGCCTCATTGCGCGGCGTGGCCTGCACCGTGCGCCAGGAGTTGACGCTGGTGACACGGTTGAGCTTGTGGTCCTTCAGCATGCTGCCCATGCGGTCGCGCGAGCCTTCGCTCCACAGCGCGATCACCACCTTCTTGCGGCTGGCCTGCAAGGCGCCGACATGCGCGACGACGGCTTCGAACACGTTGATCGAACCATCGGCACGCTCCGGCGAAAAATTGCGGCCCTGCCGTGCGCCGGCATCGACCGTGTTGGCGCTGCCGTCGGGCACCGCGAACGGCGTCAGCCGGGCCAGCGCGGCGTGATCCAGACGCGTGGTCCATTCGTCGTCGGTCAGATAGAGCCGGTCCGGCGGCAACGGCTTGTAGACCGCGCCGCCGCCGGGATGCTCCAGCGCCTCGCGCCGCGCCTCGTAATAATCCGCGATCTGCTTGAAGCGCTCGCGCGCGGCGTCCCTGAAACAGCGGCAGCCAGTGCTCCATGCCGGGATGGCGGCGGCCTTCGCTGACGGCTTCGTACAGGGGATCGTCGCGCTCAGGCGCCCCGAAGGCTGCGACATAGCCCATCCTAAAGCGGCGGATGGTCTCGGTTACCAGTTGGAATTCCGAGATCGGAACCAGATCGAGCGAACGCATGTCCAAGAGCGTGCGCTGGGTTTCCGCATCGAAGGAACGGATCGACTCCAGGCTGTCGCCGAAAAAATCGAATCGCACGGGCTGATCGAGCCCGGCCGGAAACAGATCGAGGATGCCGCCGCGCACGGCGTATTCGCCGGGCTCGCGCACCGTGGAAGAACGGTTGTAGCCGTTATGCTCCAGCCACGACACGATCGAGTCCATCGGCACGACATGGCCGGGCGCCACCGACAGCGCCTGCGCGGCGATGATCTCGCGCGCCGGCACCCGCTGCACGATGGCGTTGACCGTGGTCAGCACGATCAGCGGCTTGTCGCTACCGGCAAGCCGCGCCAGCCGTGCCAGCGTGGTCAGCCGTTGCGCCAGAACGCCGCCATGCGGCGAGACCCGGTCGTAAGGCTGGCAGTCCCAGGCCGGAAACTGCATCACCGGCAGATCGGGCGCGAAGAATTCCAGCGCGCGGGCCAATTGCTGCATGCGCGCGCCGTCGCGGCAGACCACGGCGAGGCTGACCGCCGGCGGTTTTGGCCGCGCCGCAATCGCGCGCGCCAGGTCCGAGACAACGAGGCCTTCGGCGCCCTCGGCTACATTGGCCAAGGTCAGCGCGCGGCCCGGAGCGAGCCGTTCGGCGGGCGATCGTACGGGCTGCTTCATATCTCGCGATCCG
>WNFO01001248.1_pt1 | contig 19727 bp, 21 predicted proteins | sample 5400251 | NCBI WGS metagenome assembly WNFO01 (sample SAMN13153354, study PRJNA577476) | soil metagenome | isolation source: 100 cm saprolite under Madrone tree | place: USA:California | collected 2016-06-14
AGGAGCTAGCGGCGCCGGCGCGGCGGGCCGCCGGCCTCGGTCAGGGTCGAGCGCAGCGCATGCAGCAGCGCCCGCGCGGCCGTCGAGAGCGGGCGAGGACGCGGGTGGATCACGTCGAGGCTCCGGCTGATCGGCTCGGCGTCCACGATCTCGATCGCCACCAGGCTCCGCCGGCGTAGCTCGCGACCGACCGCCAGGTACGGGAGGAACGCGAGCCCCATCCCGCGCTCGACCATCCGCTTGGCCGTCTCGATCGTCTCGACCTCGAGCGCCACGTTCGGGACGAGCCCCGCACGTCGGAAGAGGCCCTGGGTCAGGGTCCAGTCGCTCGAGCCGCGATCGAAGAAGATCAGCGGCCGATCGGCGACCTCTTCCAGGCGGGCCCGGCGCTCGCGTGTGGGCCACGCGGTCGCGCGGCCGACCAGGACGAGGGGATCGTCGCGCAGGCTCACCGTCTCGACCTCGGGATGGTGCAGCGATCGGGCGAGCCCGATCTCGGCGTCCCCGCGCAAGACCATCTCCAGCACCTCCTTCGAGTGACCGGAGCGGACGGTGATCATCACGTCCGGGTGGGCGGTCTGGAATCGCTTGAGGACGTCGGGCAAGAGATAGGTGCAGATCGACAGCACCGAGGCGATCTGGATCGCGCCGCCGCTCGCCGGACGGATGTCGTGCACCGCCTGACGCGCGAGCGCGACCGCCTGCAGCAGCTGCTCGGCGTGAGGGCGCAACGCGCGGCCGGCCGCCGACAGCGCGAGCCCGTGGCCCTGCCGTCCGCGCTCGAAGAGCCGCACGCTCAGCGAGTCCTCGAGCGCGCGGATGCGCGCGCTCACCGCGGGCTGGGTCAGCCTGAGCGCCGCGGCGGCTCGGCGAAAGCCGCCGAACGTGCCGACGGCCAGGAACGCTTCGACCTGCGGGATATCCATGCCTGCCCCTTCCGGAATTCCCCTGGTGATAAAAGTAATTTATCTGGGATATAAAAACAATCACGTTGTTGATTTATGAGACCGACGACCGCACTCTTGAACTCACCGGGACGGAACACGCGGAACGCGGGACGCGGGAGGAGACGACGATGTCGACGACGTGCGAGTGCGGAGTGACGCTCGAGCAGCCGGGCCAGACGGCGCGCTGCCAGGAGTGCGACGTGGCGGCCTGCCCGAGCTGCGTCATCAACGTGGAGACCGTCACCTATTGCCGATGGTGCGCGACCGTGCTCGCGCGCCACCGTGTCGCCTGAGGAGGGGTCGATGCCAGAGAGCAAAGGACGGCAGTTCCGACGCCTGTTGAAGGAAGAGCCCTATCTGTTCACGGGCGGCGTCTACGAGCCGCTCGGCGCGCAGATCGCCGAGCGCGTGGGTATGAAGTCGATCTACCTGAGCGGTTATTCGATGGCCCTGCACAATGCGTGGCCGGACATGGGCTTTCTCACGCAGACCGAAGTGGCGCGGATCGCATCGATGGTGGCCTCCGCCACGAGCCTGCCGGTCATCGCCGATGCCGACGACGGCTACGGCAACGCGCTCTCCACGATCCGGACCATGCAGGAGTTCATGAAGACCGGGGTCGCCGGGATCCATCTGGAGGATCAGCGGTTCCCGAAGCGGTGCGGGCACATCGCCGGCAAGACGATCGTGAGCCTCGAGGAAGCGCTCGGCAAGTACCGCGCCGCCCTTGACACGCGAGATCGCCTCGATCCCGACTTCGTGATCATCGCTCGGACGGACGCCTACGGCGCCGTCGGCGGGAGCCTGGAGGAGGCGATCCGCCGCGGCCGGGCCTACGCCGACGCGGGCGTCGATTCCGTGTGGTGCGAGCTCTCGAACGCCTCGCGCGAGCCCGCGGTGGCCTTCGCCAAGGCGATGCGTGAGACCCATCCGGACCTGCCGCTGTCGTTCAACTACTCGTCGTCTTTCCGCTGGCACCAGGACCCGAACCCGTTCACGTTCAAGGAGCTGGGTGAGCTCGGCTACAAGTTCATCTTCATCACGCTCTTCGCCTCCCACGCGGCGACGTACGCCACCTGGAACGCGATGGAGGAGCTGGTGCGTGACGAGGAGCAGGCGCAGTGGATGCTCGAGAAGGCCAAGGTGGGCCACCCGACCGAGAGCCATCACGTGATGGCGCGCGTCTCCTACTACCAGGAGCTCGAGAAGAAGTACATCCCAGGCACCGAGGACCGGATCAAGTCCTCGGCCGGCTTCGACGACCGCCGGATGCACTGATTGGATATCGGGGGGAGCGAGCGCCGCTCCCCCCGATTCCCCCCACCGACTACCCGGTCCGATCCTCACCGCGATCGAGTGGCGCCGGCAAAGCCGGCGCAGGAAACGCCGCCCGAACGCTACTCGATTCCGCGATACCATCCAGGCGGTGGATTCATGTGCTGCTCGCGCTTCCACCCACGCGCGGACAGGCAAGCCCGGTAGAGCTGGTCGTAGATGATGCCGTAGTCGGCGGCCGACGGTGTCGGCGCCGACTCCTTCACGCACTCCCGGTTGTCGCGAACGAATTGCTCCTGGGTTGCGCCGGGCTGACCCCAGTAGAACTTCCCGCACCCGCCGAGACCGGCGACCGCGAGCACGGCCCCCAACATGACACCGACGATCTGCGACGAGCTCATGACCGCCTCCACTCGGGCTTCGCCCAGGGTCGGACTATTGTGATACCCATAGGTCATTCGAACAAGCGTGGGAGCAGGGTCGTACGCGCTGGGCATTCCGAGACGAGGAGGGTGTCATGGCACGACGCGGCGCATGGCTGGGTGCTTGTCTCTTGGTCGCGCTGTCGGCGATGGTGGCGGGCTGCAGCCACCTGGGGGCCGCCCAGCAGGTGCCGGTGAATCCGGCGGGGACCGGTGATCTCAAGCCCACGCAACCCGACCCTGACGCGGGGCTCGTGACCGTCCGGCCTGGATTCGATCTGAAGAAGTACTCCGCCCTCGCGATCGTGCTGTTCCCGGTGACCGACTCCGGCGTCATGAGCAAGGAGGAGGTCAAGCTGTTATTGACGATGCCGACCTACTTCCAGGCCCAACTGGTCGTACGGCTCCGCGGGACCAACATGTTCACCCGCGTCGACCCTGTCGCGGAAGGGAATGCGCCGCCGACCGGCGAAGGACTCCTCCGGCTCGAGGGGCGGATCACGCGCCTCGCGGCCGGCGATGATACCTCGGCGTGGGTCCCGCTCTCGGGATACGTCCGGCTCGGGGACCGGATGAAGGCTCAGATCGAGACGAGCTTGGTGGACACGCAGACGGGCCAGGTCATGGTCGTCACCGCCGATCGTCGGGAGGCTCCGAACTCGGGCTTTCAGACGGCGGAGTCGTACGTGCAGGACTCGTTCGAGGCGATGGCGCGCGACCTCGTCCGATTGCTCGAACGCCTCGGCAAAGGTGAGGCCGCCCGAGCCAACTAGGACGAGCTAAGATGGGGCCACTGTGATCGACCGCGTCGAGACCGACATTCTGATCCTCGGCGCGGGCGGTGCCGGCCTCTGCGCGGCGCTCCATGCCGCCGACCGGTCGCCAAGCCTTTCGGTCACCGTCGTCGTCAAGGGATTGCTGGGCCGCGCCGGCTGCACGCGCATGGTGCAGGGCGGCTACAACGCCGTGCTCACCGAGCCCGACTCGCTCGACGCGCACTTCCTCGACACGCTCGCCGGCGGCGGCTGGATCAACGACCAGGAGCTCGTGTGGACCCTCGTCGTGGAAGCTCCGGCGCGGGTGCTCGAGCTCGAGTCGCGCTACGGCTGTCTCTTCGATCGAACGTCCGGGGGACGGATCCATCAGAAGCCGTTCGCCGGTCAGACGCACGATCGGACGATCCACAAGGGCGACCTCACCGGCATCGAGATCATGAATCGCCTGTCCGAGCAGGTGCTGAGACGCGACAACATCCAGACCCTCGAGGAGTGTCGCGCGGTCGAGCTCTTGCTGGACGGCGCGGGACGCTCCGCGGGCGCGCTCGTGCTCGACGTCCGGACCGGCCGCTTCCTCGTCGTGACGGCGCGCGCGACCTTGCTGGCGATGGGCGGCGGGCCGACCATGTACAAGGTGGTCGCCTGCTCCGCGGACAAGGCCGCCGACGGCATCGCGCTCGCCTATCGCGCCGGGCTCCCGCTGCGCGACATGGAGATGATCCAGTTCCATCCGACGGGCCTCGTGATCCCCGACTCCTTGATGAGCGGCGCGCTCCTCGAGGAGGGCCTGCGAGGCGCCGGGGGACACCTTCGCAACGGGCGCGGTGAGCGCTACATGGAGCGCTACGATCCGGCGCGGATGGAGCGCTCCACCCGCGACCTCGTGGCCCGCGCCTCGTTCCTGGAGGTGACCGAGGGGCGGGGAACGCCGAACGGCGGGGTGTGGATCGACGTCTCGCATCTCGGCGCCGAGGTCGTCGAGCGGAACTTCCGTGGGATGGTCCGTCGGTGTCGCGACTTCGGCCGCGACCTCGCGCGCGGGCCGGTCGAGGTGGGCCCGACGACCCACTTCATGATGGGCGGCGTCGTCGTCGATACCGCCTGCCGCACCGCGATCGAGGGACTCTTCGCGGCCGGCGAGGACACGGGCGGTGTACACGGCGCCAACCGCCTCGGCGGTAACGGTGTCGCCGAATCGACCGTGTTCGGCGGCATCGCCGGCGACGTGATGGCAGACTTCGTCGCCGGGCGCGCGACGCCGGTCAATGGAGGCGAGGCGACCGGAGACATCGTCGAACGGCTCACCGCGCCGCTCGAGCGCCGGGGCGGGGATCTCTACGCGCTGCAACGCCAGCTGCGCGAGATCATGTGGGAGCGGGCGGGGCTCGTGCGCGACGGCGAAGGCCTGAAGGCGGCCGCGGCCGCCGCCGGGAGGATCGCTGGGGAGCTCGGCCGCATCGGCGTCCCCGGCGGGCCGGCGTTCAACCTGGCGTGGCAGGACTGGTTGAACCTCACCAGCCAGACGACGGTCGCCCGCCTGATCGCGACCAGCGCGCTGGCGCGCACCGAGAGCCGTGGGGCTCATTACCGGAGCGATTTCCCCGCGCCGGCGACCGCGCCGCTCTACACCGTGCGCGTCCAGTCGCGCGCGGGCGAGGCTTCGGTGACGATGGAGCCGGTGGCGCTGACTCGCGCGACACCAGCCGGTGGGGCGCGGGTCTCATCGATGGTCGAAATTGGGGACTGAGGAGGAAACGGCCATGGCATTCGACGGTGAGGCGTTCGTGGATCGGTTCAACACCGTGTGGAACGGGCACGACATCGAGGGGATTCTCTCCATGATGACCGACGACGTGATCTTCGAGGCGTCGTTCGGCAAGGACCCGTGGGGCGCGCGCGCCGTCGGCAAGCCGGCGGTCCGCGAGTTCCTCGAGGAAATGTTTCAGCGGATGCCCGACATCCGCTGGAACGAGATCCGGCACTTCGCTTGCCCCGAGCTCGCGGTGGTCGAGTGGCTGACGACCGGGACGCCGCGCGGCTCGACGCGCTTCGAGGTGCAGGGCTGCGACTTGCTGACCCTGCACAACGGAAAGATCGCGGCCAAGCGCTCGTACCGGAAGGGACAGCTCTAGCGGACGGCCGTGGGCCGCGTCCTCAAGCGCGAGTGGACCACCGCCGAGGGTTGGCGCGACACGAAGGCCGGCATGTGGGCGTGGCTCATCCAGCGTGCCGCGGCCGTGGCGCTCTTGCTCGTGATCGCGCTCCATCTGGTGAACCCGTTCCGGCGCGGCGTGCAGGGCGCGCTCCTCGCGCTCGTCCTCGTTCACGCGGTGCTCGGCGTCCGCGCGATCCTTCTGGATTTCGGCCTCGCTCACCGCTGGCACCGCGCGCTGTTCGGGCTCGCGCTGATCTTCGCGGTCGCGGTCTTCGTCGTCGTCTGGGTGTGGCGGTGGTATTGAGCGCGCCGGGCTACATCGGCCGCGACGACACGATCGCGGCGTAGAGGGCGGTCTGGCGGTAGAAGTGCTTCAGCACGTAGTGCTCGTTGACGTCGTGCTGCTGGTTGTTGCTGTTGGCCGCCGGGATCCACAGGCACGGGATACCCAGCACGTCGGTGAAGACGTGCAGCGGCAACGTCCCGCCGAGAATCGGCAGCGCCACCGGCTCCTCATCGCCGTGCTCCTCAAGCAAGCGTAAGAGCCAGCCGAACTCCGGGCGCGCGGGCGACGTGTAGCTGGCGGGCTGGCCGTCGGCCTCCGCGGTGAACGTGATGCCCGGCGTCCGGCTCTGGTGGTCGGCGACCGCGCGCTGCACGATGTCGCGCATCACCGCCAGCGGCGTATCGGGCGTCAGCCTGATGTCCAGACGCGCGTGGACCGTGCGCGGGATGATGGTCCGGCGGAGCGTCAGCGAGGCGCCGTCGGACATGAAGCTGTTGATGTTCACGGTCGGTTTCAAGAACGGCGTCCAGACCGCCTTGTCCTCCCACTTCGCGAAGACCTCGCGCGCCTCGCGGCGAAACGCCTCGTGCTCCGTGGCCCATGCCCGCACCCGCTCCTCGATGTCGGCGATCAGCCGGGCGAGAGGTAGGACCGGATTCGGCACGATGTTGCCGTAGTTGCCGGAGTGGACGGAGGCCTGCTGGCCGTTGTCGGCGACGATGTTGACGGTGAGGAGGCCGCGCACGCCCATCACGAGCGTCGGGGCGTTCTTCTGCTTGGGCCCGTCCGAGCCGATCAGCACGTCGGCCGCGAGCTTCGCCCGATGGGCGCGGGCAATCGCTTCCAGATTCGGGCTGCCGTGCTCCTCCTCGCCGTCGAGGATGATCTTGATCTTCCAGCAGGCGGTGCCGGCTCGCACCGCGTCCATCGCGCCGAGGATGTTCGAAAGGTGCTGGCCCTTGTTGTCCGCTCCGCCGCGCGCCACCAGCACCAGGTCTTCCAGCGCTTGGTCGCCGATCAAGCGCGGCTCGACGGCGCGCCCGTCGAGAAAATAGGCCGGCACGAACGGCTCGCACTGGATGCCCTGCCACTTCCAACGCGCCACGTCGCCGGTGGGCTGGACGTCGTAGTGTCCATAGAGCAGCAACGTCGGCGCGCCCGTGGGCCCCGGCAGTTCTCCGTAGAGAGCGGGCGTGCCGCGCCCGTCGGGGGCCGCCAGCTCCGTGAGCTCGAGTCCGAGGCCGCGCCACAGAGCCCGGACGGCTTCGATCATCTCCGGCGTCACCTGGCGACTGATCGTCGGGATGCGCAGGTAGCGATCGAGGAGCTCGAGCCGATCGTGACGGGACGACATGGAAGTGACGGTAGTATAGCGCCGACGATGGCGTCGATAGTCACGCTCCGCGTTTTTCGCTGGACACCGGACGAGCCCGAGCGCCAACAGGAATACCGGGTCGCCGCCGCCGCCGACACCACCGTGCTCGACGCGCTCGTCGAGATCCAGCGTGCCCAGGACGCGACGCTTGCCTTCCGCTACGCGTGTCGGGTCGGCATGTGTGGCTCGTGCGCGCTGGTCGTGAACGGCCGCGAGCGCTGGGCCTGCCGCACGCGACTCGAATCGCTCGGCCCGGGGCCGGTCAGCGTCCGTCCGCTCTATCATTTCCCGCTGCTGCGCGACCTCGTCGTCGACATGGCGCCGTTCGCGGCCAAGCTTCGCGACGTTCGCGCGGCCCTCACGCCGGGTGAAGGGGCGGCGACGTACGCGATCGTGTCCAGTCAATCCGCGGAGCGCCGCGAGATCGATCCGGCGATCGAGTGCATCGGCTGCGGAATGTGCGTGTCGGCGTGCACGATGGTCGGACACAACGAGCGGTTCCCCGGACCGGCGGCGCTCAACCGGGCCTTCACGCTCGAGCTCGATCACCGCGACGCCGGCCGCGCCGAGCGCTGGCACGTCCTTCTCGGCGACGACGCGCTCGCGCGCTGCCACGGTCAGGGTAACTGCACCGAGGTCTGCCCGATGGGGCTCTCGCCCGCCGATTCGATTCGCGGGTTGCGTCGGCGCATGGTTCGCCAGATGCTCGGTCTGTCCGGTCGGCCGCGCCACGGGTCGGGTCCGAACGCTGAATGACCGCGGTCCCCGGGGTTTCGGTTCGATGATTCGCCTGGCCAGCCTGACCGCACCCGAAGCCGGCAAGCTCGCGCGTGATCCTCGAGCCGTTGTTCTCCTGCCACTCGGCGCGATCGAGCAGCATGGCCCGCACTTGCCGCTCCTGGTCGACTGGCGAGGCGCCGAGGAGCTCGCGCGCAGAATCGCGCCGCACCTTCGCCGCGCCGGGTGGCGGCCGACCCTCGCGCCCTCGATCCCGTATGGCGTCAGCACCCTGGCGGTCGGCTGGCCGGGCACCGTTTCGCTCTCGATTCCAACCTTGCGCCGGCTCATCGTCGAGGTCGTCAACGGGCTCGTCGGCCACGGCTTTCGTCGAATCGTCTTGACGAACTATCAGGCCGACCCGGATCACTTGAAGGCGATTGCCGCCGCGCGGCGCGAGCTCGGGCGCCGCCGGCAGTTGCGCGTGCTCGTGGCGGGCTTCGAGCCGGGAGCCCGACCGCCGACGCCGATGGTGAACCGCCGGGTCCAGGCGCTGATGCGCAGCCCGAATCCTGGCTCGGAGTGGCACTCCGGCGAGCTCGAGACCGCATTCATGCTGTCGGTCGACCGAAAGCTCGTACGCGAGCGCATCGCCCGTCGGCTGGCGCCGGCCTGGTTCGACTTCCGCGGCGCGCTCGCCCGCGGGGCGCGCAACTTTCGCGAGCTCGGCCCGGGCGGCGCCGGCTACTTCGGCTGGCCTGGGATGGCGCGAGCGCGGACCGGCCGCGCCGTGATGGCGCTGCGCGGCCGCTTGATCGCTCGAAAGCTCCTCGGAACGCTCGGGAAGGCGCCGCGTTCTTGACCCTGTCGGCGCGGCGCGTTAGAGTGATGCGTCATTGAAATCGACCAGATCGGCGGCAAATTGCTCACTGGTAGCCTCATGATCGAGCACATCGGGTGGTTCAGCGGTCAGAGCCTGCTCGGCGGCGACCGCCGCGCGGTAGGAGACACAGACTGATGGCCAGCATGGTGAAGAGCCCGAACATGGCGAAGCTCTAGTGGCTTCCGGCAGGCCGAAGATCACGGTCGTCGGCGCCGGCAACGTCGGCGCCTCCGTCGCCCAGTACGTGGTCGAGAAGGAGCTGGGCGACGTCGTTCTGGTCGACGTGATCGACGGCGTCCCGCAAGGCAAGGCGCTCGATCTGGCGCAGGCCGGTCCTATTCATCGGTACGACTCGACGCTCATCGGCTCCAACGGCTACGACGAGACGGCCGATTCCGACATCGTCGTCATCACCGCGGGGCTCGCCCGCAAGCCGGGGATGACCCGCGACGATCTGCTCTTCAAGAACGCCGAGATCGTCGGAGGGGTCGTCGAGAAGATCGTCGCCCTCTCGCGCGATGCAATCCTGATCCTCGTCACGAATCCGCTCGACGCGATGGTGCAGCTCGCGTGGAAGAAGTCGGGCTTTCCGAGCAAGCGAGTGGTCGGTATGGCGGGCATCCTCGACTCGGCGCGATTCCGCCAGTTCATCGCCTGCGAGCTGAACGTCTCGGTCGAGAACGTCACCGCGTTCGTGCTGGGCGGCCACGGCGACACGATGGTCCCGCTGCCGCGCTACTCGACAGTGGCGGGCATCCCGATCACCGAGCTCTTGCCGCGGGAGACGATCGACGCGCTCGTGCAGCGCACGGCCAACGGCGGCGCGGAGATCGTCGCGCTGTTGAAGACCGGGAGCGCCTACTACGCGCCGGCGGCCTCCGCCGTCGAGATGGTCGAGGCGATCCTGAAGGACAAGAAGAAGATCCTGCCGTGCGCGGCGTACCTCGAGGGTCAGTACGGGGTCAACGGCCTCTACGTCGGCGTGCCCGTGAAGCTCGGCCGCTCGGGTGTCGAGCAGGTCATCGAGATCAAGCTGACGCCCGAGGAGCAGGCAGCCTTCAAGAAATCGGCCGATGCGGTGCGGGAGCTCGTCGACAAGCTGAAGCTCTAGTTCAGGGAGGCGGAAGTGAAGCGAGCGAAGGCGAGGCAGAAGAAGCGGTCCGCCGCCCGGAGGCCCCCCGATCGGGTCAAGCCGATCCCAGCCGGTTACCACACCGTCACCGCCTACCTCACCGTGCGCGACGGGGCGCGAGCCCTCGAATTCTACAAGGCCGCCTTCGGCGCCGTTGAAACGGTGCGGATGCCCGGCCCCGACGGCAAGAGCGTCATGCACGCCGAGATGAAGATCGGCGATTCGATCGTGATGCTCAGCGACGAGGTCCCTGGCATGAGCACGTGCCGGTCGCCCCAGTCGCTGGGCGGCACCACCGTCGGGCTCTTCCTCTATGTGCGCGACGTGGACCGCGCCGTCAAGCGTGCAGCCGACGCGGGATGCACGGTACTCAAGGCGCCCGAGGACATGTTCTGGGGGGACCGGTTCGGCTCGGTGCTCGATCCGTTCGGCAACCAGTGGAGCTTCGCCACCCACAAGGAAGACGTGCCGCCCAAGGAGATGGCGCGGCGCGCCCAGGCCGCGATGGCGAACATGTCGGGAGCCGCATCGTGAGAGACATCCACGTCAGCGCGATCGTCGACGCGGTCAAGAAGCTTTGCATCGACGCCAACCTCGAGCTCGAGCCCGACATGCTGCGCGCCTTCGACCGGGCGCTGACGACCGAGCGCTCGCCGGCCGGCCGGCAGGTGCTGCAGATCCTGAAGGACAACGCGCAGATGGCGAAGACCCGGCGTATCCCGTACTGCCAGGACACCGGCTTCGTCGTGTGCTTCGTCGAGCTCGGCCAGGATGTGCACGTCACGGGCGGCGGGCTCTACGACGCGATCAACGAGGGCGTGCGCCAGGGTTACCGCGAGGGCTATCTGCGCGCCTCGATCGTACGGTCGCCGCTCGACCGCGTGAACACCGGGGACAACACGCCGGCGGTGATCCACGTCGACGTGATGCCGGGCGCCGAGCTCAAGCTCGCGATCATGGCCAAGGGCGGCGGCTGCGAGAACCGCTCGAAGTACACGATGCTGACGCCGGCCGCGGGCATCGAGGGCGTGAAGGACTTCATCATCGATTGCGTGAAGATGGCGGGTCCGGACGCATGCCCGCCGCTCATCCTGGGCGTGGGCCTCGGCGGCACGTTCGAGAAGGCCGCGATCCTGTCGAAGAAGGCGCTGTTCCGCGAGGTCTGCTCCGCCAACCCGGATCCCACGCTCGACGCGCTGGAGAAGGAGCTGCTCGCGCGCGCCAACCGGCTTGGCATCGGCCCGCAGGGCTACGGCGGCGACACGACGTCGCTCGGCATCCACGTGCTCACGTATCCCTGCCACATCACGTCGCTGCCGGTCGCGGTCACGATCGAGTGCCACGCGCACCGCCACAAGGAGGCCACGCTGTAACATGCCGACCGATCCAGGGAAGATCGTGTGGACGGAAGTCGACGAAGCGCCCGCGCTGGCCACCTACTCGCTGCTGCCGATCATCCAGAAATTCACCGGGGGAACCGGCATCACGATCGAAACGGCTGACATCTCGCTTGCGGGGAGAATTCTCGCCAATTTCCCGGAAGCCCTCAGCGCGGGCCAGCGGGTGCCGGACGCGCTGACGCAGCTGGGTGAGCTGGCGACGCGGCCCGAAGCCAACATCGTCAAGCTGCCGAACATCAGCGCGTCGGTTCCGCAGCTCAAGGCCGCGATCAGAGAGCTGCAGGCGCAGGGTTGTCATGTTCCGGACTACCCCGAAAATCCGACGAGCGCCGCGGAAGCGGCGATCAAGACGCGCTACGCGAAAGTGCTGGGCAGCGCCGTGAACCCCGTGCTGCGGGAAGGGAACTCCGACCGGCGGGCCGCCGCCGCGGTGAAGGAGTACGCGAAGAAGCACCCGCACAAGATGGGTCGATGGACGCGGGATTCGAAAGCGCACGTCGCCACCATGAGCCGCGGCGATTTCGCGGCCAACGAGAAGTCGGTGACCGTCCGCGAGGCGACCACCGTCAGGATCGAGTTCGCCGACACGAAGGGAGCCGCCACGGTTCTGAAGGACAAGATCGCCCTCAAGGCCGGCGAGGTGATCGACGGCACCTTCATGAGCAGCGCGGCACTGGTGAGCTTCATCGAGCAGCAGATCGAGGACGCCAAGCAGCGGGGCGCGCTCTTCTCCATCCACCTCAAAGCCACCATGATGAAGGTCTCCGATCCGATCATCTTCGGCTATGCCGTGAGGACGTTCTTCCGCGACGTCTTCGACAGGCACGCGGCGGCCTTCAAAGAGATCGGCGTCGATCCGAACAACGGTCTGGGAGATCTCTACGCGGCGATCAAGCGCCTGCCGCAGGCCAAGCAGGCGCAGATCGACGCGGACATCCAGGCGTGCTACGCCAAGCGGCCCCCCCTGGCGATGGTCAACTCCGACAAGGGGATCACCAACCTGCACGTGCCGAGCGACGTGATCATCGACGCCTCGATCCCCCCGATGATCCGCGACTCCGGGCAGATGTGGGGCCCGGACGGCAAGCTTCACGAAGCGAAGGCGGTCATCCCCGATCACAGCTACGCGCCGCTCTATCACGAGACCATCGAGCACTGTAAGCAGCACGGCGCGTTCGACCCCGCGACCATGGGCACCGTGCCGAACGTCGGACTGATGGCCCAGCAGGCCGAAGAGTACGGGTCCCACGACAAGACCTTTCAGATGGGGGCGGCGGGTACGGTTCGCATCGTCGACGAGCGGGGCACGACCCTGATCGAGCACGCCGTGGAAGCCGGCGATATCTGGCGTGCCTGCCAGGTGAAGGATGCGCCGATCCGGGATTGGGTGAAGCTCGCCGTCACGCGGGCGAGGATCACCGGCGCGCCCGCGGTGTTCTGGCTCGACAAGAACCGGGCGCACGACGCACAGCTCATCGACAAAGTGACGCGGTACCTTCAAGACCACGACACCAGCGGACTCGATCTCCGGATCATGTCCGTCGCCGAAGCCGCGCGCTTCTCGCTGGAGAGGATGAGGGCCGGTCAGGACACGATCTCGGTGACCGGCAACGTCCTGCGCGACTACAACACGGACCTGTTCCCGATCCTCGAGCTCGGCACCAGCGCGAAGATGCTCTCCATCGTGCCGCTGATGGCCGGCGGCGCGCTCTTCGAGACCGGCGCCGGCGGGTCGGCCCCCAAGCATGTCGAGCAGTTCCTGGAAGAGGGACATCTCCGGTGGGATTCCCTCGGCGAGTTCCTCGCCCTGGCGGAGTCGCTCGATCACATGGGCCGCGTCGCCAACAACGCCAAAGCCAAGGTGTTCGCCGAAACGCTCCACAAGGCCAACACCAAGTTCCTGGACCGCGACAAGTCGCCGTCCCGCAAGGTGGGCGAGCTGGACACGCGCGGAAGCCACTTCTACCTCGCCATGTACTGGGCCGAGGCGCTGGCGGCCCAGACCCAGGACACGGAGCTTCAGGCGCGCTTCGCGAAAGTGGTGAGGGAGCTCTCCGTGAACGAGGCCAAGATCCTCGCCGAGCTGAAGGCCGCGCAGGGACGACCGATCGACATCGGCGGCTACTTCCGGCCCACTCCCGAACTGGCGTCAAAGGCGATGCGCCCCAGCCCGACGCTCAATGCCATCGTGGACGCCGTCTCCTGACCATGAGCGTCACCACCGCCGCCGACGCCATCAAAGACGTCACGACGCCACTCAGCGACGCCGACGTCGAGTCGCTGAAGACCGGTGATCGCGTGCGGATCACCGGCGTGGTCTACACGGCGCGCGACGCGGCGCACGGACGGCTGTGGCCGCTGATCCAGGACGGTCAGCCGCTGCCGATCGACGTCCGCGGCCAGATCATCTACTACACCGGGCCGTCACCGGCGCGGCCGGGCGACGTCGTCGGGTCGATCGGCCCCACCACCGGTAGTCGCATGGACAAGTTCACGCCCGCGCTGATCAAACTCGGGCTCAAGGCCACCATGGGCAAGGGCGCACGCTCGCAGCCGGTCAAGGATGCATTCAAGCAGTACAAGGGCGTCTACTTCGGCGCGATCGGAGGAGCCGGCGCCGTGCTCTCCCGGTTCGTGAAGCGTGTCGAGATCGTGGCCTACGAGGACCTCGGCACGGAGGCGATCCGGCGCCTGGAGGTCGAGGGGTTTCCGGCCATCGTGGTCAACGACTGCCACGGCGGAGATCTCTACCAGGACGGCATGAAGGCCTATGCGCGGGAGGACACATGAGCAGCCGGGTGATCGGGCCATCGCGGCCCTCCATCGCGGCGTCGCACCTGAGAACGGACCCGTGGTGGGCACTGCCGATCACGGTCGTGATCGTGCTCGGCTCGTTCCTCGTCTACTCGACGTGGGCGGCCTTCCAGAACGCGCACTACTTCGCGCCGCCCTATCTGTCGCCGTTTTATTCACCGTGCCTCTACCGTTCGTGCCTGCATCCGAGCTTCGGCTTCGGGCTGCCCGATATCCACCTGCCGATCATCGGCGTGCTCTCGCCCGCGTTCCTCATCCTCGCCGGGCCGGGCCTGTTCCGGCTGACCTGCTACTACTACCGTAAGGCGTACTACCGCTCGTTCTGGCTGGCGCCGCCTGCGTGCGCCGTGCCGGACGTGAAGCGGGGCTATACCGGTGAGACGCGGTTTCCGCTGATCTTGCAGGCATTCCATCGGTACACGTGGTACCTCGCGGTGCTCTTCATCGTGATGCTGACGTGGGACGCGCTGCTCGCGTTCCGGTTCGCCAACGGCTTCGGGATCGGCGTGGGCACGCTCGTCATGTGGATCAACGTGATCTGCCTGGCCGCCTACACGTTCTCGTGCCACTCGTGTCGCCACGTCTGCGGCGGCCACGTCAATTCGTTCTCGAAGGCGCCCGGGCGCTATCGGGCCTGGCACTTCTTGACGCGCCTGAACGAGCGCCACCCCATGTACGCCTGGCTCTCGCTCTTCAGCGTCGGGTTGACCGACGTTTACATCCGGCTCGTCTCGATGGGGATCATCCGAGACCTGAGGATCATCTGATGGCGAATCAGGACTATGAGACACACGAGCACGATGTTCTGGTGATCGGTGCCGGCGGCGCCGGCCTGCGCGCGGCGATCGAGGCCGCGGCGCAGGGCGTCTCGGTGGGCCTCGTCTGCAAGTCGCTCCTGGGCAAGGCGCACACGGTCATGGCCGAGGGCGGGATCGCCGCGTCGCTCGGTAACGTCTGGCCGGAGGACAACTGGCAGGTCCATTTCCGCGACACGATGCGCGGCGGCAAGATGCTCAATAACTGGCGGATGGCGCAATTGCACGCGCAGGAAGCGCCCGAGCGCGTGCTCGAGCTGGAGCGCTGGGGCGCCTTGTTCGATCGCACCAAGGACGGGCGCATCCTCCAGCGCGACTTCGGCGGCCATCGCTACGCGCGCCTGGCTCACGTCGGCGACCGGACCGGCCTCGAGATGATCCGGACGCTCCAGTATCACGGTATCCATCAGGGCATCGACGTCTACATGGAGTGCAAGGTCGAGCGGCTCCTGACGGAGGGTGACCGCGTCTGCGGCGCCTTCGGGTACTGGCGCAACACCGGCAAGTTCGTCCTCTTCAAGGCCAAGGCCGTCGTGCTCGCCACCGGGGGCGTCGGCAAAGCCTGGAAGGTCACGTCGAACTCGTGGGAGTACACGGGCGACGGCCAGTCCCTCGCGCTCTGGGCGGGCGCCGACCTCATCGACATGGAGTTCGTCCAGTTCCACCCGACCGGGATGGTCTGGCCGCCGTCCGTGCGCGGCATCCTCGTCACCGAGGGCGTGCGCGGCGACGGCGGGACCTTGAAGAACACCAAGGGCGAGCGCTTCATGTTCAATTACATCCCGGAGTTCTTCAAGGGCGAGACGGCCGACAACGAGCCCGAAGCCGACCGCTGGTACGCGGACAAGAAGAACAACCGGCGCACGCCCGATCTCCTCCCGCGCGACGAGGTCGCGCGGGCGATCAACGCCGAGATCAAGGGCGGGCGGGGGACCCCTCACGGCGGCGTCTTCCTCGACATCTGCTCTCGCCGCGCGGCCGACTACATCCGCAAGCGCCTGCCGTCGATGTACCACCAGTTCAAGGAGCTGGCCGGCGTCGACATCACCAAGGAGCCGATGGAGGTCGGGCCGACCTGCCACTACATCATGGGCGGCGTCCGCGTCGACGCGGACACGACCGCGGCGACCGTGAAGGGGCTGTTCGCGGCGGGTGAGGTGGCCGGCGGCATGCACGGCTCGAACCGGCTCGGCGGCAACTCGCTCTCGGACCTCCTGGTGTTCGGCCGGCGCGCGGGGCTCTACGCCGCGTTGCACGCGAAGGATTTCGGCGGCTCGCTGACGGTCGAGTCGAGTCAGGTGGAGTCGCTCGCGCGTGAGATGCTCGAGCCGTTCACCCGCAGCGGCGGCGAGAACCCGTACGCGATCCAGGCCGATTTGCAAGAGACGATGCAAAACCTGGTCGGCCTGATCCGAACCGAGCACGAGCTCCGAGAGGCCTTGAAGCGGATCGAATCGTTCAAGCACCGGGCGGCGCGAACGCACGTCGACGGTGGACGCACCTATAACCCGGGTTGGCACATGGCGCTCGATCTCGCCTCGCTGCTCACCGTGGCCGAGTGTTGCACCCTCGCCGCGCTCGAGCGGCGGGAGAGCCGCGGCGGCCACACGCGCGACGACCATCCGTACACCGACGACTCGTGGGGCAAGATCAACGTGGTCATCCGCCAGAGGCAGGGGGCGCTGGCCCTCAGCCGCGAGCCGCTGCCGGAGATGCCGGCCGAGCTCAGGGCGCTCTTCCAGGAGAGGAAGTAGCGATGGCCCAGGTCACGATGCGGGTGTTCCGCGGTGACGCCTCGGGCGGCGGCTTCAAGGAATATCGCGTCGAACCCGAGGAGGGCATGGTCGTCCTCGACGTCATCCACCGGATCCAGGCGACCCAGGCCAACGATCTCGCGTGCCGCTGGAACTGCAAGGCGGGCAAGTGCGGCTCGTGCAGCGCCGAGATCAACGGCAAGCCCCGTCTCATGTGCATGACGCGGATGGACCTGTTCAAGCCGGACGACACGATCACGGTGGCGCCGATCCGGACCTTCCCGCTGATCCGCGACCTCGTGACCGACGTGTCGTTCAACTACGAGAAGGCCAAGCAGGTGCCGCCGCTGCGCCTCAAGCCGCCGGAGGCCGACGGCACCTACCGGATGATGCAGGAGGACATCGATCGCATTCAGGAGTTCCACAAGTGCATCGAGTGCTTCCTATGCCAGGACGTCTGCCACGTGATCCGCGACCACGAGGACAAGAAGCGCGTCTTCTCCGGACCGCGCTTCTTCATCAAGATCGCAAGCCTCGACATGCATCCGCTGGACACCCGCGACCGCTCGGCCTTCATCGAGAAGGACGCGGGGGTCGGGCTCTGCAACATCACCAAGTGCTGCACCGAGGTCTGTCCCGAGCACATCCACATCACCGACAACGGGATCATCCCGCTCAAGGAGCGGGCGGCCGACGCGCTCGACCCCGTCCTGTGGCTCCTGCGGAAGTTCAGGGGCCAAAAGAGCCGACAGGCCTGATCTCGCGTCCGTGAAAATCCACGAATACCAGGCCAAGGCCCTGCTGCGCGAGTTCGGCGTGCCGGTCCCGACCGGCGATGTCGCCACGACGCCGGCGGACGCGCGGGCGGTCGCCACGCGGCTGGGCAGCCGGGTCGTGGTCAAGGCGCAGGTGCACGCGGGGGGACGCGGCAAGGCCGGCGGCATCAAGCTGGCCGACGACGCGGAAGGGGCCGAACGGGCCGCCCGCCAGATCCTCGGCATGAAGCTCAAGACCCCCCAGACGCCGCCGGACGGCATCCTGGTGCGCTCGGTGCTCGTCGAGGAGGCCTCGGCGGTCGAGCGCGAGCTGTATCTCTCGATCACGCTCGACCGCGCGCGGGCGACCCACGTCGTCATGGCCTCCCAGGCCGGCGGCATGGAGATCGAGGAAGTGGCTGCGCGGACGCCGGAGCGGATCGTCCGCGAGTGGGTGCACCCGGCGCTCGGCATCCAGGACTACCAGGCGCGCCGTGTCGCCTATGGGCTCGGGCTCGCCGGCGATCAGTTCAAGCAGGCGGTCGCCCTCATCCGGAGCCTCTTCGGTCTCTATCTCGCGCGTGACTGCTCGCTGGCCGAGGTCAACCCGCTGGTCGTCACGAAGGACGGCCGCGTGCTGGCCCTCGACGCCAAGCTCAACTTCGACGACAACGCGCTCGTCCGCCACAAGGAGATCCTCGCGCTGCGCGACATCAACGAGGAGGATCCGCTCGACGTCGAGGCGTCGAAGTACGGCCTGAACTACATCAAGCTCGACGGCAACGTGGGCTGTATGGTCAACGGTGCCGGGCTGGCCATGGCGACGATGGACATCGTGAAGCTCGCCGGCGGCGAGCCCGCCAACTTTCTCGACGTGGGCGGTGGCGCCTCCCCCGAGCAGATCGAGAACGCGTTCCGGATCCTCTCGTCCGATCCCAGCGTGAAGGCGGTGTTCATCACGCCGGCGGCCAGCCGGTCGCGGTGCGGATGGAAGGGACCAACGTGGAGCTGGGCAAGCAGATGCTCGCCGAGTCGGGTCTGGCGTTGACCAACGCCGACGACATGGGCGACGGCGCGAAGAAGGCGGTGGCCCTCGCGCGGGGCTAGCCGGTGGCTACCGCTCCTTCTTCTTCTGGCGTGCGCCGTCGCGAGCACCGGGTGCCGGCGGAGCGACGAGCGAGCCTACGAAGACGCGGTCGCGACGATGTCGATGGTGAAGGCCAAGGCCTTCTTCGAGAAGTACCCGCAGAGCCCGTACCGGGATCGGCTCGTCGACGACATGATCCGCTGGTGCCGGCGCGAGGATACCGACGCGTGCTATGAGATCATCGTGCGGACGATGCCGACCGACCACCGCCGCTACCGGGAAATCGCGGACCTCGTCGAGCAGCGGCGCGCCGACAAGCGGCGGAAGCGCTGAATGAGTATCCTCGTCGATCGAGCGACCCGCGTGGTCGTGCAGGGCATCACGGGCCGCGAGGGCGCGTTTCACGCCGCGCGGTGCAAGGAGTACGGCACGACCGTCGTCGGTGGGGTGACGCCGGGCAAGGGTGGCACGACGCACGAGGGGTTCCCGGTCTGGAACACCGTCGCCGAAGCGGTGGCGAGCGAGGGCGCGACCTGCGCCCTGATCTTCGTCCCGCCGCCGGCGGCCGCCGACGCGATCATGGAGGCGGCCGCGGCGGAGATCCCGCTGGTGGTCTGCATCACCGAAGGGATTCCGATCACCGACATGGTCCGGGCGAAGCACTTCCTGGCTGGTAGAACGAGCCGCCTGATCGGGCCGAACTGCCCGGGCGTCATCACGCCGGACCAGGCCAAGATCGGGATCATGCCCGGCCACATCCACAAGTCGGGTCCGGTCGGCGTGGTCTCGCGCAGCGGCACCCTGACCTACGAGGTCGTCGGTCAGCTCACCGGCCGCGGGATCGGCCAATCGACGTGCGTCGGGATCGGCGGTGATCCCGTCAACGGCACGAGCTTCGTCGACGTCCTGCGCCTGTTCAACGACGATCCGGAGACGCGCGCGATCATGATGATCGGCGAGATCGGTGGCACCGCCGAGGAAGAGGCGGCCGCGTTCGTGAAGGCCAAGGTGAAGAAACCGGTCGTCGCGTTCATCTGCGGCCAGACCGCGCCGCCCGGGCGCCGCATGGGCCACGCCGGCGCGATCATCGCGGGCGGCAAGGGGACCGCCGCTGAGAAAATGAAAGCACTCGAG
>WNFO01006550.1_pt1 | contig 19702 bp, 17 predicted proteins | sample 5400251 | NCBI WGS metagenome assembly WNFO01 (sample SAMN13153354, study PRJNA577476) | soil metagenome | isolation source: 100 cm saprolite under Madrone tree | place: USA:California | collected 2016-06-14
CGACCGGTGCATTGTTGTGGAAGACGCCGTCGCCGGCGTAGAAGGTGCGCGCCGCGCCGGTATGCGGAGCATCGGAGTAAGTCACAACGGCAAGCATCTGCCCGCTGATGTGGTGGTGCCGTCTCTTGATCTCCTAAATCCGGACGCTTTCGATACATTGTTGCAGGGCAGTCGTCCTGCCATCAAAAATGGGTAGCTGCATGGTTCACCTCTCCCGCACTCCGTGAGCTGGCGGAATCCTTCGGAGGCGAGGCGGAAACTCAGGAGAGCACAAGACCTCATCGCCAAGGAACTATCCGTGATGAAAGGCTTTGAAATACCGCTGGCCAGTTGGCGGGTTCACGCCACCGCCGCCGAGCTTCACCAATACTCCGGCAACTCCGAACTGGCGGACTACCACCTGGCCATCAGCCGCGACACGATCATGAAGCTGGCGAATTCCCTGCCTGTGGAGGAGCCACTTCGACAGATATTCCTGTCAGCTCCGATAGTTCGCAAGATCCTGGGCGACTCAACCCTGGCAGTAGCTTTTCGCCGGTACCAGCCTCAAGAGTCGCTGGTCTTGCCCTGCTGATCCGGTGTCTCAGACTGTCCTTCGGGCCAGAGAGCAGAGAGCATCAGTCCGACCGCAATCCCCAGCGATACTTCGAAGAACCGGTGAACTGCGATCAACCATACGCTGGCAGATCGCGTCACGAGCATTACAATCGCCAGAGTAATGCTCGCATACCGATAAGCGCTTTTCTCGACCTGCAAACCCGCGCACAGGATTCCAATCAGGAAAACCGCTACGCCGAATGCCCAGACGCTTCCCCCAAAGTAAGTGGCAGCCGCCGCCCCGACCACCGCGCCGATCGCAGTTCCCGCGAAGCGCTGCACGGAAATCGGCAAGGCGGCGCCCAGCGTCGACTGCATCACGATCATGGTCGAGATCGTAGACCAGTAGGCCTCCGGCAAGCGAAACCAGCGGGCGATCAGGTAGGACAAGATCGCCGCCACCGCGGTTCGGGCAGCATGAATCACAGACGAGGGGTTATCCTTGGCGACAATCAGCTTACTGAGTTGCCCCATCTTCATCTGAGTTACCAGAAATTCTTTTTGCCATCGATCGGCCGGGCCCGCTATCTTCTGACGAGGATCATCACTACTTAGCGAGGGAAGATAGATGATGGAGCGAACCTAGCGGGTCGACGCAGTGACCTGATCGGTCTTAGGTTCGACGGTACGGATTTCGCCAGCAATCTCCCGGTTGAAGTCGAAATCAGTTGTCGCCGTGCCGGTGATCAGTCGTGCGCCACGGCTGAAAGTCAGATCCTGGATGGCCCACTGAATAAAAACCAGGATACGACTCTGAAACTCGACAATATACATCAGGTGGATGAACGCCCAGACCAGCCAGGCCGGCAGGCCGGAAATATGCAGGCCGAAGATGTTGGCCACAGCCGCCGCCCGCCCAATGACCGCCAGATTTCCCTTATCGAAATACTCGAAAGCCTTCGACCCTGGTTTACCCTGTACCTTCCTCACGATCGCCTTGGCGGCGTATGTTCCTTGCTGCATCGCAACCTGCGCAACCCCTGCCAACGGCTTTCCCTTCGAGTCCAAAGAGAGAGCGAGATCTCCGATGACATAGAGATCCGGAAAATTGGAGACTGTGAGATCGGGACCTACTTTGATTCTTCCTCCCTTATCGGTCTCGGCTCCGGTTCGCTTCGCCAATGTCCGCCCCAGAGGAGAGACCGTGACCCCGCCGGCCCAAATGACAGTTCGGGTGGCCAGGCGGTCGGTGCGGTCGCCGATCTCCAGGATCACGCCCTCGCGATCGACCTGCTTCACCTTGGCGCCTGTTCTTACCTGCACTCCGAGCTTCGCCAGAGAGCGTTCTGCCTTCTTCGCCAAATCTTCCGGAAAGGTCATAAGAAGACGCGGCGCTCCGTCCAGCAGAATGATCTGTGCTTCTTCCGGGTGGATGGAACGAAAGTCATTCTTCAGCGTCTGCCGGGCGATTTCGCCGATCGCACCCGCGAGTTCTACCCCGGTCGGGCCTGCCCCCACGATCAGGAAAGTGAGCCATTCGCGCCGGTCTGCAGGATCCGGGATCCGTTCTGCGACTTCAAAGGCGTACAAAATCTTGTGCCGGATATTGGTCGCTTCCTCCACGCTTTTCAGGCCGGGAGCCCATTCTTTCCAGGCGTCGTTACCGTAATAAGAGCTTTCCGAACCCGACGCGACAATCAGCGAATCGTATTCTAAGCTGGCCCCATCCGCGAGCAGCACGCGCTTCGCTACCGGATCGATATCCTGAACGTCACCCAGGAACACGCGAGTGTTTTTCTGGCGGCTCAAGACGCTGCGCAGCGGGGCCGCGATCTCGCCAGGCGAAAGCGAACCGGTGGCGACTTGATAGAGGAGGGGCTGAAACAGGTGGTAGTTGCGACGGTCGATCAACGTCACGTCAACCGGCGCCGACTTCAGCGCCTGCGCCGCGCACAGACCTCCAAATCCACCGCCTACGATGATGACCTTCGATCGTCCGCTCATGGAACCTCTCGTTCTCCTTTGGTTTCTTCTTCCGTCTAATCCGCTGCTCGCGTGCTGCACCCAGCACTTCCCTGCCCTGCAGAACAAAACTCCAAGCAGCTATGTCTTTCCGTCGCCGCTCCTGGGTCGAAGCAGGACAACAACCGACCTCGGGGCTACCACATATCTCGCACTCTCCAGAGGCACGCCGCGATCCGAGAAATCGTCGGGACTCGGGAAAGCTGTGTCCACGATTCTTTTCCACTCCTGCGTCCTGCCCTCTTGTACCTGGAACTCCAACTTTTCCCAGTACGCATTGATCATCACATAAATATCGTCGTCCTCTTGGGAAGCGCCGTGCAGGCAGAATGCCAGGCTGCGAGAGTCGTTTGAGAAATCCACCGTAGAACCAGTTCCGTACCAGTCGACATCCTCTCGCCAGAACCGGCTGCGGCCCAGCGAAGGATGAGTCTTCCGGAACGCGATCATGCTTTTGAAAAAACGGAAGATATCCTTATTCGCCCGGAGCTGGCTCCAGTCCAGCCATCCCGTTTCGTTGTCCTGGTTGTAGGGATTGTTGTTGCCGAACTGAGTGTTCAGGAATTCGTCCCCGGCTCGGAACATCGGGACTCCGTTCGACAGCATCAGCAGACAGCAGAAATTCTTGACCTGCTTCCGTCGCAGCGCAAGCACCGCCGATGGCAATCCTTCTTCCCCTTCGTGCCCACAGTTCCAACTGTAGTTGTCGTCCATGCCGTCCTGGTTGTTATGGCCATTTGCCCAGTTGCGCTTGCGATCGTAAGAGACGAGATCGTACAGAGTGAAGCCGTCGTGGGAGGTTACATAGTTCACGCTCTGGAAGGCGTGAAAAGCGAGGTCGCGGCTGTCGGGAAAGAGGTCATCGCTGCCGTAGATGCGCCGCATCAGGTCGGGAACCATCCCTGAGTCACTTTTCACGAAACGGCGAATGTCGTCGCGGAATCGTCCGTTCCACTGCAGCCAGGTCAGACCCGGGAATCCGCGGCCAAGTTGATAAGCGTTTGTATCCCAGGGTTCTGCGATCAAGCGTAACCGGCCCAGCTCCGGATCGGCGGCAATTTCGCTGAAGATGGGAGCGTCTCCCCAGTTAAGGGATCCATCCGCATTACGGCTGAACACCGACGCCAGATCAAAGCGGAAGCCATCGATATGCATCTCTCGCTTCCAGTAACGCAAGCTGTCCATCACCATCTTGCGCACATGTGCCTGGCCGAAATTCAGGGTATTGCCTGTCCCGGAATAATTCGCGTAGGGATTTGCCGGGTCGGAGGAGAGCATGTAATAGCTGGCGCTGTCGAAACCCTTGTAGCTGTAGATGGGTCCCCTGTGGTCGCCTTCGCAGGTGTGGTTGTACACCACGTCGAGCACCACGCCGATGCCCGCCTGATGAAAAGCCTTTACCATGCTTCGGAATTCAATGTGCTGCTCATCATCCTCACGCGTGGTTGCGTACTGTCCGTGGGGCGCGAAGAAGCTCAACGGCATGTAACCCCAGTAGTCCCCCTCCTGTGGATCACGCTGAAAAATTGGCATGAGCTCGACAATTGTTATCCCGAGCTCCTTCAGGTATGGAATCTTTTCCATCAGGCCGGCATACGTGCCGGCACGAGACGGATCTACGCCAGAGTTTGGGTTTTTGGTGAATCCCTTCACGTGAAGTTCGTAGATGACGGCATCATGCTCGTGATGCGGCGCCGGGTCCCCTGACCAGTCGAATGTGGGCCGGTGACCCGTCAGCGCACCCAAAGGCGCTCGGCCCGCGTTTGGTCCTTCCCGCATTGCCAGCTCGCGATCAAAACCGGGTGGGAAGAAAATGCATTTCGCGTAGGGGTCGAGGAGAACCTTCTGCGGATCGAAGCTGTGAAGTCGGGAAGCGCTCTGCCCCGATACCGAATACGCGTAATAACGGGCTTCAGCGATCTCTGTGACGGGCACCCGGCAGTGCCAAATCCGCCCTGACTTGTTACGCAGAAAATCGAAGCGGAACGTCCGCAGGGGGTTCGCCAAATCACTGGCGGAATAGAGCAACAGGGTGACACTTTCCGCATGTTCAGCCTGCACGGCAAAGTTGAACGCCTGCTGCTCTTCAATCCAGGTGACACCGACTGGCAATGGACTGCCTTCAGCCTGCACCCATGTCAGGCGTTTCGCAGGCGCGTCCGCCCCCGCTGGATAGTTCGCCTCGGCATGGACCATATCGGTTGAGCTTTTCACGATGCCTCTCGACAACCTCTAACTCTGGCGAACGGTTCTCGGAAAAACGACGTTCAATGTCGTCGGTGTGAGAGTGCCCCACGCTCGCCGTCTCCGTTGTCATTCATTCCAGTCTTGCCGGGGGATTCTCCTCCTTAATTAATAGGGCGGAAGGAAAGACGTCCCCGAAGTACTTGTTTCTTCACAACGTCGGCTGGTCAGCCTCCTAGGCTGCTACGTCCCGAGCCGCCGCACGATCCGCAACAATCACCGCCCGGTTCTGGAGAATCCGGCCCGCTGGGATCGACGGATCGCCCTTGCGCAAGCGGGCCAACGCGTCAACTTTCTCACCGCCCGTCACCAGCCACAGAACGCGCCGGGCCCGGTTGATGACCGGATACGTCAGAGTCATTCGCCTGCGTCCCTGGTAAACACCGGTCAGGGCGACATCCGCGTCAGTAATGTTGAGCACAGGATCTCCCGGGATCAAAGAAGCCGTGTGGCCGTCCGGGCCAAGGCCCAGGTGGACCAGGTCGAGGGTCGGAGGCGAGCCGGCGACCTTGCACAAAACCGACGCATACTGCCGGGCCGCGACCTCGAGGTCCGGCGATTCAACGGGCATAGCAAAAATCTGCTCGGGGCGAATCGGCGAGTGCTCGAGCAGGCTTTCTTGAAGATGCGTGAGATTCCTGTCCGGATCCCCCGCCGGCGCCACGCGTTCGTCCACTTGCACTACGTGGACGCGATCCCACGGGAGCTTTTCCGTGGCCAGCGCACGCAGCATGATCCAGGGGGTGCGGCCGCCGCTAACGGCCATTACAAACTGTCCGCGAGCCGCGATCGCAGCACCGGCTTCCGCGACGATGAGCTTGGCGGCCGCTCGCGCGGTAGATTCGTCGTCGGCAAACACTTCCATCTTCATCCGGCTTCTCCGCTTCTACGTTGCTCAATTGCCGTTAGCGGGACGCATCCCCGGAACCAAAACGCGTGAGCCTGTCCTCAAGCCGCCTGCGTGCCGACGGCCGGCTTGTCGCGTCCAACGATCGGGTTGTGCCAGCCACCCAGTGGCGTCACTCGCTCAACCTCATTCGGCCCCCAGTTCTGGGGGTCGTAAGGATAAACGGGCGTGCCCTTCTTAAGCACTGGATCGACGATCCGCCATGCTTCTTCCACGTAGTCTTCCCGAGCAAAAAGAGTAGCGTCTCCAGCCATGGCATCACCCAGGACGCGTTCGTAGGCATCCATTTCCTCCGCATTGGGATGCTGGCTGCCGATCATCTCGGCAGGCTTGCCAACCAATTTCTCGCCCGGAGCCATCACGGTCATGCCCATGGCGATACCCACATCGGGGCTGATCCGGAACCGGAGATAATTCGAATGCAGAACATCGGCTGGGATCACGGTGGGTGGCTTTCGCAGCCGGCAGACGATTTCAGTACACGTCACTGGCAGACTCTTCCCCGCCCGGATGTAGAACGGAACGCCTTGCCAGCGCCAGGAATTGACCTCGAGTTTGAGCGCGGCGAAAGTCTCCACTTTCGAATCGGAGGCCACACCCTTCTCGTCGAGATAGCCGTTAAACTGCCCCCGAATGATGTTTCTCTCATCCAGCACCGGAATTGCCTTCAGCACTTTGACCTTCTCATCACGAATGGACTCGCTGTCCATCCTCACCGGTGCTTCCATGGCGAGATTGCACAGGACCTGGAACAAGTGATTCTGGACTACGTCGCGAATAGTGCCGGTTTGATCGTAAAATGCGCCACGGCCCTGCACACCGAAATCCTCCGCCATGGTGATCTGCACGCTCTCGATATAGTTCCGGTTCCAGAACGCTTCCATGAACGCGTTTGCGAAACGGAAGACCACCATGTTGTGCACCGGCCGTTTGCCCAGGTAGTGATCGATGCGGAAAATCGCGGTTTCATCGAACTTTCGCAGAAGCACCTGATTGAGGTGTTGCGCCGACGCCAGATCATGGCCGAACGGCTTTTCGACGATGATCCTGGCGTCTGTGGTGCACCCGCAATTCGCGAGTTCTTCGAGCACGGGTTCGAACAGCGTGGGCGGGATCGCGAGATAGTGCGCCGGCCGCTGCGCAGTTTTCAGTTCCTTGCCCAGCGCCTTGAACGTAGCAGGATCGTTGTAGTCTCCATCGACATAGCGAAGCAAAGAAGAAAGCTTCTCAAACGCAGCGGAATCGACACCGCCATGTTTTTCGAGGCTGTCGAGGGCGCGCGCCTTGAGCTGGTCGAGTGTCCAGCCCGCTTTTGCCACGCCGACGACTGGCACATTGAGGTGGCCGCGCTTCAGCATGGCCTGCAGCGCGGGAAATATCTTCTTGTACGCCAGATCGCCGGTTGCCCCGAAGAAAACCAGTGCGTCGGAATGCGAGTCAGTCACAGTCATCTCCTTAAGCCACCTTGGATTTGTCGTCGGATTTTTCCAGGTGTCCGCCGAATTGAAAGCGCATCGCGGACAACACTTTGTTGGCGAAGTCGGCCTCGCCCCGCGAGCTAAATCGCTCGTAAAGGGCGCTGGTCAGGACCGGCACCGGGACCGCTTCGTCGATCGCAGCTTTGATCGTCCAGCGCCCTTCGCCAGAGTCGGACACTCGGCCGGCAAACTTCGCAAGATTCGGGTCCTGCAGCAGCGCACTGGCCGTGAGATCGAGCAACCAGGAAGCAATTACGCTTCCGCGACGCCATACTTCCGCTATGTCGCGCAGGTTCAGGTCGTACTGGTAGTGTTCGGGATCTCGCAGCGGCGTGGTTTCAGCATCGGCCGCGCCGCCCGCCTGCTTGCCCACGTTGGCCGCGCGCAGCACGCCGAGGCCTTCGGCGTATGCCGCCATGATTCCGTATTCAATTCCCGATTCCCGGCGCGAGCGCGTCGAAGATCGGATCGAGGTGCTTGACGACGTCGTTCTCGCCGCCAATCATCATGCAGTAACCTCGCTCCAGACCCCACACGCCTCCGCTGGTGCCCACATCCACATAGTGAATCTTCTTGGGAGCAAGTTCCTTGGCCCGCCGAATATCGTCGATGTAGTACGAGTTGCCGCCGTCGATGAGAATGTCTCCGGCATCGAGGTGAGGCAGCAGGTCAGCGATGGTGCTATCGACCACGGCGGCAGGAACCATCAGCCAGATCGCTCGCGGCTTGGCCATGTTCTTCACCAGTTCTGCGAGCGAGCCGGATCCTGTAGCCTTCTCCTTGACCAATTCGCCCACCGCGTTCGCCGACCTGTCGAACACCACGCAGCTGTGGCCCTTATTGATGAGCCGCCGCACCATGTTGGCGCCCATTCTTCCAAGTCCGATCATTCCAAGTTGCATGTTTATCTCCTCTTTCATTTTCGCAGCGGATTAATGACCGCCGGCGTCTCGTCGCACGTCCCTCTTCCGTCTGTTCTTCAACCCTTGATCCTTGCGCTCATTTCCTACGCGGGAACGACTTTGTCCCGAGTTTCGAAGATCTCCACGAACTGCTGGTAGCGGCGGGCAATCTCTGCTACGGCGGCATCCCGCGTGATCTTCTTCCCGCGCCAGTCAACCAGCGGATCCCAGAAGCTGGTGCGGCCGACGGCGAAGCCGATGAAGCCCGGGACCGCCGACGCGATGGTGAGCCATTCGCGGACCTTCCTGTCGTCCTCGCCCCGGCCCAGGATGATGCAGCCCACGTGGTTGCGGCCTTCCTGGCGGGCGGCAGCGACAATTCTTTCGCAATCTTCGTGCCGGTCGAGTCCTTCGATCTTCCACACATCCGGCTCGACCTGCGCGTCCTGCAGTTGCTCGATCGTCTGCGCCATCAGCCGGGGACGAAGCTCCAGATCGTAAGCCTTCTTGTCTCCCTTGAGCTTGTCGAGTTGGGCCTTCTCTGCCGGGACCAGCAGTTCGAACATGAACCGGCTGCGACTCTTGCCGCTGTGCAAATAATCCGACAACCTCTTCAGGCGGCTCGATTGACGCCGGTTGAGACTCTGGTCCCCTTCTGGGTTGTAACGGACCAGGACCTTGCAGAAGGTCGGCTGAAAGGCCTCAATGTGCTTGGCGAAGTCTTCGCCGTATTCGAAGTCGAACTCATCCTGCCCACTTTTCTCAGCGGGGCATGCGGTGGAGTAACCCTCTGCACTGGCATCGCGCAGGATCGCAGCGCCGAACTGCTCGTCCACCAGAATGCCGGCCTTGTCTTTGGGTACACCGGCGTGGACGGCTGCCCGGAAAGCGTCGTAGATCACGCGTTTCGCGGCCGCGATCTCGGACGTCTGTTGCGAGCTCAACTCGCCATCCCAGCCGAACATCTTCTTCTGAAAGGAACCCCGGTGGTCGAAGGGCAAAACATACAGGGGTTTGTCAAAGCCAACAGCAGTCATACAGTCTCCTTGGATTTCCGGTAATAACGAATCAGTTTGTTGGTGGAACTGTCATGTGTAAGCGTGGGTTCGGTCTTGCTCTCCAGTTCAGGAATGATGCGCTGCGCCAAAACCTTGCCCAGCTCAACTCCCCACTGGTCGAATGAATCAATGTTCCAGACTGCGCCCTGGGTGAACGTGGAGTGTTCATAGAGCGCCACTAGTTTGCCCAAAGCTTCCGGCGTCAGGCGTTCAGCGAAAATCGTGTTCGAGGGACGGTTGCCCTCAAATACGCGGTGAGGAACGAGCCACTTCGGAGTACCTTCTGCAGCCACCTGCTCGGGAGTCTTGCCAAACGCCAGCGCCTCGGCCTGTGCGCAGACGTTGGCTATCAGGATGTCGTGTGTTGCCCGTTGGTTCCCGGTTCGCCCCAGTAGATTGGAGATGTCTGGTGAGACACCCTCTTGCCGTCGAGCGTGACATGCTTGCCATTGCTCTCCATGGTCAGTTGCTGAAGGTACGCCGGAAACCGTTTCAGGTATTGCTCATAGGGCAAAACTGCCACGGTCTGCGCCCCGAAGAAATCGTTGTACCAGACCGCCAGAAGACCCATGAGCACGGGCAGGTTTTGCGCGAAGGGAGCGGTACGGAAGTGCTCGTCCATCTGGTGGAGGCCACTCAGCATGGCGCGAAAATTATCCGGGCCGATGGCGACCATCGTGGACAGACCAATGGCCGAGGACATCGAGTAGCGGCCGCCGACCCAATCCCAGAACTCGAACATGTTGGCGGTATCGATGCCGAACTTCGCGACTTCTGCCGTATTCGTCGAAACCGCGACGAAATGTTTCGCGACTGACTTTTCGTCCCCCTGCAGACCAGCCAGCGACCACGCCCGGGCGGTTTGGGCATTGGTCATCGTTTCCAAGGTGGTGAATGTTTTCGAAGAGATAATAAAGAGCGTCTCCGACGGGTCAAGACCCTGGACGGCCTCCGCGAAGTCGGTGCCGTCAACGTTCGAAACAAAGCGAAACGTCATGGCCCGGTCCGAATAGAACTTCAGAGCCTCGTAGGCCATGACCGGCCCCAGGTCGGAGCCACCGATGCCGACGTTGATTACGTTACGAATTCGCTTGCCGGTGTGACCCTTCCACTCGCCGCTCCGCAGCCGGTTGGAGAACTCCGTCATCCGGTCGAGCACCGCATGCACCTTGGGCACCACATTCTCGCCATCTACGAAGATGGACTCGTCTCGTGGCGCGCGCAGGGCGACGTGCAGAACCGCTCGCTTTTCTGTGACGTTGATTTTATCGCCGCGAAACATGGCGTCGATTCGTTCTCGCAGGCGGGATTCCTCCGCCAGCCGGATTAGCAGTTTGACGGTTTCGTCTGTCACCCGATTCTTCGAGTAGTCGAAATGAAGCCCCAGAGCTTCGACCGTAAGGCGCTCGCCGCGCCTGGGGTCGTCGGCAAAGAGCTGTCGCAGGTGTAATTCCCGGACCTTCTTATAGTGCGCTCCCAGGTCCTTCCATGCCTGGCGTTTGAGCGTGGGGCGCTTGGCGATTGCTTCTACGTGTGCTGCCATTTGCGTTATCCTTTCGTATCTTCCTTGTTTATTATTTCAAAGCGAATCCGGTGTGAGTCGACGGGTTCGGCTGGCTTGCTCCCTCCCACAGACGAAAGCCTCCCTGAAACGCATTGTGGTTGTCGCCAATTCGACATTTTGGCGGCACCTCTTTGAGTTCCTTCGCGTTGCCACCTCCAAGAACCACCTCGTCGGGTTCAAGAGCGGCCGCCAGTCGCGCAACCACGTCCGCCACGTAGCGGCCCCACTCTTTCTTCCCTCGTTTCAACAACGCCTTGTTTCCCACGTAGCTCTCGTAGGTGCCTTTCTTGTAAGGGAGGTGGCCCAATTCCATCGGTTCCACGATGCCATCCACGATCAGGGTCGAACCGAGCCCGGTCCCCAATCCCAGAAACAACATTTTTCCACCTCGATAGCTGCCCAGAGCCTGCATGGCCGCGTCGTTTACCAGTTTCACGCGGCAACCGAAGGCACCTTTGAAATCGAAACCAACCCATCCGCCTCCCAGGTTTACTGGTTCCGCAACCGGTCGATCCCGCAGTACCGGCGCCGGAATGCCGATAGAAACGGCGTCGTACTTCCAATCCGCGCTAATCTTCTTCACCCCCGCAACCATTTGCTTGGCAGTCAACGTCGGCCCGGAGTCAAACTTCCGCGGCTCGCTCTCGCCGGTGACGAGAACCTTGACGTGCGTGCCACCCACATCGATGACCAGAACTTTCATGAGCACCTTTCATACCAAAACTTCGCGAGTCAACCAACCGGCCAGCCTGGAGCCAGGGAAAACTCACTGACCTAGGAATCTCCTGTAGAGGTCTCCAGCCCGAAGGCAGCAGCGCCCGCTAGTCCAGCTGGAGTGACGACAACGTGGATCGGGATGCGTCCCATGAGTTCTGCAAAACGTCCTTTGCGCTTGAAACGCTGCAGAAACGCCGGTTGCTTGATCACTTGCAGGGTGTGCACCGCGACCCCGCCTGCCAGGTAGACGCCGCCTGTCGCCAGAACCTTCACTGCAAGATTGCCAGCCTCGGCAGCCAGAATCGAAACAAACAGATCGATAGTTGCCGCGCACAATTTGCTCGGATTGGTGGGATCGAGGGCAGAGTTGATAATCTCGAACGAAGGATCACCCGCTGCCTCGACCAGCTTGGCTACTTCAGGCTTTTCCACCAGATGCTCGACGTCGCGAAGATACCGATAGATATTCGGAATCCCGATTCCAGAACAAACGTGCTCGAAGCTCACATGATCAAACAACTTGAGCATATATTCAAGCAAGCGGATCTGCCTTTCGTCGCTAGGAGCAAAATCGGAGTGGCCGCCCTCGGAGCTGTGCGCCAGATAGTGGGATCCATCCCAAGTAAGGAAGGACTCGCCCAGACCCGTTCCCGGCGCAATCACTGCGATGGCTCCCTTGGGAACAGGTTTTCCGCTATTGATTGTCACCACGTCGCTGGGCCTGAGGATGGGGACCGCCCGGGCAATCGCCTCCAGATCGTTGATCAGACGAACCGACTTCACGTTGATGTTCAACTCTTGTGCAAGTGAAGTGTCTTCAATCACCCAAGGCAGGTTAGTGGTCTTCACCCGCCCGCCGATCACTGGCCCAGCTACCGCGAAGCAGGCTCGATCGACAGGCTTCTTCGTCTTAAGCAGGAATTCCTTCACGATGGCCTGCAAGCTGGGATAGTCTGCGCTGTGCACTTTCGATTCCGCCAGCGGCGCATGAGGGCCGGCTTCGCTCGAGAAGATCGCCAAGTCGGTTTTCGTACCGCCGATGTCTCCTGCGATTAGCATTGCCGCCCCTCCGGTGTTGAAGTCTTAGGCTTTTGCATACCGTTGGCTGTTTGGTTTCGAGCCGCTCAGTCCGTAGAACAAAATGTACAGGTAGCAGATCACCGGTAGTATGAACGCGTGGTGAATTCCGACGCGGTCAGCGATTACGCCCTGAATCACGGGCAGGATGGCACCGCCCACGATCGCCATATTCAGAATGCCGGATCCATTTCCGGTCAGAGGACCGAGCTCGGCCACTCCCAGGCTGAAGATGGTGGGAAACATGATCGAGTTGAAAAACCCGACGGCGAGGATCGTCCACATAGCTGTGTGTCCGCCCAACAGCATCGAAGCACCGACCAGCACCGCTGCAAAAATCGCGCATAGCCCGAGCAGCGATCCAGGCTTGAACCGCCGCAGAAGCCCGGCGCCGAGAAAGCGTCCGATCATGGCGCCACCCCAGTAGAAGGAAACAAACCCTGCCGCGGCCTTAGCCGAGAGACCGGCAATTTCGGGCAAGCCAAAATAGTTCACCAGAAAGCTCCCGACGGAAACTTCCGCGCCCACATAGCTGAAAATTCCAATTGCGCCCAGAACGAGATTGGGATGCTTCCAGATCGAATCGTTGACCTTCTCACCCCGGCGGGACGAAGCGGTTTCGATTTTCGGCAACTTGAAAGTTCCGATCAAAACTGCCAACAAAACCAGCGCCACGCCGATGACGGTGTATGGCATCTTGACCGTGGCTGCTTCCTGCACCCGATAAGCATGCAGAGCCGGAGGCGTGAGTTTCGCCAATTCCATAGCCAACGGCACCGTGCTCAGGATGAGCAGCCCCCCGATTTTCGGAGCGATCGTGGTACCGAGCGAGTTGAATGCCTGGGTCAGGTCCAGCCGGCTCGACGCCGTTTCCGGTTTTCCTAGCACTACCACGTAAGGATTCGCCGCCACCTGAAGACCGGTAATCCCTGCAGCCAGAATGATCAGCGCGGTCAAGAACAGTGGGTACGAAGCAACCGACGCCGCCGGCAGAAACAGGAATGCTCCAACCGCCATGGTCAGCAGGCCGACCACCATGGTCCTCTGGTAGCCGATGGTGTTCACGATCTTTGACCACGGCACCGAGAACAGGAAGTAGGCGGAAAAGAACGCAAACTGCACCAGCATTACGCGCGCATAACTCAGCTCAAAAATCGACTTCAGGTGCGGTATCAGAATGTCATTCAGGCAGGTGAGAAATCCCCACATGAAGAACAGGGTGGTGACGACGGCCAGAGGGCGCGAGTAATTTGGCGTCGCCGGAGCAGCGGCAATACTCTTTGCAGGGTCAGAGCTTGTAATTTCTCGAGTTGCCATCTTTCCTCCCTCAAGTTCTCTTGCCGAACCCATTTTCCGAAAACCGCCAGCTACCACCAGGTTTCAGCCTGTACGCCGTATGACAATCCACTCGTTCGGTTCTGAAAAGGTACTCCGCCCACAAAGCCGCGGAGTCCGTCAGACCAGCTCGCGTAGGTCAGGAAGGCGCGCAGCACCGGCCGGCTGAAGAACTTGTTGCCGGCACCGATTTGTGGTGCGATCGTGAACTTCCGGAGCCATCCGTCGTACTGACCGCGACTGTGCGTGTGGTCGAATCCTCCCTCGAACGCCAGCGAAAGATACTTGGTAAAAAAGACTTCCGGTCGCGCTCCGAACGAGACCCATTGATTCCAGTCGTGTTGCGGATTGCCATCTTTGGTCCGCTGGTAGATAAAGATAGGCATGATGGCAAACCTGTCATTGGGTTGAACGAGCACCTGTTCGGTGACCAGAAATCTCGCCGTGCTATTGATAAACGAGGTTGGATCGTCGATTGAAGTGCTGAAATTACTGGCGGGTCCAGTTCCGTACTGGATGGAAAGCGCATGGTAGCCGCCGTGCCACTCCAGACGTTGATGGCGCAGCCCAACCGCGTATCCATTCGTCGTGGGAATGGCTGTGCCGGTCGTGGTCGTGCCGCCTTTCGAGTTGGCGAAGTCGAACCACGCTGCCCAGAGACCCGCAGGTCCCTTCAGATCATAAAAACGGACATCGATGTTGCTCTTCGCCAGGTTGCCGTTTTGGGTGACAATATCAGGCCGCGCCCCGGATAGAAATGCCACCGCCAGCTTTCCGATTCTAAGACTGATGTCTTCCACGCCCGCTCCGTAGCCGCTCATGTCGAGGGGATAGAAGTCATCGATGTCAATATGCTGCCGGCGGTAGTATCTTTCGCCTGCCCAGAATTTGGCGCTCGGCTGCCCCTCCAGCACGTTTCCGATCTGAACGAAGGCCTCACGAAAGCGGAACTGATCGTTGCCCGTGCCACCGGCAAAGTTTGCATAGTTACCGGCGTTCGTGGTGTTGGCCTCTATCATGGTCTCCGTCTTGATCCACATCTGGTCAGAGTTGTGCTCGGGGTTCAGCCAGTTGTTCACAAAGATCAGTTCTGCGTAGGTTTCAGCTTCATTTCCCAAGCGGTACTTCGCACCCGCCCCTGGCGATTGGAAGGCAACCTGTTCGCCGCCGACGCTGTTCAGACCGTAGCCGGAGCGAAAATAGCCATGGAATTCAAAGGTGCCCAACTGCTCCTGCAGCTTCGCGATTTTTGTGTCTGCCTCTCTCAGGAGGTCGTACGTGGGCTCCGACGCCAGTTGGCCCTGGAACTTTGCCCCGACCTGGTCGGACTGCCCGAGGACAGCTTTTTGCGTTTCCTGAGCGGCCAATTCTACCCCTGAGACGGTTCCCTCTCTTGTTTTTTCCCGTGCCTCTTTCTGATTTTCGATTTGCTGCTCCAGGGCGGCAATGCGTTGCTCGAGGTCGCGGGTGGTCGCGTCGTATTGCTGTTTCAGTTCCTGAAGTTGCTGCTGCAGCTGGTCGGTTTGTTGTGCTGTGGCCGCCAGGACCCCGGCGAGAATCACCGCAACACGCCTGACGAACCATATAAGTGACCGATTCCAGTGACTATGTGAGAAGGCGATCATCAGAGCCCATCTGGTCATTCCCCTGGATTTTCGTCGCAGGCGGGAAGATCGTGGTCTGGCCGCTTTCTTTCGAGCATTCGTAATTCCAATCCGAGGCGGCCTCCTGCAGAGCGAGCGGGCGTATTCCAGCTAAGGCACTTACAGGCCTAGTCTTCAATGGGCGAGCCGTCGGAGCCTTCAAGTACGGAAACGTCGTGACTGACAAGAGTTTGGCAAATGACGGGTGCAGGTTCGGTGCCCGGAAACGTCCCCTTCCTGATTCACCATGGAAGGCCCCGTGCACAGGTTCGAAGACGGGTGAACGGCGGTCGAAGTGCTTGAATTCCGGAGGCAAGCAAGATCGGCTGCGCCGCACGCCAGCCTTGTGTCCTCCACCAGGGTCGTGCGGTTGAAATCTGCCAGCGACGAGTATATATTTCTGGCTTCGGCAGGCTCGAAGTTGCGCGCAGCCTACGTTCTTCCTCCCGTACGCCCGCGCAGGGCCAATACTCACCAGTCAACCCGCAATTTAGTAGCTTCCACAACCTTCACCAATAAACCAAACTTAAGAAATCAGGAGGAACTATGGCTTTCAGAAATGCCGGAACGCCTGTGTGGATCGGCCCAGGTGGAACCCAGTCCTGGTCGTATGGCTGGGGTGACGACCACGGACAAGAGTTCGCGTCCGCCGATATGAAAACTCCGGGTGCTGAAATGGTCGTGGTGGCGGAGTCTGAACGCAAGGAAACCGGAGGCGCTATCACCTATTTCGTGACCTTCAAGAACAATGGCCCGCAGTGGTGCTATTACAACCTTCAGGGAGGAGGTGCGGTATGAAAGTAACCATCGTGGCGGAAGGCAACAATGTCGTCGGCTATCAGGTAGGGACGGACGATTTACCGACTCCCGGGCAATTCAGGGCTGGGCTGATAGCGGGCCCAGGGCAGAAACTCCACGAAGTGGAAGTAGCGGACGACTTCCCCATGGTTGCCAACCCCGAGGAAGTCCATAAGAAGTTGGCTGCTCACTTACACAAGAAAGCGGCCTAGGTCCTGGCATTCTCACATGCCACTGGCCGCTCGGCGAGCTGTGAGCTGGGCGGCCACTTTATCCGTCCCGACTCGCAATGCACGTCCAACCAACGATTCCATGTGCGCGTTCATGAAACTGCTTCGATCAGCCCGCTGGGTCGCGGAACCCCCGGCCCCACCGAGCGCGCTGAGTCTTTCGTCAATTCGCGCAGCCATTCAAAAGCCACGGCGGACAGCATGTCTTCGGGGCAGCGCCAGCCCCAGTTCCCATCAGCACGGCCCGGCACGTTCATACGAGATCCTCTGCCCAGGTTGAGCAGATCCTGCAGGGGAGCAATGCTCAGCGCCGCCGCGGAAGACCATGCCAAGCGCAACAGCGCCGGGGCAGCTTCAGCACCCTCGCCTGGTGCGCGCTTGAGATAACCCCATAAGTTTTGTCGCTGGTAATCGGGCAAGTCTTCATACCACTCTCGAGTTGTGGCGTTGTCATGAGTCCCGGTGTAGACGACCGCGTTGGAAACAAAGTTGTGCGGAAGATATGGATTGTCCGCATGGCCGTCGAAGGCAAATTGCAACACTCGCGTCCCCGGCACCTGAAATTGATCACGCAGCGCCTGCACATCGGGCGTAATCAGCCCCAAATCCTCGGCGATGAACGGTAGACGCCCCAACTCCTTCTGCACCGCCTGAAAAAAACCGGCGCCCGGACCCGGTGCCCATTTTCCGGTCTGAGCCGTTTGCGCTCCGGCTGGAACGTGCCACGCGGCCGCGAATCCGCGAAAGTGATCCAGGCGAATCACATCTACGTGAGCCAGCAGGGCACGCAGCCGATCGATGCACCACTGATAACCAGTCGCACGCAGAGCATCCCAGTTGTAGATGGGATTGCCCCAGAGCTGACCCTGGGCGCTGAAATAGTCGGGAGGAACTCCGGCAACGAAGCGTGGCCGCCGCTGCTCGTCCAGCAGGAATAACTCCGGGTTGGCCCAAACGTCACTGGAATCGGGGGAAACGAAAAAGGGCAGGTCGCCGATCAAGCCAATGCCTTTAGCGTGGGCGCGTTCCTTGAGTTGATCGGCCTGGCGGATCAGCAGGAATTGTGCGAAGCGAACCTGATCGATTGGACTTGCCAACTCTCGCCGCGCTTTGGCCAGAGCGTCTGGGTGGCGCTGAACCAACTCTGCCGGCCACTCGAGGTAATAAGCGCCGTGATACCTGGCTTTCAGCGCTCGGAATAAGGCATAGTCTTCCAACCAATGAGTCTGCTGAGCGCAGAATTCCTCGTAGACAGGTCGCAGGTCTTTGCGCTCTCCGGCTTCAAAGTTTGTCCACGCGGTTTCCAGCAGCCGCTGTTTGAACGGGATAACAGACTCGTAATCAACCACGTCCGCAGGAAAGTGCGACTCACAATCGCCCGCCTGCAGCAGTCCGTCGGCGACGAGGCAGCCGGGACTGATCAGCAGCGCGTTGCCGGCAAATGACGATAACGATTGATACGGCGAGTTGCCGTAGCCGGTGGGACCGAGCGGCAGTGCCTGCCACCAGCTCTGGCCGGCATCATGGAGATGATCGACCCATGTGAAGGCCGACGATCCCAGGTCGCCGATACCGTATGGCGAGGGCAGAGACGTGACGTGCATCAACAAACCGGACGCACGATATTTGGGCGGAAACGGTGGAACGCTAGAGAGTGCTGCCGAGCTTTGCTCGGCTTGGACGGGCGAGGGCGCCCGGCCCCACACGCCCAGATCCTCGCTCATTGCCCGGCTCCCGACCCCAGCGCATTGTTCACCATCTCCTGGGCCTCGCTCACGATCGCATTCAGATGTGTCTGGCCTTTGAAGCTCTCGGCGTAGATTTTGTAAATGTTCTCGGTGCCGGAGGGCCGGGCTGCAAACCAGCCGCTCTCAGCTACAACTTTCAGGCCGCCGATGGGAGCATCATTGCCTGGAGCTTTGGTCAGTTTCGCGGTGATCGGTTCGCCCGCGAGATCCGACTCCTTTACTGCGTCCGGTGAGAGTTTTTGCAATTTAGCTTTCTGCTCGGGGGTGGCGGCGGCATCGATACGTGTATAGTACGGCGTACCGAACTCCGCCGTCATTTCGCGATAGTGCTCTCCGGGACTCTTGCCGGTGCGCGCGGTAATCTCGGCCGCCAGCAGGTCCATGACGGGCCCGTCTTTGTCGGTCGTCCACACTGTGCCGTCAAGACGAAGAAAGCTCGCTCCGGCACTCTCTTCTCCTCCAAAACAGAACGAACCATCGACCAAGCCAGGCACAAACCACTTGAAACCGACCGGAACTTCGCACAGCTCGCGGCCGAGCTTTTTGACTACCCGGTCAATCATGCTGCTGCTCACCAACGTTTTCCCCACCACAACACCATGGCTCCACTGCGGACGGTGGGTGAGCAAATATCGAATGGCAACCGCAAGGTAATGGTTCGGATTCATCAACCCTGCAACCGGAGTGACAATTCCATGCCGGTCCGAGTCGGGATCGTTGGCGAAAGCTACCTGGTACTGATCTTTCAACCCGACCAACCTCGCCATCGCATACGGACTGGAACAATCCATGCGAATTTTCCCATCGTGATCGACCGTCATGAAGGAAAACGTCGGATCAATGATAGGGTTAACGACCGCGATGTCCAGTCCGTAAATGGAGTTGATCGGCTCCCAGTAGGGCCGCGCGGCTCCGCCCAGAGGGTCCACACCAAGTTTGAGGTTGGCGCCGCGAATCGCGTCGAAATCAACCACGTTCTTGAGGTCACGCACGTACGGCAGAACGAAGTCTTCCTGGTGCGTCGTCGCAACCTGGATTGCTTTGGAAAATGGAACTCGCTTGACCCCGGCATTTCCCGCTCGCAAGAAATCGTTGGCCCGATCTTCGACCCAACGCGTCACGTCGGTATCGGCCGGGCCTCCGTTGGGGGGGTTGTACTTGAAGCCTCCATCCTCCGGCGGGTTGTGCGATGGCGTGACGACGATACCGTCCGCCAAATGTTCCTTGCGGCCGCGGTTGTAGACAAGAATGGCTCGCGAGATGACGGGTGTCGGGGTTACACCGTCGTTTTCCTGGATGATGGTTTCGACGCCGTTCGCCGCCAGCACCTCAAGCGCGGTGCGCTGTGCAGGCGAGGAGAGCGCGTGGGTGTCTTTCCCCATATACAGCGGGCCGTCGGTTCCCTGCTCTCGCCGGTATTCGCAGATCGCCTGGGTTATCGC
>WNFO01001424.1_pt1 | contig 19698 bp, 16 predicted proteins | sample 5400251 | NCBI WGS metagenome assembly WNFO01 (sample SAMN13153354, study PRJNA577476) | soil metagenome | isolation source: 100 cm saprolite under Madrone tree | place: USA:California | collected 2016-06-14
TGAACGTCATCTTTTTCCCCATGTACGATGTGCTGTCTTCGCCGCTGGTGAAAATCGTGGGCGCGAATGCGTGCCCAACCGTGACCGCGACGCCGGAAACCGTGAAGGCCGCATTCACGAAGGAGAATGACGTCTTCGCCGAGCACAACGTCAAGTACCTGGATCCGGTGCTGAACTTTGCCGATCGCAAGCTGTTCGCCCACCAAATGCTGCAGGCGTGGCAGCCGATCCTCGGGCTTTCGCAGGAGGAAAACGATCGTGCGGTTGAGGTGGGTTACAAGGCGCTCGATGACTACGAAAGCAGCATCCGTCGGAGGGCCCGCGAGGTTCTTGACCAGCTTGAGCGCGAGGACCGCATCGGTATCGTCATGCTGGGCCGGCCGTACCATCATGATCCGGGATTGAATCACGAAATCATGGAAGAGTTTCAGAAGCTGGGCTACCCCATCTTCTCGCAGAACACGCTGCCACTGGACGAAGACATGCTGGAGCGCCTGTTTGGTGAAGAAGTGCGCGCGGGAATTATCAGTCACCCGCTCGACATCACTGATGCCTGGAAAAATTCGTACTCCTGCAGCACGAACCACAAGGTATGGGCTGCGAAGTTTACGGCGCGGCATCCCAACCTGGTGGCGCTGGAGATTTCGAGCTTCAAGTGCGGGCACGATGCGCCTATCTACGGAGTCATCGACGGCATCATCGAGCAGTCGGGCACGCCATACTTCTGCTTCAAGGATCTGGACGAGAACAAGCCCTCGGGCTCGATTAAGATTCGCGTCGAGACCATCGATTACTTCCTGCGGCGGTATCGCGAAGAAGTCATCCGCAAGCGCAAAGCAGCGGAGGACGTTGAGGTTCAACTGGCGGCGCTCGAAGCGGAACTGCGCCGGCCAACGGCGTCCCGGCCACTTCAACTCGAGCCGGAAGTGCAGGGGATGGCGGCCGATTGATTTGTCACCTACGGCCCATCCTGACTGCGGTCGCCAAGAATCGAAACCCGCTGAGAACAGGCAGGCGGTTCGAAGCAACCTCCGTCGGTTGGATACGAGCGCGATCTTCTTGTGTCGACCGTGGTCCGGTGAAGCGGCTGGCCTAAAGTTACCGAACCCGGCTATGATTCTGAATGGGTGAAGTCTTCGTCGGAAACTTCCGGAGTTGAGACGCGGCCGGGGCTTTGTGCGGACTGCGCCCATGCGCGGCGCATCGAATCCGATCGTGGCTCAGTCTTTTTTCTCTGCCAGCTCGCTCTGACCGACGGTCGCTTTAAGAAATACCCGCGATTGCCGGTCCTTTCCTGCATCGGATATGAGCGCAGGACGGAGTCAACCGCGTGAGAGATAGCCATGGCTTTGGCGAAACTTTTGTTCGTCTCGGAACTCTAATTGGTTGGCAGGCCAAGATGGTCGCGCGGGGGTGTTTTGTGTTCAGATTCTCTGCTCCTATCTTCTTACTATTTTTGCTCGTGGTTGCGGGTACCGTGGCCTTTGGCGCGGGAAATGCTTCCGGGGTGGTTCCGCCTCCAGCCGTGGACGCCACCAAGGCAACCAGCTCGGGCCAGCAAACCGCAGTAGTGGCGGGAGGGTGTTTCTGGGGAATCCAGGCTGTCTTCCAGCACGTAAAAGGAGTGATCAGTGCGACCTCAGGGTATTCCGGAGGAGAATCCAAAACCGCGGAATACGAACTGGTCAGCACAGGCGAAACCGGCCATGCGGAGTCGGTGAAAATTGCCTATGATCCCTCGCAAATCACCTATGGCGAACTGCTGCGCGTGTTCTTCTCGGTGGCCCACGATCCCACCCAATTGAACCGGCAGGGTCCTGACCAGGGCACCCAGTATCGGTCGGTTATTTTTTATGGCAATGACGAGCAAAAAAAGGTTGCTCAGGCGTATATCGCCCAGCTCGATCAGGCCAAAGTCTTCGGGCATGCAATTGCGACTCAAGTTGTGCCGCTGAAGGCGTTTTACCCGGCGGAGGCTTATCATCAGGATTACGCGACGCGTCATCCGGACCAGCCCTACATTGTTTATAACGACGCACCCAAGGTCGCGCATCTGCGTCAGCAATTTCCGGAGCTGTACTCGGGAAAGTAACGCCACAAGACAGATTCCTCGCGGCTGAAGCCGCTCGGAATGACAACAATGGGGACCCCGACCGCGTGCCAAGGCGGTGCCGCCCAATGGTTTTGACGAATAATCTGGGAGTTGTCTATGTTCGACTCCGACCTTGATCGGGATGCTTCTTCGATGAGTGTGAGGCGGCGGGCCTTTCTGGGAGTTTCTGTTTCTGCCATCGCCGGAGCTGTCTTGTGGACGTTGCGCAAGCCACGACTCATTGAAGCGGCGATACCAAAAGGTGATCCCGGAGAAGTCACAATTGTGCAATTCTCCAATTCGGGGCAGCGGCTGCAGAAAGTCCGCGTGTCAAAAGTGGTTAAGAGTGATGACGAGTGGCGCCAACAGTTGTCTCCGGGGGAGTTCGATATCACCCGCCATGCGGACACGGAAATTGCCTTTAGCGGAAAGTATTGGGACCTGCACGACAAGGGTCTCTACCGCTGTATCTGTTGTGACAACGCGCTGTTCAGCTCGGCCGCCAAGTTTGATTCGGGTACCGGCTGGCCCAGCTTCTGGGAGCCGATTGCGGCCGAGAACGTGCGGACGATCAACGATAGGAGCTATGGCATGGTAAGGAGCGCGGTTGCTTGTACCGAGTGCGACGCCCATCTGGGGCACGTTTTCGATGACGGACCGCAGCCCACGGGCCTGCGATATTGTATGAATTCCGCTTCCCTTAAGTTTGTGAAGCAAACGTAGATCCACATTTCTTCCCGGGAAAGTTTATGAATTCCACTGTTCCCGCATTTCGTGCGCCCAGCGCTGCCGAGCGCGTGTTCAATCGGGTCTTTGGGTTTTTGGTTGGGCTAGGCCTGGGATTTTCCTACAACTATCTGCTGCAAGTCCGGGGACGCAAGAGCGGAAAAATCTACTCTACGCCGATCGATTTGCTGGAAGTTGGCGGGAAGCGGTTTCTGGTGGCGCCGCGAGGCCAGACGCAGTGGGTGCGCAACGCGGAAGCTGCGGGAGAAGTAATTCTTAAGAAGGGAAGCCGGCGACAGCGGTTTAGGCTTCGGGCCTTATCCGATCAGGAGAAGCCGGAGATACTGAAAGTTTATCTGGATCGGTTCAAGCGGGAAGTTCAGAGCTATTTTCCCGTGCCTGCGGGGTCGCCTGTGGACGTTTTCCGGGAGCTGGGGCAGAGCTATCCCGCGTTTGAGTTGATTCCTGCGTGATGGTGCTCGGGAGGGTCCTGTCGAGCTGTGCTCGACCGGACCGGCGAGGGCGGCTGCCCCCACGTGGTTCTTGTTGCGGTCCGAGGTCTGACGCCCGAGAGCGACGTCCGACTACTCCAGCACGTAGTCATCCAGCTTCTTTCTCCCCCAGTCGGCGGCGGCCTGGATAAAGGCTAGCACCAGCGGATGGGGTTTGCCGGGTTTGGAAGAGAGCTGCGGCTGGAACAGGGTCGCAACATAGAAACGGTGAGTGGGGGACTCGATGGCGCGTATCTCGCCTTGCGGGCCGCGGGCCACCACGGGAAAACCCGCTTCCATGGCAGCCCATTCGTAGTCGGGATTGACTTCGAAGTTGCAGAAGAATTCTTCGGCGACCGTGTCCTGCGAATAGAACGACTGCAGGTAAGAGCCGGGGCGCAGGCGAATTTCCGGGATCGGGCCTACGAGCTTGGGGGCGCCCTTTGCGCGATCCGGGACGGCGCAAGCGACCGGATAGATGACGATGTTCTTCGATCCGGAATTGTTCTCGGCGCTATCGGCATCTTTGATCCCCAGGACGTTGCGGACGCACTCGATGAGCGTGTACTGAAAGCCGCCGCAGGTTCCGAGGAAGGGCCAGTCGCGCCGGCGGGCGAATTCGATGCCTTTCAACATGCCGTCAAAACTTTTGTAGGGACTGCCTGGCGCTGCCCAGAGTCCGTCAAAGCTCTCCAATCGTTTTTGTGCGTGGGGCTCGAGGACGCTCGGAGTTGCGATCCACTCCGCTTCGACGGGTAGATTCAGCGTGGCGGAGGCGTGCTGTAATGATTTCTCGACGGCGGGAAGCGTCGGTGACTTGGGGTCGTAGTCACCGAGAATTCCGATGCGCACAGGGTCACTCACTAAGCCATTTTATATGGAGAAGTTCGGGACTGCAGGGAAGGGGAGGTGAGAAGGCTGGTGCCTTGGCGAATGTCAGGTTGAACCTTTAGGATTAATGCGGGGGTGAATCCCGGAGGCGGGCGGGGGCCCCCCTAGACAGGGTCTGGTTATTTTGCGACCACGGCTCGCTCTTTCAGGATTTCATCCACCGCCGCGAGGGCGATCTCCACTTCGTCATCTTTATTGTAGAAGTGCGGAGCCATGCGCACTCCTGCTTTGGGGCGATAGTCCACGAGGATGTCGCGCTTGAGAAGTTCGCGGCAGACCTCTTCGGCATCGGGCATGTCGATGGAAACGGTGCCGCCACGGCGCTCTGGGCTCGCGGGGGAATTTATTCGCCATCCCCGCTGCTCGGCCATGGCTATCAAGCGCGAAGTTTGCCGCTTCGATTTTTCTCGAATTCGCTCGATGCCCACCTCGGCAATGATCTTCAATCCCGGGCGCGCCGCCTCTAAAGACGGGATGTGCGACGTGCCATTCATGAAGCGGAACGGGGGCTCGGCGTAGCGAGTGGGGCCAACCTCGAATCCGAATGGATTCTGATGGGCGAACCAGCCGGTGAATTTCGGTTGCAGCGCTTTCCCCATGTCTGGACGAACATACAGATAACCCACACCCGGCCCACCGCACAGCCACTTCAAAACGCCACCACAGGCAAAATCTACATTGAGCGCTTGCACATCCACCGGCACCGTGCCCAGCGACTGAAAAGTGTCCAGTACCACGTGCGCGCCTACTTTGTGGGCCTTTTCGATGATTGCTTCCGCGTCCTGGATATAGGAGCTACGGAAGATCACGTGTGAAACCGGAACGAGCAAGGTCTGTTCATCAATCGCGTCCAGCAATCGCTCCACGGGGACCGTAATCCCGTCGTCGGTCTTCACCATGTGGACGCGGGCCCCGTAGGCTCGTTGCGCTTCCCAGAAATACATCACAGAGGGGAAATTCATGTCACTGTAGACGACTTTGTTGCGCTGGCCGGAAAAGTCGAAGCAGGAAGCTACCAGCGCCTGGCAGGTGGTGACATTCTGGTGAGTCGATACCGAACCCGGGAGTGCGTTCATCAGCGCGCCAATCTCGTCGCCGACCTGGGCGGCCAGCATCCACCATCTCTCTTCCCAGGCGCGTATGCCGCGCGTGGCCCAGGTGTCGGCATATCCTTTCATGGCGTCGTACACGCCCTGCGGCATCGCGCCCAGCGAATTGCTTATCAGATAGGTTGTTCGTTCGAGAATGGGAAACTGGGAGCGATAGCGGAGAAGCTCATCGGCCATGCAACCTATTGTACTGCGCGTCCTGGCTGCATGCTCCGCCCCACATGGGGTCTTCTCAAGGCAATCTTTTCCTTAGCAGGAAATAGGCCGCCGTCAGCACTACCACGTACACCGCGCCGCTGATCAGCGTCAGGTGAGAGCGCCAGCCGGTTTCGAGCACTGCCACGATGATCAGCAAGAACCCTAGCGTGGAACCCCAGGCCCCTAATGGCGAACGCATCGGCAGGGCGGCGACCTGACTGGATGAAAGTTTCTGGCGGAATTTGACGTGAGCCGCCAGAGAGACCAGCCAGGACAGCAGCATTCCCACCAGCGCGGCGCCCAGGATGGAGACGAACGCATTCTTCGGCGCCCATTTTTCCAGCACTAGCGCCACCACGATTCCATAAGACGAAGCCAGCAGAGCCAGGCGGGGCGATCCCGAGGCATTGAGCCGGCCGAACACTGCCGGGGCCCATCCTGTCCTTGCCAGGGAAAACAGAACTCGCGAAGCGGCATAAATCGCAGCGTTCGCCCCTGACAGCGCTGCCGTAAGAATCACGAAGGTCATGATGTGGGTGGCGGCCGGGATGTGAGCGTGCCGGAACACGGTGACGAATGGGCTCTCGGTGACACCGGCACGATTCCACGGCATCACGCCCACCAGAATGATGATTGCTCCCAGATAGATGGAAGTGAGGATGGCGAAAGTCAGCTTGATGGCGCGGGGAATCTCGGTCGCCGAGCGTGATTCTCCGGTTGTGATGGCCACGAACTCAACTCCGGCGAAGGTGTAAATGGCAAAGCCCATGGCCAACCAGGGCGCCTTCGACCCGTGGGGCAGAAATCCGCCTTGCGTCGTGTACTGGGGCGCCACGCGGCCGCTCAACAACAGCCCCACTCCCAACACAATGAATGCCACGATGGCCGCCACCTTGATCATGGCGAACCAGTATTCGAAGCGCGCGTAGTTCCCGACGCTACGAAGATTGATCAGCAAAAGCATAGCGGAAAAAATCACCACCCAGAACAGCGCCGGGACCGAAGGGAACCAAAAGGCAAGATAGGTGGCAGAAGCCACCAGCTCGGCGCCGATGGAAATGGAAAGCGCCGCCCAATATCCGGCGCGAGCGATAAATCCTGCCCATTGATTGAGGTAAAGGTCGCCATAAAGCCCGAACGATCCGGCGCCGGGGTGCACGCTGGACAGTTCGCCTAGCGCCATGGTCACGGTCAAAGTGATTAATGCGGCCAGAGCGAAACTCAGGATTACTCCCGGGCCGGCGATTTCGAGCGCCGCCGCCGATCCCAGCAACAGGCCGGTCCCGATTGACCCACCCACCGCGATCATGGCCATCTGGCCGGCGCCGAGCTGGTGGCGAAGCCCTTTTTCCTGGTCTGCTTTATCGGCCGCAGGCATCCGGCACGTATACCAGAAACTCATTTTCGGCCAAAGCTATATTCTCCTGTGACCTTAGTAATCTCGGCCGGGCCCGACTTCGTTGCCGCTCGGGGGACCGGCTTCTAAAATCTCACCTGGGTTACTCCGCACATTACCCTTTTTCTCTCATGCCTGATCCGACCAAGCGAATGGACCGAGCCGAGATCGCCCGACGCGTCGAGCGCGCCGAAAAGCTCTTGCAAAAAGGCAAGACCGTCGACGCTCTGGACGAATACATGCAGGTGCTCGGGGAGGACCCGCAAAATGACAATGTGCGCCAGATGGCGGCTGATCTTTGCCTCTCCTTGCAGCGCACTCCGGAAGCGGTGCGGTTGCTGGGTGAGTTGTTCGAACGGCAGCTCGAGGCGGGAGAAAACACGCGTGCCAGTCTTACCTACAAGAAGCTGGCCCGCTACGCCACTCCGACTAGTGTCCAGAGGCTTCACTTCGGGCAAATCCTTGAGACGTCGAATCGGAAACTCGCGCTTGAAACTTACGAGAGTGCGCTCGAAGATCTGACCAAGAATGGACGCCCGCAGGATTGTGTGCTGGTGCTGCAACGGCTGGTTGCCCTGGAGCCCTCCGAACAAAACTTTTTGCGTCTGGGTGAACTCTGCTCGCAGGCGGGAGACAAGCAGGAAGCCGCCATCGCCTTTCTCAAACTGGCGGAGATGACGGAAGCTTCTGGCGCTGACGCCGCGCAGTGGTATGAACGCGCCTACACCGAAGATTCCGCCGATACCAGGATCGCGCTGGGATACGGAAAGAGTCTGGTCGCGCAAGGCCAAGTCGGGGCTGCCATCTTTGTCTTGGAACCGCTGGCCAAGGCGGATGGGGCCGCTCTGGAAGTTCTGGAGAGCTATGCGAAGGCACTCCTGTCCGCAAATCGGCTGAGCGATGCGGAACCGCTGGTTTGGCAACTCTTTCAAAAGAACCCTTCGCGTCTGCAAGAGGTCGCGAACCTGATCGGGCTGCTGGTGGATGCGCAGCAAGATGCCGAGGCGGTGGCGCTGGCGCGCAAGCTGGAACAATTTCAGCGCAGCCGGGGAGAACGGCGCTCTTTTGTCGCGATGATGCAGGAAGTCACTGGCCAACATCGGAGTTCGCCCGAATTTCTGGAGTTCATGAGCGAGTTGTTCAATGCCTCCAACCGGGAAGGAGATTATTCTCAGACTCTGCTGAAACTTTTCGATCTGCACTGCGGCATGGGAAATTACCCCAAAGCCGCGGAGTGTCTTGACCGGGCCGCCGACGTGGATGCCTACGAGCCGGGCCATCAGAAGCGTCTGGAAATTCTGCGCGGAAAAATCGATGAGAACCGGTTCAAGGTGATTGCTTCACGGTTCACCAGCATGGCCAAGCCGGCCGAGCCGGTTAAAACCGAGGGCCCAACGCTGGGTGCCGCTGCCCTGCAGGACCTGATGTTGCAGGCGGAGATCCTGGTGCAGTACGGGATGCGCTCCAAAGCGATTGAGCGCCTGCAGCGCATTCAGGAACTTTTCCCGGGGGAAGAGGAACGCAACCAGGATTTGCAACAGTTGTACCTGGCAGCGGGAATGACTCTGCAACGTTCGGAAGCTGTGCCGGCGCATGCCACGGCCTCGTCGAAGCCCGCGGTGAAAGCGCCGTTGCCAGCGCCGTCCGTTCCTTCTCCAGCGCCGGCGCCGGCCGAATCGGCCGACGTGAATAGCTTCACCAAAGTGGCGGAAATCACTCGCAAGCTGTACCGCCAGACCAACGCCGACGCAGTCATGACCACGGCGGTCAACGAAATCGGTGCGCAGTGGAAGCTGAGCCGCTGCGTCGTTGCTATGCGCAAGCCTGGAATGGCGCCCAGCGCGGTCAAGGAATATCTGGGCGAAGGCATCAAACGCGGAGAGACAAAAGCACTGAATCAGTTAGTCACATTTGTGCAGGACACGGTGGTGAGCCTCGGCACCTTGACCCTCACCCATGCGGCCACCGCGCCCGAACTGGAGGAGATTCGCGAAGTCGTGGCGGAGTTGGGCATCGCGTCGCTGCTGGCGCTGCCCCTCAGCGACGGAGAAGACCAGATGGGAGTGCTCCTGCTGGTGCAAAACACGGTACGCAGCTGGCACTCCGGCGATATCGTCGTGCTTAAGACGATCAGCGAGCAGATTGTGATCGCACTGAACAATGCCGGCCTGCGCCGCCTGGTGAAGAGTTTGTCGGTCACCGATGAGCAATCGGGACTTCTCAAGCGCGCCTCCTATCTTGATCTGTTGATGGCGGAGACGCGCCGCGCCTTGCAGCAGAGCACCCCGGTGACAGTAGCGTTAATGCAGTTCGGGAAAAGCCCGGCCATGGTGAAAGAGCACGGAGAAAAAACTGTAGAAGCGGCCATGCAGAAGATTGGTCAAATCTTCGCGGCCAACATCCGGCAGAATGACCTTGCCTTCCGCTATGAGATGACCACGATTGCGTTGGTGCTCGGCGAAACCGGAGAAAAAGAAGCGCTGATGGCGGTGGAGAAGTTGCGCAAACTGCTGGCGGACGTAAAGCTCTCAGACGAGATTCTCCCTTTTAGCGCAGGGCTGGCGGAGGCCGTCGTGCGCCAGCAGTTCGATCCAGTAGACATCGTGACCGAGGTCATCAACCGCGCTGATATCGCGCTGGCTATGGCCGTCGCCCAGGGCCTGGGCCGGATCGTCTGCCTGGCTCCGTCGGCTGCTGCCGCAGCTGTCGCCTAGCCACCTTCCTCTCAAGCCTTTCTTAGCGCTCTTGGGCTCTCCCGCTGATAAACTCACAAGTCTTATGGAAATCAAAAAGGTTGGCGTGCTGGGCTGCGGCCTCATGGGTTCCGGCATCGCGCAGGTTACGGCCACGGCGGGTTTCGACGTCACCGTGCTTGAGGTCGAGCAGAAATATCTCGACCAGGGCCTGGCCGGCATCGAGAAGTCGCTGGCCAAATTCGCCGAGAAAGGCACGATCAAGGAAACACCGCAGGCGGTCCGCGCGCGGCTGAAGGGCACCACCAACAAGCAAGACTTGGCCGATTGCGACATCGTCATCGAAGCCGTGATCGAAAACGTCGACGAAAAGAAGAAGATATATGCGGCGCTTGACGGAATCGTGAAGAAAGATGCCATCTTCGCCTCCAACACTTCATCCATTTCGATTACTGAACTCGTAACCTCTACGAATCGCCCGGAGCGATTCATCGGTCTGCATTTTTTCAATCCCGTGCCCCTGATGAAGTTGGTCGAAGTGGTACGCACCATTGCCACTGCCAGCGAGGTCTATGATGCGGCCTGCGAGTTCGGCAAGAAACTTGGCAAAGTTCCCGTCCGTACCCGCGACAAGACCGGGTTCATCGTGAACCGGTTGCTGGTGCCGTACCTGCTCGACGCCATCCGCGCGTACGAAGAGGGCGTGGGCTCGATCGATGACATTGACAACGCCATGAAGCTCGGCTGCGGCTATCCCATGGGGCCATTTACGCTGTTGGATTTCGTCGGTCTCGACACGACTTACTACATCACCCAGGTGATGTACGACGAATTCAAAGAGCGCCGCTTTGCCTCACCGCCGTTGCTGAAGCGACTGGTGATGGCCGGCTGGTACGGGCGGAAAACGGGCAAAGGATTCTACGACTACGCGGACCCGAACAGTCCGAAGCCAAACCGGCTGTAAAATCGTCGGGTTAGAGGCTGAGGAGTGCGGTTCGGATGTGAGGTGCCAAATGACAAAGGAGTCGGGCTGGGTCATGGGGGCCGTTGTGGTGCAGTTCCTATGGGCTTTGGTGCTGCTGGTGCTTCCCGCGTATCTTCTCTTGCTTACACGTTCTTCCGCGATTCTGAGGGAGCCGGATGCGACGCAGGCAATTGCAGGCTTGAAGATCGCCGCCGCGATCCTCGGTCTGCCGGCGCTCGTGGCCGCCGCCGCTTGGATTGGTTTGTTGAAGAGAAAGCTCTGGGGATGGTGGCTGGGTCTGGCGGGCGACTTCGCGATCGTCGGGCTGCTGGCCTACAGCATGCTCGACGATGGCTGGCGTAGTCCCGACTGGGAGCTGGCTGGCCTAACCGTGGCGGCTGCGGTCCCTTTGGTGTTTTTACTGCTGCCGATCGTGCGAAAGGCTTATTGGCAAAGCACGGCGCCCCAAGGTGCCTCCGGGGTGGCTCGGCAGGCAACGATCTGAGCAGCGCTGGGAGATCCAGGGCAAACGAGAGTCACCCAAAGCAAGGCTAAACCTGAACCTATTGAAAGCCCGCGGCAAAATTCGGGTCAAAGCTCTCGAAGGCAACCTGAGCGCCGACGGAAAGCGCTTCGGCGTCGTCGTTTCGCGCTTCAACGCTTTCATCACGGAGCGGCTGCTGCAGAGTGCTTTGGACGGGCTTCTGCGCTGTGGCGCGAAGCAGAAGGATGTGCAGGTCGTCCGCGTCCCCGGCTCTTTCGAAATACCCTCCGCCGCCCGTACTCTCGCCGAAACCGGAAAATACGACGCCATTATTTGCCTCGGATGCCTGTTGCGCGGCGACACCGCACACTACGATGTCATTGTCAACGAAGTGACGCGCGGCATCGGACAGTCGGCGCAAGAGACGGGCGTGCCGCACGGGTTCGGCGTCCTCACCTGCGAGACGCTGGAGCAAGCCATCGATCGCGCCGGCCTGAAGATGGGCAACAAAGGTTTCGAGGCGGCGTTGGCGGCAGTGGAGATGGCGAATCTGAGAGCAGTCGTCAGTCGTCGCTCTTCGGTGGTCAGCCAAGCTGTCAGCACTCAGCCTTCAGCTGTCAGAAAAGCGCAACGGTCTAAACCGAGTGCCCGCCCCGCGAAACGCAGAAGCAAACAATAACTTCATCGGTTGTACACTGATAGCTGAAAGCTGACATCTACCCTTGGGAACCCGCCGCAAATCTCGTGAACTCGCACTGCAGATGCTTTTCCAGGCTGACATGGGGAAGCAGGATCCGGACCAGGTCCGGAACTCGTTCCGGCGTGAGCGGGAAGATGTGGGTGCTGATGTGCGCGACTTTGCCGAAGACCTGTTCCGGGTCGCGACCAGCCGCGCCACCGAAGTCGATGGGCTGATCGAAGGTCACGCCGAGCATTGGCGCATGGAACGTATGGCCGCCGTCGACCGCAACCTGCTGCGCGGAGCGGTCGCGGAACTGCTAGGCTTTCCCGCCACTCCGCGCGCTGTCGTCATCAATGAAGCCCTGGAAATCGCGCGCAAGTTTTCCAGCCCGGAATCCGTGCAATTTATCAATGGCGTGCTGGACAGTGTCGGCAAGGAACTGGAAAAGACAAAAGCTTAACCACGAGGACACTCAGGACACGGGGGAAAGTCCTCGTCCCCGAAGACCTCCCGCAGGTCAACGACCAACGATGCGGCTACGGCTTAACCGCGATCAAGTCCGGATTACAAGTGAACGTCGTTCCTACACAAAGGCCGGCTTGTAAAGTTGTGGCATCGGTGGGGAAGGAAATCTGCTGGATATCGCCGCCACTCTGGGTGTCGAGAACATGTACCTGACCATCGGCGGCCGCAACATAGAGCCGGTTTCCGTCGGCCGTGAGCGAAGCCTGGATGGGGATGGCATCTCCGGACAAGGGAATGGCCGAGGAAGTCTGGTTGCCCACATTAAACACCAACACGCTGCCCAGGTTGCTGGCAATGACGTAAGCCCGGGTGCCGTCCTGAGAAACGATCAACTGCGTGGGTAGGAAACCGCCCTGCCCGAGATTGAAAAAGGCTGAGCTGTTTGTAGTGATGTTCAGCGTGCTGTTGGCAAGGTCGAGCGGGCAAGAGGTGGTGAAGGGCGGAGCCGGAACAGTGATCTTGACCCCAAATAGGTCAATGCCAGGAGAATCGACAGCCAGCACGCTCTCGTCATAAGTAACATTGCCCAGGGTCAAGCTCTTCGATAGTGCTCTCATGAACTTCGGAGTGGAGGGAGTAGTAACGGTTTGAGCCGTTTCCTCCGCATCAGTACAAGTCCTCCATGCGGTGACGGAAGAAGCTGTGCCTCCGGCTAAATACGCGAACCCACCCTCCGGCAGAAATGACACCTCATTGGCTGGCGCGCCTAGAGCTATCGTTTTCAACGCTTCGAGCGTGGAATAAACGTAGAGTGTACTGCCCGCCAGAATGTAGGCCTTCAGATTGTCGGGAGAATAGTCGGCGGCCGTGGCTGCGGCGATGGGCAAGTTAATCGAGGTGTTGCTGGTGGTGTCGAAGACAAAGACTTGATTGGGGGAAGATTTGGTGTCGGACACGATGACCTTCTTCCCGTCGGGAGAAACGGTCAGCACTCTACCGGTGACGGCTTTGAACTCCGAGACTGTGGGCGGTGATCCCGGAGTAATCGCCATGAGCCCTCTGCTTCCCAGGAATCCAAAATCGGTGCCCAGATATGCCTTCGCGCCCTGGCGGTCAAAGACCAAGGAATTCGGCGTCGCCGGGAGCGTGATTGCCGTGCCTACCGTGTTTGCGGGAGCGGTTATCGGGACCAGCGTACTGAAGCAACCGCTCGTGGTGGCGCAATCACCGGAAGCAGAAACGCCGGTGCTCGAGACATAGATGGTTTCGGCCGGCGCCGTAGTCGTAGTGCCGCTGCCAGCGACCACGACATCCACCGCGCTTTCGGGGTAAATCGGTAAAAGAGGCTGAAACCCGATATTGCAGGTCGGCGGAGTGCAGGAGGCGATCACGCTGCCTCCGCCCGCCTTGGAAGTCGTCACGCCGCCGGAGCTGCTCGCGCCGACGGTTGCGGACTGCGACGAACTCCAGGTTAAAGGAACGCCAGTGATCGTGTTGCCTAGCGTGTCGACCACCGTCGCGGTAACGGTCTTGCCCGCCCCCGAGGTTACGTTGATGGAGTTGGTGGTGCTGCCGGTAACCGCAAGCGTAATCGCTTGGACAGCGCACGTCGTGAAATCCAGAGGCTGGCTGTTTACGTTGCTGACACTGGCATACAGCTGCGTTACTCCGGGAGTATTGGCCACCGCCCGAAGCTGCCCGGGCACCAGCCCGCTCACCGGAACGCTGACGCTGGCGGTGGTGAGCGTGGCCACACTGGCGGTCAGTGCTTGCCAGTTAAACGGCCCCGCGCTGGCGGTAACATCGAGGCCGTGGCTCAAGGCGGTAGCCTGGTAGTTCACGATCTGGCCCTTCGAAAAGCAGGGACCGGAAGGTAGGGTCTGCCCGGGCACTAGACTGATCGAGATATTGTCAACGTGCTGGTGGACGTACACGGTTGTCGGCGGACTGCTTATCCCATGCGATGTTGCGGTTACCGTAGCCACTCCTACCGGACCCGGAGTACAGATCTGCGGTGTCGTGAGCGAATCCCATGTGCCGGCACAGGCAAGACCATTGCTGGCTACGGTCAGGACGGAAGTGTTGCTCGACAGGAAGGATACGGGTGTGGTGACCGTCGTACCCTTGTTGTTCTGGGGTGTTGCCGTAAACGCCTGAGTAGCGCTGCCCACGTCCAGCGAAACTTCGGTCGCGGGCGAGAGAATGATCTTGGCCGGAACCGGGAAAGGTGTGTTTACGGTAGGACTACTGCTACTGCAGCCGGTCAGGGCTGCGATCAAACTAGCTATCATGCAGATGAATGCAAACCTGACCAAATCGAACGACCTACCCATGCACCCTCCCCGCCCAGTGGACCCACGGGGCGAGCTGTCTGGACATTTCCGGAAAACCCCAAGTGTAGAGGCTAGAATTTTTTTCAGCAAGTTGAGCCGTCTTGCGAGCCCATTCGACAACCTCGCTTCGCTCCGTTGCTCGGAGCAGGCTAAGTAAGGAGCCCGCAGGCGAAATCCGGAACGAAGTGAAGGTCTCCTCCAGCCGAGAGCCGGTCCCAGCCGGGCACCGCCCGGGCGACGCAGTAGGGGCGTCCAGCCGCAACTTCAGAGTCGAATCCCCGAGTTTGAGGATTGAAGAATTTAGATGCCAAGATTCGTCAACTTGAAAATCCGACAATTCGCTAATTCTGCAGCAAATTCCCCTTCCCCATCTGATGCAACAGACTGACATTGACGATGTGTCGCGCGAGTTGCTATATTTGTAAGGTTCCGCGAGCTAAAGTCTGGCTTACCTGTACGCGGTGGCTTCTGATCCGCACGCGCTGGTTCGTGTGTGGAAAGACCCCGAACAAAGCAGTTGAGCTTTAGCAATACACGTCTTCGGGAAGGAATACACCACCGGAGCCGCCCTCGCTGAAACGCCCTGCGCTCACCTTTCACCCGTTGAAAGGCTATGCGGGGCAGTGCTGACGAAACGGAGCAACTCCCGGACCAAAGAATTCGGGCCTGGTGCCACCGTCGGCGGCGTTTAGTCTGAACGGGATACTGAAATCTCTCGCCGGTTTTTTGTGGCGCGCGAGAAACATGGTTGGCGCATCCGCCATCCAGCCCCTGAAATGCGGGGAACAGCGAAAAGCAGAAGCGGCGTTCTTTCGCGCCTGGGGGCCTTGATGACGCCCCGAGCGAGACGGAAAAGCCGGAGGTGGATAGGAATCAAGCATGCCTACTTTCAATCAGTTGGTACGTAGCGGCCGCAAGCGGCCGCGGTACAAGACGGCGAGCCCCGCCTTGCAAGGATGTCCGCAAAAGCGGGGTGTGTGTACTCGCGTCTACACGCAGACGCCCAAGAAGCCGAACTCCGCCCTGCGCAAAGTTGCCCGCGTCCGATTGACCAATGGGATTGAGGTTACGACCTACATTCCCGGCGTGGGCCACAATTTGCAGGAGCACTCCATCGTGCTGATTCGCGGCGGCAGGGTGAAGGATCTCCCCGGTGTTCGCTATCACGTAATCCGGGGCACGCTGGACGCCGTCGGCGTCGCCGGCCGCAAGCAGAGCCGTTCGAAGTACGGGGCCAAGCGGCCGAAAGCATAAGGGCGGTCGTGGGCCGTTCGTCGTTGGTCGTGGGCAAGAAAAATTAAGGGCGAGCAATAACTTATCGCCCGGCAGCTCAAAGCTAGAAGCTAAGAGCCAGGAGCAAGAAGCTGAATGCCTCGAAAAGGATACATAGCCAAGCGGAAAGTGGAGGTCGATCCGGTGTACGGGTCAGACCTGGTGACGAAGTTCGTCAACTCGATGATGTGGCAGGGTAAGAAGAGCACAGCGGAGGGCATCTTTTACGAAGCCTTGACCAAGCTCCAGCAAAAGGGTGGCGATGAGCCCCTGAAGCTGTTCAAGAAGGCGGTGGAGAACGCCAAGCCGCTGCTCGAAGTCAAGAGCCGCCGAGTGGGTGGCGCCAACTACCAGGTTCCGGTGGAAGTGAATGCCGACCGGCGTACCTCGCTGGCCATCCGCTGGCTGATCACTTACTCCCGCGGCCGCGCCGAAAAAGGCATGGTCGACAAACTGAGCAACGAATTGCTCGACGCCAGCAACAACCGCGGCGCAGCCATCAAGAAAAAGGAAGACGTGCACCGGATGGCCGAGGCCAACAAGGCCTTCGCTCACTATCGCTGGTAGAGGGGTTTCGTTCGGTAGAGGCGTAGCTGGCTACGTCTGGCAGCGTAACGGTGGGAGAGCTAACAAGTTAGGTCTCTACGGAGAGATAGAGAAATCGAGAAGGATAGGGATTTGACGGGTTCAATCGCCAACGAGCAAGAGTCACGGAAAGAAGAGAGAAAGAAAGCTGTGTCCAGACAAGTTCCATTAGAACGGTGCAGGAACATCGGCATCATGGCCCATATCGATGCCGGGAAGACCACGACCACCGAGCGCATCCTGTTTTATACGGGAAAGACGCATCGCATCGGAGAGGTCCACGACGGCACCGCCACCATGGATTGGATGGAGCAGGAGCAGGAGCGCGGCATCACCATTACATCCGCCGCCACTACCTGCACCTGGCGCGACATTCGCATCAACATTATCGATACCCCCGGACACGTGGATTTCACCGCTGAAGTGGAGCGCTCGCTGCGGGTTCTCGATGGTGCGGTGGCGGTGTTCGACGCGGTCCACGGAGTGCAGCCGCAATCGGAAAAAGTCTGGCGTCAGGCCGATAAATACGGTGTCCCGCGTATCTGTTTCATCAACAAAATCGACAAGATGGGCGCCGATTTCGAGCACGCCGTCGATACCCTCCGCAAGCGCCTCAACGCCAAGCCCGTCGCCATCCAGATTCCCATCGGCCAGGAAGACAAGTTCAAAGGCGTAATCGATCTCATCGAAATGAAATCGATTGTCTGGCAGGACGACACCATCGGCGCCGAGTACAGCACCGGCGAAATTCCTGCCGAACTGCAGAAGAAAGCTGAAGCCTTCCACACTGCGCTAGTCGAGACCGTCGCCGAAAATGACGACGAAATGTTGCACAAGTTCCTCGAAGGCGAGACCATTTCTCCCGCCGAACTGCGCGCCTCGCTGCGCAGGTCGACCATCGCCTTGAAAGTGTTTCCGGTCGTGGTGGGAACTGCCTTCAAAAATAAAGGTGTACAGCCACTACTCGATGCGGTCGTGGATTATCTGCCTTCGCCGCTCGATGCCGGCGAGGTCAAGGGCACGAATCCCGATAACGGCGAGATCATTACCCGCAAGCCTGCCGATAGCGAGCCGTTTTCCGCGCTGGCTTTCAAGATCATGGCTGATCCCTTTGTCGGCCAACTGACGTTCATTCGGGTTTACTCCGGCCAGCTCAAGTCGGGCGACTCCGTGCTGAACGCCGGCCGTGGACGAAGCGAACGCATTGGGCGCCTGCTCAAGATGCACGCCAATAAGCGCGAGGATATCAATGAGATTCTGGCGGGGGACATCTGTGCCGCGGTTGGTTTAAAAAACGTTTCCACCGGCGACACCATCTGCGACGAAAAACATCCCATCGCTCTCGAATCCATTACATTCGCCGTGCCAGTGATATCGGTTGCGGTCGAGCCCAAGACCAAGGCCGACCAGGAAAAAATGGGTATGGCGCTCTCCAAGCTGGCCCAGGAAGATCCCACCTTCAAAGTTCATACCGACCCCGATAGCGGACAGACCATCATCAGCGGTATGGGCGAGTTGCATCTCGAAATCATCGTTGACCGCATGATGCGGGAGTACAAAGTCGAAGCCAACGTAGGCAAACCGCAAGTGGCCTATCGCGAAACCATTCGCAGGAAGGCGGAAGCCGAAGGCAAGTACATCCGGCAGACTGGTGGTCGCGGCCAATATGGGCACGCCAAGATTCGCATCGAACCCAATGAGCCGGGCAAGGGCTACGAATTTGTCAACGATGTGGTGGGCGGTTCGGTGCCCAAGGAATTCATCAAGCCCATCGATCAGGGAATCAAGGAAGCCATGGAAGGCGGCATCCTGGCCGGTTACGAGATGGTCGATGTGAAAGCCACCCTGTACGACGGCAGCTATCACGATGTTGATTCCAACGAAATGGCGTTCAAGATCGCCGGTTCGATGGCCTTCAAGGAAGCTGCTCGTAAGGCCTCTCCGGTGCTGCTGGAGCCGGTGATGGCGGTGGAAGTGGTTACGCCGGAGGATTACGCCGGCGTCATCATGGGCGACCTTAGTTCGCGTCGCGGGCGAATCGAAGGTATGGAGCATCGTGCCGGTTCGCAGGTAATCAAGGCCATTGTGCCGCTGGCTGAAATGTTTGGCTACGCCACTCACATGCGCTCGAGCACGCAAGGCCGCGCCGAGTACTCGATGCACTTCGCGCGCTATGAAGAGGTGCCGCGCGGCGCGGCGGACGAGATCATTGGGCGTTCACAGGGACCCAAGAGGTAACCGAGCAGGCAAGGGTGCCTGCTCTACACGGAGCTAGGAAATGGCGAAAGAGAAATTTGATCGCAATAAGCCGCACTGCAACGTAGGGACGATTGGTCATATTGACCATGGCAAGACCACGTTGACGGCGGCCATCACCAAGGTGTTGCAGAAGCACAACCCGAAGATCGTCTTCCGGTCGGCCCAGATGGATGGCGCGATCTTAGTGGTGGCGGCGACCGATGGTCCGATGCCACAGACGCGGGAGCACGTGCTGCTGGCGCGGCAGGTGGGTGTGCCCTACATCGTGGTGGCGCTGAACAAGTGCGATGCGGTAGATGACGCCGAGCTGCTCGACCTGGTGGAACTGGAAGTGCGGGAGCTGCTGAAGAGCTATCAGTTCCCAGGCGACGACATTCCGGTGGTGCGTTTGTCGGCCCTGGGAGCGTTGAACGGCGAAGCCAAGTGGGAGAAGCAGGTGGACGAGCTGATGGCGGCGGTGGACCAGTACATTCCGCAGCCGGCGCGGGAGCTAGACAAGCCGTTCCTGATGCCGATTGAAGACATCTTCTCGATATCGGGGCGGGGCACGGTGGTGACGGGAAGAATCGAGCGCGGCAAGGTGAAGGTGGGCGAGGAAGTGGAAATCGTGGGCTTCCGTGATACCCGCAAGACGGTGGTGACGGGGGTGGAAATGTTCAAGAAGCAATTGGACGAAGGTCTGGCGGGGGACAATGCCGGGCTGCTGCTGCGCGGGATAGCGAAAGAAGATGTGGAGCGAGGCATGGTGCTGGCCAAGGGCGGATCGATCACGCCGCACACCAAGTTCAAGGCTGAGGTTTACATTCTGACCAAGGAAGAAGGCGGGCGGCACACGCCCTTCTTCAAGGGCTACCGGCCGCAGTTTTATCTGCGGACGACGGATGTGACGGGAGTGGCGGAATTGCCGGCGGCCACCGAGATGGTGATGCCGGGAGACAACGTGCAACTGGTGATTGAGTTGATCACGCCGGTGGCGATGGAGAAGGGTTTGCGCTTTGCCATCCGCGAAGGCGGGCACACGGTGGGCGCGGGAACCATCAGCGAGATTATTCAGTAGG
>WNFO01004026.1_pt1 | contig 19679 bp, 19 predicted proteins | sample 5400251 | NCBI WGS metagenome assembly WNFO01 (sample SAMN13153354, study PRJNA577476) | soil metagenome | isolation source: 100 cm saprolite under Madrone tree | place: USA:California | collected 2016-06-14
CGTCTTTTGCCACACCAGCACGACATAAATCCCGTAATCGACGCCGATCGCGAGGACGAGTCGAAAGGAAAGGACGTTGAGCAAGTTCAAATAGATGTGCAGCAGTTTCATCGAAGCGACCATGGCTCCGATCGCAAACGCTAGGGTAATGACTTGAATGGTCCAAAGACGTAAGTCGCGATACAAAATTGCCAGCAGCGAGACGTCGAAGATTGCCATCAACGCGCTGATAATGAGCAGTTGCCGGTGCGACCACGGGAGCAAATCGGCAAGGGCGTAACTCCAGCCCGACAAAATCATCGGGACGCCAGCCACCGGCAGGTCGCGCCCCAAGTCTTCCGCTTGCGCGCGCGTGGAGATCGGTTCGTTCGTCGTGACAAAACCAGTGGTAAGGAGTGGATTCCTGGCAAAATAGCGATCGATCAGGAACCACCAGCTCGACGATTTCGGCAATTGATTGCGCCAATTTAGCAGCGGCGCGTTTGGATCGACAACACGTTGCAACTCATCCAGCAGGGTGAAGGCCGGCGCGAATGAGTCGCGGCTGAATCCTTCCGCATCGAGCGTTTCTTCAAGCGCTTGGCGCGTCGTTTGAAAATTAATTGCACGCAAGCGTTCGCGATTTCTTTGCATCGAGTTCGGTGAAAGACAAAGCGCTGCGGGCGTGGAGAAGCTTTTGATTTTGCCCGCAGCTTGGAGCGCGCTCCAATGCGCGGAGATTTCTTGCCAGTCGTCGTGCAGTTCTTGCGGATCGCGCCCCTGCACAATCGCCAGGACCGGTTCCCAGCGCATCGGCATTTTGTGCATGATCGTTTCCAACGCGTGACCGGCGCGGCTGTTTTTCGGCTCGAGTGAACGCGTGCTTGCCTCGAAGTGAAGTGGAGGAACGGGCGAAAACCCGATTGCGCTCAGCAGGAACAAAATCGCGGTCGAGAAAATCAACACCGGCGCAGGACGCCGCACGCTCCACCGCACATATTTTTTGACGATCTCGAAAACCCAGTCGTGCCGGAGTGGCGCCTGTCGTTCGCGAATGAAGAGAAACAAAATCGTGCACATGAAGAGACCGGCAAAGAAAATGCCGATGGCGATTAGCACACCGAGCTGTGAGAAGCCCATCGAACCGCTCAGCACAAGTGCGAGAAAGCCGACAGCGGTTGTGAGCGCGCCGAAAAAAACGGCGCGTCCAAGTTTTGCAACCGAGGTGGCGATGGCATCGCGATGCGATTCGCTGTCGGTCCGCGCTTGCTGGTAACGCCCAAAGATAAGAATTGCGAAATCGACGCCCAAGCCCACCAGAATCGCGCAGAACCCGACGGCGACCATGCTTAATCGTCCAAAAACCAAAAGGCCGAGTGCCAGCGCTACCAAACAGGAAAGCAGAAGCGAAAACCCCATTCCGAGAAGCGGAATCCAACGATGAAAGCCAAAGAAAAAGATGATGCCAACGAGCAAAATCGATCCGAGCAAGGTCGCGACGATGTCGTAACGCATGCTCAATGAAATTTCGGCGACATAAGCGGAGCGGCCAGTCACCAGAACTTCGAGCGGTCCGCCCTCCCAGCCCTCGCGTGCTTGCGCGCGAAATGCATTCACCTGCCGCATCAGGCGCTGACATTCGAATGCGCTGATTGAGGTCTGGTTCGTGACCGCGAGAAAAACGCGCATCGTCCGGTCGGGAGAGGTGAGGGGCTGTTCCTCTTCGAGGGCGTTGCGTTCGGCGAAAGGTTTGAGCGCGGGCGCGATCAAGCCCAACGGATCGAACGAGAGCTCGAACTCCGGTCGCGGCGAACCCGCTTCGATCTGTTGATGAAGTCGATGCAGACGCTCGCGCATTTTTGCCGGCTGCAAGATCGACATCGTCTCGTCGAAGGCCGCCGGCTCGAGATTCAAGAGCAGCGGCACGGCAATCGATTGCAAATCGCGAATTCCCTCCGGGGTCTCCATCGGCGAGCCGGCCAGCACACGCTCGCCCCAGGGTTGATGATGCAGATTGTCCGCGAATATTGGCGCGAACTCTTCCAATCTATCGACATCGGCCGGGTCGCAAAGGAGGGCGAAAGTGAGTTCGCGGGTTTGCTCGAAATCGCGATCGTAAATTTTTAGTCCGGCAATGGAGGTGAACTTGGCGGGCAAAATGTTGAGCACGTCAGAGTCAAGCCGTATTCGCGTAACGAGGATCGCGATGCAAACGGTGGCGAGCGCGGCGACACCGCACCAAACGAGCCCACGCCGCTGCGTAACAACTCGGGCGATGAAATCACTGATCCGCATGAGCGAACCACGAATGAACACGAATCGACACCAAGTTGCCAATCCTGCGTCAGCGGTTCGGGTTTCTATTCCAGAAACGTTCTTGGACAACAAATGCAGCCATCCGCCCATGAACCCTCACCTGGCGCTGCGCGTCCGCCTCTCCCTAAGGGAGAGGATTGAGGTGAGGGCAATAAATTGCGTACGATTTTCAGAACGCGTTTGGTGTCACCAGCTCGCGTTTTAGAATCGAAGTAAAAAAGTTTCCGCGCCAGCGGCGTATTGAATGAATTTTCGATCTTCAGCGCCAATGAGTTTGTCGCGCAAAGCGAGCCAGCCACGCAATTGTGGCGGCGCTTCTTCGATTGGACCAGACCAGCCCCCGCGCGCGAACGAACCTTTGACTTCGGCGAAGTTCGCGTCTTGTCGCAAAAACAAAAGCGTTACGCCAGGGCCTTTTGAAAACGTCAGTTCGAGCTCGCCATTCTTGGAAAAGCGAACAAACACATCACCGATGAGCGTCGTTTTCGGTCCGCGATACAAAAGCTGGCCGCCGCGCGCCTGCCAATTGCCTGTTGGCTCTGCGAATTGATGCCGCGACATCGTTGCGCAACTCGTTAGGCTGGCAACCGCGCACGCCAGGAGCGTCCACTTGCCGAGGCGATTGAGATTAATCGCCCCTACCTGGCCGCTCATGAAATCGCGCCGATTGTTGCGGGCGAAACCGGCGGCTCTTCTTTTTTCGGCACGAGCGTGAGTCGCGGACAGATTGCGTAATGGCGTTGCAGCCAGACGAGAAAATAAAAGACCCACATCCGCCATTTGATCGCAAAGGTATTGCCAATGTTTCCGCCGAGCACCGCGTTCACGGCTGGGGGAAGACCGAGCACATCGCGCGGCGCCAAGAAGACTTCGATGAATTCCTTGGTGTACCAGGCGTTGACGAAGCGCAGATAAATATCCATCGCGCGGTTGAGCGCCCGTTCGTAGCGCGCGAATAGCCGCCTCGCTTTGCGTGGATGATCGAGAACTTCATTTAAAGCGTCGGCGCATTCTTCTCCGCTGAACACAGCGAGAAAAACGCCGCTGCTAAAGATCGGATCGATGAACCCGGCGGCGTCGCCGGCGAGCAACCAGCGATGGCCATGAAGTTTCGCGCTGCGATAGGAAAAATCCGTCGCCACATAAACTTTTGAAGCGCGATGCGCGTTTACCATCCGTTTAGCAATGATTGGTTGTTCGGTGAGGGCTTGTTCCAAGAAATCTTCAGCGCTCAATTTCGATTTGCGAAAAGTCTCGCTATCGAGCACCACGCCGATGCTCGTGCGTTCTGGCGTGAGCGGAATAATCCAAAACCAGCGATCGATTCCGCGAATCAACGCTGTCAGCGTGCCGTCGATTCCCTCAGCTCGCGAAACGCCGTCGTAATGCGCGAAGATCGACAACTTCTGGAGATGATCGTAAGTCTTCTTAATTCCAAACTTGGTGCCGAGAACGGAATTGCGTCCGCTGGCATCGATCAGGTAGCGAGCGCGGACATTTCGTGACGAACCATTCGCGGCGAGGCAAAGATCGACATCTTCATCTGAGAGCGTCACGCGCTCGACCGCTGTTTCTTCGTGTACTTCCGCGCCGTTTTCTGCGGCATGATCGAGCAACAGTTTGTCGAAGTCTCCGCGCGTCACCTGATAAGCGTGATCGGTTTGCGACCGATATGCGTCTTTGAAATAGAACTTGTTTCCCTGCTCGGAACACGAGCCGAACATTTCGCCGCCGAATTTTTTCATGAATCCGGCGCGCAAAATTTTTTCGTGCAGATCCATGCGCGTGAATGCTTTCATGCTGAACGGCAGAAGCGATTCGCCGATATGAAAGCGGGGAAACTTTTCGCGCTCGAAAATAATCACGCTGCGCCCGGCGCGCGCCAGCAGCGTTGCCGCGGTGCTGCCGGCCGGTCCGCCGCCGATGATGGCGACGTCATAGATGTCGCCGAACCCGCTGCTGGCGGGCAGCTCCTTCGAGCGAAACCGAGTCTTCATATAGCAAGCCGGATTGAAGGAGCTGGGCGACCCAGCCACTTCATCGAAGTGGCTGCCCTTCGGGCGCGTAGCGGGTCGTTCTTCATCCAAAGCCCATGTTAGCAAAGTTCGCGGCGAAGCAAAGTAGATCGGCTTCGCGGGGCGATGCTGGTGAGGTGGATCGAGTCGTCGTCGCCGCGGCGACCCCGATGCTAAATTAGGCGGCGAAGCCGCATATTGATAACATCGCGCGGCGAAGTGCGCGATCCACCTTGCGACATTTCACGATCCGAATTAACAGAACATCTGAGAATGAAATTGATCGACCGGTTTGTCAGCCGCGAGTTGCTGGTCAACGTGTTCTTCGCGATCGTGGTGTTGAGCCTTGTTCTGGTGGTGGGCAACATCTTTCGCAAGTTGCTTCCCTTGCTCGTGAACCACGATGTGCCGATGGAATATTTGCTCACCTTCATCGCTTACGTGCTGCCGTTCTCGCTCATCTTTACCATCCCGTGGGGATTACTCACCGCCATCCTCCTCGTCTTCGGCCGGTTGTCGGCGGACAATGAACTTATCGCCCTGCGCTCAAACGGCGTGAGTGTTACGCGCGTTTGCATTCCACTGGTCGCGATCGCGCTCGTCTGCACCGCGATTTGCCTGTGGCTCAACGTCCAGGTGGCTCCGGCCGCGCAGGAAAAATTGCGCAGCACGATTTTTGATTTGGCCACGCGCGATCCGATGGCGCTTTTCGGCAGCGACCAGGTGATTGACGAATTTCCCGGACGCAAAATTTACGTTGGCAAAAAAGAAGGAAACAAGCTCGAGAACGTCATTGTTTTTGAAATGGGCGCCAATTCCATGCCGATGAAAGTGACCTACGCGCGCACCGGCATGCTCGAGGCCGATCTGCCGAACAAGCGCATCCTCATGCATCTTTACCAGGCGCGTTACCAAGAACGCGACGAAAGGGCCCCGCTCGACCTGCGAAAGATTCGCGATGGCATCAACATGGCCGAAGGCACGTTGCCCATCAGTCTGGAAGAACTTTACGAGAAGGAAAAGAAGCGGCCGAGCCGCTCCGCCTTGTCGATCGAACAACTGCTCGAGCAATTGAAGAGCGAAAATAAACGCGAGCGCAGCGCCAGTCGGACCGAGATCAACAAACGTTTTTCATTTCCATTTGCTTGCATGGCTTTTGCGCTAATCGGCGTGCCGTTGGGCGTGACCGCGCACCGCCGCGAAACTTCGATCGGCTTCGCCATGGGACTGATGGTCGCGATCACGTATTTCTTGTTTGTCATCATCGGCGACACGCTGCGAGGAAACCCGAAGGTGCATCCGGAACTGCTCGTCTGGTTTCCCAATGTGCTCTTCCTCGTGCTCGGCGCATTTCTTTTCCGGAGATTGAGCAAGCAGTAGAGTTCTTGAATGTCCGACCGCATTTCGCGGAAACAACCAGCGGCGTGAAACGCATCTTGTTCGTGTGTGTGGAGAATTCGAACCGGAGCCAGATGGCGGAGGCTTTCGCACACATCCATGGTGGAGAAAAGGTGGAAGCTTACAGCGCCGGTTCCCGACCGTCCGGCGTAGTCAATCCGAACGCGATTGAAGCGATGCGCGAGCTGGGCTACGACCTCAGCAGGCAGCGTTCGAGATCGATTGTCGATCTTCCGGACATCGAGTTCGACTTTGTCGCGACCATGGGTTGCGGCGACGCCTGCCCGTTTGTTCGCGCGAAACGCCGCGAAGATTGGGACATCCCGGACCCGAAAGCGCTGCCGCCGGAAGAATTTCGCGCCGTTCGCGATCTTATTGGGAGCAAAGTCAAAACTCTGCTCAAGACGTTGGACTGACGCTTGGCAGTGCGACGCAGATTTTCCCGTCGCGCACTTCAACCTTGAAGGTTTTCAAATCTACTTTGGCCGGTCCCTGGGTGACTTTTCCAGTGCGCACGTCGAAACACGAGTTGTGCCATGGGCATCGCACGCTGAACTCCTCAAAACTGCCTTCAGAGAGCGGGCCAAAGCGGTGCGTACAAAATTCCTGGAAAGCATAAAAATTTCCTTCGAGCTTCGCGATTGCTATCACCTGGCCGTCGATTTCCACCCGTAACGTTTCTTTCTCGGGCAGGCGCTCTGCTTCGGCAACCGGAACGAAAATGGCGTCGGCTGTTTCTTTCTGAACGAGATTCGCAACAGAGAGATAGAGCGTGTTTTCGGGGGTTTGCGTGCGTCGTTTATGCCGGCCGACGCTGATGCCTTCGTCGTACACGAGGCGGCCGCCCAGATAACCGGACACAGACAGGAGCGCGACGCCGACGAGCGAAAGAATCAGCGGCGCCAAAGATATTCTGGGATTCTCGAGCATCGACGAGCGGACGCCCAAGTTGATTCCATAGAGCGCGACGACAACAAGATTCAAAGTCAGATGCGCAGCAGCGGTGCGTTTGGCCGGATGATCGCCGCGGATATCGGTGTAATCAACCAAGCCCGGCACGGCGGCAATCAGAGCCGTGACAATCCCCAAGAGCATCGCGTAAAAGGAATCGCGGACGAGGCTCGGTATAGACGGGAAAGCGAGACTCGCCAGATCAAGCAAAAAGCTGAGGATAAACAAACCGATCGGAAAATGAACTAGCATCGGATGTAGCGGATGGCGGAGCGGCTTACCTTCGAGAAAATCTTTCAGCATGATTATTTCCCCGGTTCGGGCGGAAGATTCGCGCGCCCAGCTTCGGCGATTTTACGCCATTTCTTTTTCGACAATCGTGCGACGCTGATACCGTAGGTGTAAACCATCATCCCACCCAGATAGGCGGAGCCAATCAACAGTCCGGTGCCGATCGCTGACAGTGCCAGCGAAACCGTGGGAACAGTTGTCGCCGCGCGAAACGTTTGCACGCGCAAGCCAAGGTTAACCGCAAACAACATGGCGACGACGAGATTCAGCATCATGTGATACAACCCAATTTTCCACGCCGGTTTCTCTTTCTTGATGCCGCTCCAGTCCACCACGCCGGTCGGCACAGCGAGCAGCGACGCGATCAATCCGAAAACGATGGCGTAAAAAGAGAGTCGGACGATGGCGTTGCCGCCGATCTTCCATTGCGAAAGAAGATCGAAGATGAGCGCACCGGGCCACATCGCCATCGGCACGTGGACAATGATTGGATGCAACGGATGCTTCAGCCATTTTCCCTTCAGAAAACCCAAGAGCCATTTCATGGTACGGAATTGCGCATCCTGTATCTTAACATGTCGCTGCTCGTCGCTGTGCGGCCCAACGAGATCAACATGTTTGTACCTAGCTGGTTTCGCAAACCGGCTGTGGTCAGCCACCGCTTCAGGGTGCGCAAGTAGCAGTACGCTGAGGCACACTAGCTAAGATCGACATCATAAACGTAATGCGGGTGCCACATCGCAGCGGGCACGCCGTCGGTAAAAAATCTGAGACTATCCGCCAAACACGTGAAAGGACGCGAAAAAGCCGCACGATTAATGTCACTGCGCAGCTTTAGCGTCGGTTGGCGTTTTTGGCGGACTCATTCTACGGCAATGAAGAGCTGGACGAACAGCGATACTAGCCGCTGGTATCCGACGAGTTAAATGGAAGAGGAAGCGCTTCAGACCAACCTTTAACCTCAACCAACTACCCTCATGCCTAAGAAAACACCTAGGAGACTCGCCACCGTCACGATTGAGCGGTTCCGAAATCGATGGTGAGCTCGATGATGTCGGCGACGGCGATGCGGATGTCGCGCAATTGAATTTCGCCGAGCGGCAGCGACTTGAGAGACAAAGTGCGACCCTCCAGTTGGCCCAAATAGGGTTCGAGAGCGCTGCACGCGAGAGAGCCGATTGCACCGTGGCTTTTGCATTTGAGCTTCGAAATTTTCGCCACGAAATCGCCGTCGATATCGAGCTGGACGGAGATGTCGATGTTAGCGCGCAAAAGAAATTTTCGCGCTCGTATCCTAATATCGGCGGCGATGGAGCACGCGCCGCACGCGCGCATCGTGAGGCGCACTTGCTCGATTACGATTCCGTGCGGGCGCGCTGCGCGGCCGCCGATCTCGACAATCGCATTTTCAAGATCGGGTTGTGCGGCGGAAACGACAATTTGCCCATCGCCCACTTTGTGGGCGATCAAGACGACCTCGCTGTTTCCGTCGCGGCCTTGATGAAAAACGACATCGCGCGCTTCCATGTGCAAATCCAGAGGCACGCCGCGCACGGAAACATTCCGTGCACTCAGCGTCACGATGGCCGCTTCACAAGCGAGCTTGGTTTCGCCGACGACAACTGGCGGCGCCGGTGGACGTGAATCAAACTGTGCCCGGTCGAAGTTCATCGCGATCTCGTCGAGATAGGGAAATACGCGCGAGCGTACGTTGACAAGCGGTTCCGACTTTTGTGCAAGGCGCCGCAGCGCTCGATCGATCGCCTGGGCGAGTTCGTCCTTCGAAGATAGAAACTGCGTGCAGTGAAGAGCGATCATTTGGTCAAACGCTCAACGCTCAACGCTCAACGTTCAACATGTCGATCTGGCGTGATGGGTCGGGGGAGACTCCGCCGAACTGAAGATGGAACCACTTCGAGGCAAAGTCACGCCTCAGCGGAGCTTCCTCCTACTGATAATGGAGTTTGCAAATCAGACATCCTTACTTAGATTTCGCACTTCTTTATGGCCAAGACCTCCTGGATCAATCGCAACAAGCGCAAGCGCGCAACGGTAAAGAAATACGCAGCGGTACGGGCGGAGCTGAAAGCGAAGAAAGATTATGCTGGTCTCGCGCAACTGCCCCGCGATGCCAGCCCGACGCGGGTGGTAAATCGCTGCGAGGTGACGGGCCGCCGCCGCGCCTTCATTCGCCGCTTCAAAGTTTCGCGTCTCACTTTTCGTGAACTTGCTTCCGCCGGGCTCATTCCTGGCGTGACGAAGTCGAGCTGGTAGGATTGAAGGGATCGCCGGATGCAGCCCTGAAAGCATTCGGGGCATCCGCGCCATGAACTTTTTCTTATTCGCATTTATCGGATCGGTGCCACTGACTGCTGACGTAATCGCGCCGCAATGGGATTCTCCCGGCGTGCTGCTCCTTAAATTGGCAGCAATCGTCGCGCTGGTCGGGCTGAATGCGTTCTTTGTTGCTTGCGAATTTGCCATTGTGAAAGTACGCAGCAGCCAGCTCGACGCGCTGGTGGAGGAGGGGAATCTCCGGGCCAGTTTTGTCAAGCACGTCCGGGCGCATCTCGATGCGTATCTTTCCGCGACGCAACTGGGCGTGACCGTGGCGAGCCTTGCGCTGGGCTGGGTCGGCGAACAATGTCTGGCCTCGATCTTGCAGCCGGCCTTCGCGCTCGTGCATTTTTATTCGCGCGCCTTTGTCACCTCCGTTTCCATCGCGCTGGCCTTCGCCGGCATTACCTTTCTGCATATCGTTTTCGGCGAGCTGGCGCCAAAATACATCGCGATCGCGAATCCGTTACCGGTCGCGCTGCGGTTGGTCCGTCCCCTGGGCGCTTTTTATTTTCTATTCAAGCCGGCCATCTGGCTCTTGCATAAATCGGCGAATTCCCTTTTGCGAAGATTGCTGCGGATCAAGCCCATCTCCGGAACGGAGCTGGCGCACAGCGAAGAAGAGTTGCGCTTGATTTTGGAGCAAAGCGAAAAGTCGGACGAGGTTTCATCGCTCGGCCGCGATTTGCTCGTGAACGCGCTCGACCTGCGCCGCCGCGTCGTCCGCCAGACCATGACACCGCGGGGAGAGGTGGTTTATCTGGATGTGGAAGAGGATTTCGAAACCAACGTGAAGAAGGCCATCGACTCACGACATACACGTTTTCCGCTTTGCCGGGAAAATCTCGATAACACGATCGGTCTCATTCATATTAAAGAACTGGTGCCGATGATGCGCGATCCGAATCCGGACTTAATGCGGATCAAGCGCGACTTGATTCCGGTGCCGGAAATGATGTCACTGGAGAAGCTGCTCACTCTTTTTCTGACGAAGCACGCACATCTGGCCATCGTGGTTGACGAATTTGGTGGGACGGTCGGGATGGTGACGCTCGAAAACGTGCTGGAGCAATTGGTCGGCGACATTCAAGACGAGTTCGACACGGACAAGGAGGAATTCCGCAAGATCAGCGCGAACGAATTCACGGTGGACGGCGCGCTCGGCCTTTACGAATTGAACGATCTCGCAAAGCTCGAATTAGAGAGCGCGGATGTGAGCACGATTGGCGGGTACGTGACGCATCTGCTCGGACATCTCCCGAAGCAGGGCGAACAGGTCAAGATCGACAATTACCTCGTCACGGTTTCGCAAACGGATGCGCGTCGCGTTCGGCAACTGCATTTCAAGAAATTGAGCGACGCTTCCAAGCCTGCTGAGCCTGCGACAAAACTGGACGTCGCGCTTTAATGGAATTAATCGCGGAGACCGAAATTACGTGTCCGCATTGCGGCGGGAGTTTCCCGTTGGAAATCGACACTTCTCAGGCCGAGCAATCCATCATCGAGGATTGCACGGTTTGTTGCCGGCCGATCGCGCTCACGATTCGTTGCCGTCCGGGCGTGGTTGTCAATCTTGTTACTGTCGACGTTTGACTCTTACACGAGCGCGGTTTCCAATTGCGCGCGAAGCGCCGGGCGCCGGCGCAACTGTCTGGTCAATGCTTCGATTGCCCGCAGAGTGGGTACACTGATGTGATGTTCCATTCCTTCGACATCGTGACAGATGACGCGATCATCGAGACCGAGGAGTTTGAGAAATTCGGTTAAAAGCCGGTGCCGGTGGGCGATGCTTCGGGCGAGCTTTTCGCCGGCTTCAGTTAAAACGAGGCCGCGATATTTTTCGTATTTAAGCAGTCGTTCCGCGTCGAGTCGCTGTACCATATTGGTCACGCTGGCCTGCGAAATTTCTAAAGCCGCTGCAATGTCCACGACCCTGGCGTAGCCCTTGGAATTGATGAGTTCGAGGATGCGTTCGAGGTAATCCTCGACCGTGGAGGAGGCAGCGGACTTTAACCCGGGATTTTTCACAGGCATGAATTGGACGATAGGAGCAGGCCTTGAGTTAGTCAAAACAAAATAAAATTGAATGTTGACATGATTTTAGTTATCAATAAATAAATTAGTCTTAACTAACCTTGCATCAATGAGCCAGTCAAATCGCACCGTTGTTGCCGCGCCCGAAATCGGCTGGCGCAAACCGGCGGGGCAAGTCTCGCTTGCCGAAGTTCATCGCAGCATTGTTGTTCCGACCACGGCTTCGTTTTGGCGAAAATTATTCGCCTTCTCTGGCCCCGGCTTTCTTGTCGCGGTCGGTTACATGGACCCCGGAAATTGGGCAACCGACCTGGCAGGCGGCGCCAAGTTTGGCTACGCGCTTTTGTTTATCGTCATGCTCTCCAATTTCATGGCGATCCTGCTTCAGCATCTGTGCATCAAGCTCGGCGTCGCCACGGGCCGCGATCTCGCCCAAGCTTGTCGCGATCACTATTCAACGCCGACAGTCTGGTTCCTCTGGATTCTCTGCGAAATCGCAATCTCGGCGTGCGATCTGGCGGAGGTGGTCGGCTCGGCCATTGCGCTGCAACTTCTTTTCGGTATTCCGCTGGTGTGGGGCTGCATCATCACCGCGGTGGATGTTCTGGCCGTGCTTTTCTTGCAGACGAAAGGCTTCCGTTACATCGAGGCGTTGGTCATCACATTAATCGCGACCATCGCCAGTTGCTTCGCCGCCGAGTTGATTTTCTCCAAGCCAAGTCTCGTCGGCGTAATGCTCGGCTTCGTGCCGGGGCCGCACATCATTACAAATCAGCAGATGCTTTACATTAGTATCGGGATCATCGGGGCAACGGTAATGCCTCATAATCTCTATCTGCACTCATCGATTGTGCAGACGCGAAAATTCGAGCAAACGCCGGAAGGCAAACGTGAGGCAATCAAATTCGCAACTATCGACTCAAGTGGCGCGCTCATGTTCGCGCTTTTCATTAACGCGGCGATTCTCGTGCTCGCGGCGTCCGTGTTTCACTGGTCCGGCCATCAGGACGTCGCAGAAATTCAAGACGCCTACAAATTGCTCAGCCCGCTTCTTGGCGTGAGCTTCGCGAGCATTCTCTTTGCCGTCGCGCTCCTCGCATCGGGACAAAACTCGACGCTTACCGGCACGCTCGCCGGCCAGGTGGTAATGGAGGGTTTTCTCAACATTCGGCTTCGCCCGTGGCTGCGTCGGCTGATCACGCGGCTGATTGCTATTATTCCTGCCGTGCTCGTTATCGGTATTTTCGGCGAAAGCAAAACTACGCAGTTGCTTGTCGCCAGTCAGGTCGTGTTGTCGATGCAAAAATTCTCGGCTGGACGACCGCGGCGATTATCATTGGGCTCAACGTGAAATTGCTCTTCGACACGTTCATGCCTGGGTCGGCGCTCACGAAGTTTTACCAGTTTCTCCATCTGCTCCCGCCCACGTAATTATCCTGGCCGTCATGTATCGACATATTCTTATTCCCCTCGAAAACGGCGACGCCGACGAAACAATCCTCGGTCACATTAAGCCGCTCGCCCGGATGACGGGGGCGAAACTGCTGCTCGTGCACGTGGCCGACGGCTGGGTGGCTCGAAACTTCAATCAACTCAAACTCGCCGAGAGCGAAGAAATGAAACAAGACCGCGCTTATTTGGAAAATCGCCGTCGCGAGCTCAGCGATGAAGGTTTCTTCTGCGAAGCCGTGCTCGCGCTCGGTGAACCATCGAATGAGATCATCAAGCTCGCGGAGACGCGCGACGTCGATCTTATCGCGATGACCACCCACGGCCATCGTTTTATCAGCGACATTCTTTACGGCGCGACTGCGGACAAGGTTCGCCACGCGGTGAACGTGCCGGTGTTACTCGTCCGGGCGGGAAAGTAATTGGCGCCGCCGCGGCGTCGCGAATTGATTTAACAGCAAGTCAGAGACTTGCTCTACTTTGATTCCGTGAAGGTGCTTTTCCTAACTAACGAATATCCGCCGTTCATTTACGGCGGCGCCGGCATGCATGTGGATGGTCTCTCGCGCGAGCTGGCCAAGACGATGCCGGTGGAAGTGCGCTGCTTCGGCGATCAACGTTTCGAAAAAGGAAAGCTCAAAGTCACTGGCTTCGATCTGGACGCGGGCGGTTTCACTTGCCCGAAACCGTTGCAATCGGTTTTCGGCGCGGTCCGTCGCTGCATCGACTTCAACACCACGAACATTGAAGCCGATCTTGTCCATTGTCACACTTGGTACAGCCATTTCGGCGGGATTCTTGCGAAACTGAATTACGCAATTCCGCTCGTCATCACGGTCCATTCCCTGGAGCCGCTCCGGCCGTGGAAACGCGAGCAGCTTGGCGGCGGTTACGATTTTTCAGTTTGGGTTGAGAAAACCGCACTGGAGCTGGCGAACGCAATTATTGCCGTTTCAAACGAAACCAGACGCGACATCGAGCGACTGTTCGATGTCGATTTAACGCGCGTGCACGTGATTCACAACGGCATTGACCTCGAGCAGTACCGGAGAGTCGATTCAACCGCTGCGCTCAAGCGCCATGGAATCGATCCAACCAAACCGTACTTGCTCTTCGTTGGCCGGATCGCGCGGCAAAAAGGAATCGTTCATCTCGTCCGCGCGATCCAATTCATGGACAAAGGTTTTCAAATTGTGCTTTGCGCGGGCGCACCTGACACGCCTGAGATCGCTGCGGAGATGAAAGAAGCGGTCGAGAGTGCAGCAAAAAAGCACTCCGACATCATCTGGATTGAGGAGATGGTCGATAGGAAGGCGGTCATCGAACTTTACTCGCACGCGGCCGTGTTTTGTTGTCCCTCAATCTACGAGCCATTCGGAATCATCAACCTCGAAGCAATGGCGTGCGAGACCGCGGTCGTGGCGAGCGCGGTCGGTGGAATCAAAGAAGTCGTGGTCGATGGCGAGACCGGTTTCCTCGTTCCGCTCGAGCAAATGAAAGAGAGCCCGTTCGAACCGACCAATCCCGAAGAATTTTCGCGCCATCTCGCCGCGCGCATCAATCAACTCATGAAAGATCGACATCTGCGCGAAAAATTCGGCCAGGCCGGAAGAAAACGCGCCGAAGAGAAATTCAGTTGGTCAGCAATTGCGGCGGACACGAGAAAGCTTTATGCGAGTCTTCTGTAGCGGCGCTCGAAGAGCGTCGCATTCGTGAGCAGCCGATCAATCATAAGTGCGACGCTCACAGAGCGCCGCTACAGTACCGTCAGCCCGTCACATTTTTATCGTTCAGCGTATACCAGTATCGCAGTTCCACTGGACCCTTGTCATCTTGCCTGCAGCAACATCGACCTCGAAGGGACCAAACTTCCCGATTCCACCTTTCCTGCCCTCCCTGGAAACGGTGTAGTGACCGGGAGCCAGCGAAATCCGAAACTGGCCCTGATCGCCAGTCGTGAAGGATGTAACCGTGCCCCTTTCGTTTTCGACGACGAAAGCAACATTGGCGAGCGGCCCCGAATCGGAAAGGTCAGCTCTCGATGGCCCGCCATGAATGGGACTCACCGTAATCACCCCTTCGAGCCCGGCTCCGGGTTCGGGCGTAGGCGTCGGCTGCATTTCTGCTGAGGAAAAGCAAGAAAACAGAACGAGGAGTGCCGGAATTATCCGGAGGGATTGTTTTGTGTTCATAGACGATAATCTCATCAACGTTGTAACGATTCAACGCTGCAACGATTTAACGTCTTCTAAGCTATGTTTGTCGATCGAATCAAAATCTTTGCGCAAGCCGGTAATGGCGGGCGTGGTTGTGTGAGTTTTCGGCGGGAGAAATTTGTGCCGAAAGGCGGACCGGATGGCGGCGACGGCGGTCGCGGCGGCGATGTTGTTCTGCGTGCGAATCAGCACGTCGATAATCTCACGGGTCTTTTTTATGAGCCGATTGTCAAAGCGAAAAATGGCGGCCACGGGATGGGGAAGAAGATGCATGGTCGATCGGCGCCGGCCAAGATCGTGAAGGTGCCGGTGGGAACGCTTGTGCGGCGAACAGAAGAGGGAAAGCGTCCAACGTTCAACGCTCAACGTCCAACGCCCAATGCAGAAGCGCATGACGCGGGATCTGATCAATTCGCAATCGCCAATCCGCAATCCGAAATCGAGTTAGTTGTTGATCTTACGCGCGACGGTCAGGAGTTTGTGCTTTGTCGCGGCGGCGCGGGCGGGAAGGGGAATGTTCATTTCAAAAGCTCGCGCAATCGCGCGCCGCGCGAATACACCGAAGGCGAGGAAGGCGAGCAGGGACATTTTTTGCTCGAGTTGCGCACGATTGCCGATGCTGGACTCGTCGGTTATCCGAATGCGGGAAAATCGACGTTGCTGAGAAAAATCTCGGCGGCGCGTCCGAAAGTCGCGCCCTATCCGTTCACGACGCTGCATCCGGTCATCGGCGTGGTTGAGTTTTCGGGTTATCGCCGCGCGACGATCGCGGACATTCCGGGTTTGATTGAGGGTGCGCATCGCAATCTCGGGCTCGGACACGATTTTTTGCGACATATCACGCGCTGCCACGTTTTACTTTTCGTTGTCGATGTCGCAGGAAGCGAGGGACGCAATCCGATCGAAGACCTCCAAAATCTCCGGCGCGAAATCGATCTTTACGATCCGATATTGTCGGAGCGTCCGTGGTTCGCCGCGGCGAATAAAATGGATTTGCCCGGCGCGGATGAAAATTTGCTGGCGCTGCAAAAAAGATTCTCCGCCGTGGACATTGCGCCGATCTCGGCCGCAACCGGTGAAGGGCTCGATGCCTTCAAAACAAAACTGGAACAATGGCTGACCAGTGCATCAGAAAAAGATCGACATCGACATCTTGTTTCCCGGAAAACCAAACAGACCGTGCCCGCCGATTAAGAACTAGACAAGAGACAAAGCCTCGCACACAGTCAGGAAATTTTTATGACCAAACGAGTCGTAGCCAGCTATTGCAGTTCATTCCTCAAGCCGGAAATGTTACATATTTACCGGCAGCTAAAGGCGCTGCGCGGCGTCGAGACGTTTGTCATCACCAAGGAGGTGCAAAACGCAGAGCTCTTCCCATTCCGCGATATTGAAATTGTCGCCCAGCCCTACACGAACCTTTTGCGGCACGGCTGGCTCAAATTCGTTAAACGCGAGCCACCCATCGTTTATCGCGGCGAATATCAGATACTTTCGTCGATGTTGGAGCGCCGCGGGGCCGATCTCATGCATATTTACTTTGGTCACACCGGCGTGCATCTTTTGCCCTTTATCGAGGAATGGGACAAACCGTGCGTGGTTTCATTTCACGGGGCCGATGTGGCGGTTAAGGAGGACATCGCGAATTATCCCGCGAAGTTGCGCCGCTTGTTTGGCGCTGTCCCGCTGGTGTTCGCGCGTTCCCGCTCGCTGGCCAATCGGTTAATCCAATTCGGCTGTCCGCCCGAAAAACTTCGCATCAATTATACAGGCGTTCCCCTGGAAGAATTTCCATTCGTGGATCGACAACAACCTCGGGATGGCCGCTGGAGAATGATGCAGGCGTGCCGTCTAATTCCAAAAAAAGGCGTGGCCACCAGCCTGCGCGCGTTCGCGATTTTTAAAAAGGACAATCCGCACGCCGAATTCTTCATTGCCGGAAAAGGACCGCTGCAGCCGGAATTGGAAATGCTCGCGGCCGGTCTCGGTATTTCGAAGGATGTGCACTTCGTCGGCTTTCTTTCGCAACCGAAACTCATGGAGCTCTACGCGAGCTCGCACCTTTTTCTGCACCCGAGCGAAAAGCCGCCAGATGAGAACCAGGAAGGCATCCCGAACTCCATTCTGGAAGCGATGGCGACTGGTTTGCCAGTGGCGGCGACGCAGCATGGCGGCATCCCGGAAGCGATCGAGCATGGGCGCAGCGGCTGGCTTGTGCCGGAGGAGGACCACATTGCTTTGTCCAACGCTATGCAGGAAATGACGAGCTCGCCTCGAGCATTGATCGAGATGGGATGGCGCGCCCGCGAAGCGGTGGTGCGGCATTTCGAACAGGAAGTGCAGACGCGGCTGCTCGAATCGTTTTACGAAGAAGCGATCGCGATGCGCAGTGCGGGAGAGCCTGCGAAATCTGAGGCGCTAACTCCGCTGGCTCCGGACTTCGCCGAGCAGGTGACGGCAAATTAGAGCGCGCCCGTCGCACCGACCGGAAAGATTGGGCCGCGGCATTTCAACCAACCGAATGCAGCATTGTTTTTTTCCTCGCTTCTCATTGTCGATCTTCGCGCTCTTCTGCGGATGCGTGTTTGCAACATCGACAATCGCGGCTGAACTCGAGCCCGCAGTGCCGCTAAAGCCCGCGGAACTTGTTCACATCGGCAAGTTTTCGATTACCAACTCGATGCTGGTGACGTGGATTGTAGCGGCGGGAATCATTGTTTTCGCACAATTAGCGACACGAAAGATCAAGCCGATTCCGAGCGGTGCGCAAAACTTTTGGGAATGGCTGGTGGAAAGTCTTTACAATTTTCTTGAGAGCATTATCGGTCGCGATCTGGTGAAAAAAACGTTTTGGTTCTTTGCGACGATTTTCATTTTCATTTTGTTCGTGAACTGGTTCGGGCTCATTCCCGGAGTCGGAACAATCGGCTGGGGCCACCACGATCCGGCAACTGGAGTGTTCCATATCGATCGACCGCTGCTGCGCGGTGGCAACGCCGATCTCAACATGACTTTCGCGATGGCCATGATTTTTTTTCTGCTCTGGATTGTATGGGCGATCCAAGCAAACGGTGTCGGCGGATTTTTGCTTCATCTTTTCGGCCCGAAAGGTGAGACATCGGGTTTTTTGAAGATCATGATGATCGTGATCTTTTTCATGGTAGGCTGGCTCGAGATCGTTTCGATTTTGTTCCGTCCGATCTCGCTCAGCTTTCGGCTTTTTGGAAACATTTACGCAGGCGAAAGCATTCTGGAAGCGATGTCGACCATGGTGCCCGCGCTTTCCTGGCTGATTCCGATTCCGTTTTATTTCATGGAGATACTGGTGGGGATCGTGCAAGCGTTGGTTTTTATGTTGTTGACCGCGGTTTTCACGCTTTTGATCGCGCAACATGAGCCAGGGCACGAACCACAGCATTGAAAATTTCGGCAAACCGGTCGCAGCAGCAGCTCTGCGAAGATTGCCAGAGAAAAAAACCAAACAGAAAAATATGATACTACCATTACTGGCAGAGATGAGCGGCAGCATTCACGTCGGACTGGCGGCCATGGGCGCCGGGATCGGCGTTGGCTTGACCGGCTTAGGGGCGGCCTCGGCGGTCGGACGCAATCCGGGCGCAGCGACTCCGATTCTGGTCCAGGCTATCCTGGCGATCGCTTTCGCGGAAGCGATCGTGTTTTACGCACTTTATCTTCTGCCTCATTAAGACTCCGAGCGCGGGGCCGGCAACGGTCCCGCGTTCGCTGCCTAGTTTGATATGACTTCGACTCTCGTTCTTGCGCAAGCTGGCGGCGGCATTCTGGATTCCGCTAAACAAACGGCGATTCAATTTGGTTTTGAATGGCCCCTGTTTCTTTCCCAAGCGATCAGCTTCGTGATCGTGGCGCTTCTTTTGCGCCGTTTCGCTTATAAGCCGATTCTCGGCGTGCTCGAGGAACGCCGCCGGCGTATTGAGGAAGGTCTGCTCAACGCGGACAAAATTAAGAAGGAACTCGCGGAAGCTGAAAAACGCTACGCGGAGATTCTAGGCAAAGCTAATGCTGACGCACAAAAAATGATCGACGAGGCGCGCGAGAGCAGCGCCCGCCTGGCTGAGCGCAAACAGCAAGAAGCGGTCGCCGCCGCGGAGCAGATCATGGCGAAAGCGCGTGAAGCCAGCGCAATCGAGCATGAGCGCACGATGGAGGCCTTGAAACGCGAGCTCGGACGGCTCGTGGTCGATACAACCGCGAAAGTCACTGGCAAAGTGCTTACTTCCGACGATCAAAAGCGGCTTCAGGAGGAAGCGGCACGCCAACTCGCCTCATGAAGATCAACAAGGAAATTCGCCGGCTTTCCCGAGAAATGGTGCGCGCCAGTTTCACCGACGGCAAGCTCGATAGCGGAAAGATCGCGTCGCTGGTGCAGTCGTTGATCGCGAAGAGGCCGCGCAACTACATCGGCATCCTCCAGAATTATAAACGGCTTCTTCGTCTCGAGATCGAAAGACGCCACGCGCGAATCGAAAGTGCGAGCGAACTGAGTGCGGAGACGAATTCACGAGTCCTCCAGAACCTCAAGAGAAAATACGGACGCGATTTAACCACAGAGTTTGTTGTGAATCACAAGCTTCTCGGCGGAATGCGCATTCGCGTGGGGAGCGACGTTTGGGACGGCAGCGTGCGCCATCGGCTGGAAAGTCTCCAGCAACAA
>WNFO01001258.1_pt1 | contig 19666 bp, 19 predicted proteins | sample 5400251 | NCBI WGS metagenome assembly WNFO01 (sample SAMN13153354, study PRJNA577476) | soil metagenome | isolation source: 100 cm saprolite under Madrone tree | place: USA:California | collected 2016-06-14
CCTTTTTCCAACCATATCGTAGTACCAGCGCCACACTTCTGGTTCGATCGGCTCGCCCACCGTCGTCATGTGCTTGAATTTGTAGTTGTACTTGGCCGGCTCTTCCGGTCCGGCCTTGCGCAGCATGCGAATTGCCGTCGGGGAAGTATGAAAAATGTTGACGTCCAACCGTTCTGCAATCCTCCACGGCCGCCCCGCATCCGGGAATTGCGGCACGCCCTCATAAAGAACGCTGGTCGCAGCCAGCGCCAGTGGCCCATACACAATGTAAGAATGTCCCGTGATCCAGCCAATGTCCGCCATGCACCAATAAACATCGCCTGGATGAATGTCCTGATAATATTTTGAAGTTCCAGCAGCGTAAGCCAAATAACCGCCCGTTCGATGCTGGCAACCTTTCGGTTTTCCCGTGGTTCCGCTGGTGTACATCAAAAACAGCGGCGCTTCCGCATCCTGCGAAACCGGCTCGATAATTTTTCCGGAATAATCCTTCAAGACTTCATCCACAAAAAAATCGCGCCCCATCACCATCGGCGCTTCCGAAGAAGTTTTCCCCGCGTAGCGTCGCCACACCAGCACCTTATCGATCTCTTGCCCTTCTTTTTTTGCTGTTTCGATGGCAACGTCAGCATTGCCCTTGTGGTCGATCCATTTTCCGTTGCGCCAATAACCATCGGCATATATCAAAACCCGGCTGCCGGAATCTGCCGCGCGCAGTCCGCAAGCCTCGCCGCTGAACCCCCCGAACACCACCGAATGCACCACGCCAAGCCGCGCGCACGCCAGCATGGTAATCGGTAGTTCCGGAATCATCGGCATGTGAATCGTTACGCGATCGCCACCCTTCAATCCCGCAAATTCGCGCAGCATTGCCGCGGTTTCATTCACACGTACATACAGCTCACGATAAGTGAGAACTTGCGGCGCTTCGCGTTCCGGCTCCCCCACAAAAATGAACGCCGCCTTATTTTTGTGCTTCGCGAGATGCCGGTCCACGCAGTTGTAGCAGACATTCAGCTTCCCGCCGACAAACCACTTCCAAAACGGTGGATGCTCCGCATCAAGCGTCGTATGCCAGTAACTGTCCCAGTCCAGCAGCTCCGCGTAGTGCCGATAGCACTCCGGAAAATTTTCCTCGCGGAACGATTCGATAAACGTAGAGTCCACCAGGTTTGCTTGCGCAATGAAGCTCGCCGGCGGACGCAGCGAATCCTCTTCCTTCCAGTGCACCGCAATCTGGGCTTCATTCGTTTTCTGCTCGACCACGATTGTTTTCTGGTCGGCAGCGATCGGGGCCGGGGCCGTGCGCACTACTTGCGGTTTTGCATTAGACTTCTTCGCCACATTCGACTTCTTCATTTTGTTCGAACGAGATTTAGCCACGGCAAGTAATTCCTTCCAGGATTGTATCGTAGCGCCCAGCCTCTGGGCCGTTGCTGCTTTCACTTCTAGCGGCCGACCTTAGGTCGGTGTTTTTTCTCCGTGAAACTCCTGCATGTTGCGCGGCCGCGAGTCTGCGCCTTCGAAGCCGCAGGCTCGTCAAAAATAATGCTACTGCGCAGGGAAGCGAGTCAATCGCCTGTGGCAGGCCGGGGTTTCACACCGCCGACTTCGTCCCAGATGCGCGTTCCATGCGTTTCTTTGAGGACCAGACTCCCTACAACAAACGTTATACTTGCGACGATCATCGGATAGTAGAGCCCCGCGTAAATGCTTCCGGTTGCCGCGCAGGACGAAAGTCCGATAAGCGGCACCAATCCTCCAAAAACGCCATTCCCAATGTGGTATGGGAGAGACAACGAGGTGTAGCGTATTTTCGCAGGGAATGCCTCAACCAGATACGCAGCTATCGGCCCATAAACCATGCACACGTAAATCACTTGGATAAAAACCAAGAACACCAGCAGCGGCACATTTGGAGAAGGAGCTTCTTTTGCATCTATTTGTGCTCCGGCTTCGTTTATGGTCATGGCCTTTAGGTTGATTTGTCCGGTAACCTTGTTTTTGGAAGACGCCACGCTCACAACGTTATTGCCCGCTGCCTGCTGCATTGCCTTATAGATTGGAATATAGGTCACGACGGCCAGCAGGCATCCAGCCATGATGATCCATTTGCGACCGACCCGGTCGGAAAGCGCGCCGAATACCGTGAAAAAGGGCATTGCCAACAGCATCGCAGTGGCAACAATGATGGCTGCTGTCTTGGTGTTAACCTTCAAAATAGTCTGCATATAGAAAAGAGCGTAGTACTGACCCGTATACCAAACCACGCCCTGGCCCGCCGTCGCTCCGAAAAGGGAAATCAGTACGCGCTTCAAGTTATCCCACTTCGTGAACGCATCTTTCAGCGGTTGCGTGGACGTCATTCCCGCAGTCTTTATCTGCGTGAAAATCGGGGATTCCTTCATTTTCAGCCGGATATAAAGCGAAATAGTGACCAGGATGATCGAGGCCAGGAACGGAATTCGCCAGCCCCAGTCGCTGAATGCGTCCTTGCTCATTACCTGCTGTGTCACCAGGATGACAACCAGAGAAACGAATAGTCCGAGCGTCGCTGTGATCTGGATAAAGCTGGTGTAGAAACCGCGCTTGCGGTCGGGAACGTGTTCCGCCACATAGACGGTCGCGCCGCCGTACTCGCCCCCAAGTGCCAGGCCCTGCAAGACTCGAATTAGGAGAAGTGTGATGGGCGCAAACCAGCCAGCGGTTTTGAAGGTCGGCAGGAAGCCGATCAGAGCCGTGGCGCCGCCCATGATGGAAAGCGTGACTAGGAACGCATACTTGCGGCCCACCAGGTCCCCGATGCGTCCAAAAAACAGCGCGCCGAATGGCCGTACCAGGAAACCGACTGCAAACGTCGACAGGTACGCTACCAAGGCAATGACATCATTTCCAGCGGGGTAGAACTTCGGAGAGAGAACAACAGCCAAGCTTCCAAAAATATAAAAGTCATACCACTCGATCATGGTCCCGACGGCCGAGGCAAGGATGACCCGCCACAGCCCTTGTTCGTTCGTTCCGTCCATCGTCATCGCAGCCGTGCTGGTTGCCATGCTTCCTCCTGGTCGGGTCTCTGCGTTTCGGGAACTGTGCTTATAGCCCCGAGGACAAACGCAAGTACTTAAACTCAAGCTAAAATAAGGAGCCGCGCTCCAGGCAAACAACGCCCCGCCGGCACTCCAAAGCGAACGATGAAATGTCCTGCCATGATCCGCGCCAGTCACTTCCTGAGTATTGGACCTGCCGCTCATCCCAGACGCGTCAAGCCCTCAGAAAAAGCTTACTGGTGGCCGTGTTCATATCGTGTAAGCGCCACGATGTCAAGAACATCGAACGAGCTAAATACGCTCCAGCTTGGACAGTTCGGGTCTTTGGTATCAGCGTTGACTTCGGGGCACAGAGAGGCTTGGAACAACCGACTCAGTTTCACCTGTCTATGGAATTCTGTATATCCGCAGCCCAATTTGTCCTTCTCGATGCAGAATCTTGTTGAACACGTCTAGCTTGAGCTCCACGAAAAACTGGAAGTCAACGGGTGTTCCGGCATAGCTATCCACCGGACCAGAGGCGCTGGCTAGGCTCGCTCCAGTGGCAGGGTTAACCGGTGGGGCGAATGTGGTTTGCAGCGCCGCGCAATTAGCGATGCCAGCCATTGCGCAGGCCGCGACGCCAGCCGGGCCGACCTCTAGATTCGTGCCGGAAATGGAGCCGACGTTGGTAGCCACTAGCGCGCCGGCCGGAGCACCAGCGCAGCCTGGGATCGACGCACCGCCTGTGTAAATATTTGGTCGCTGGTTGGTCTCGCTGCCCAGTGCCGCGAACGCGCTTCCGGAAAATACGCCATCACCCGTTGACACCGGGTACGGCCTTCCGGGCTGCACGGAGCCAAGCAAGCTACACGTCCAGTTGTTGATGACCGACTTCAGCAGTGGTGTGGCAATTAGATTGTTGGTATCCAGCACCATGCTGAAGTGCCAAGTGGCGTATATCCTGTTGTGATAGGGCACGATCCAGGCTCAGATTAGCGAACTCGTTGCCAGGACGTTGTCATGCACAACCTGCGAAACTAGGCCGCTCGGATCGACGACCGGATAACTTCGCGTCAACCTTGGCGGACCACAACAGCTCCGTGGTCGGCACACCCGTGGTGGTCGACGTACCGAACGGCGTCAGTGTTTCGGGCGAGGCCTGCGCTGCCCGCTCCAGGCTCGCGAACCAGAACAAGCGATCCTTTACGAACGGCCCGCCGGCGGTGAACGAAAAAAGGCGCTCGCGAGGTCGGAAAGCCCGCGTCTGCCTTGTTGTCACACGGACCCGGTCCGGTAAGTGTTGGATCGCAAGCAGTCTGGTTAAAGAAGAAGTCGGAAGCCGCAAGGTTGCGGCCGCGGAAGTACGCATGCGCATCTCCGTGTATAGCGTCGGTCCCGGACTTGGTGATAACGTTCAAGATCACATTCCCGGCCTGGCCATATTCCGCGTTGTAGTTGTTGGTTAGAACCTGAAATTCCTTTACCTCCTCGACCGACGCGCCCAATGCATCGCGTGAGGAAACGACTTGGTCCGAGATGTTCCCACCGTCCAGGTTTACGGTGAGGCCCCTCGAATTGATGGCTCCTGGCCTGCTGCGCGTCAATTAATTTGTTCCAGCGTTTCTCTAGCGAATCCTTGTCAGGAGCTATTATCCATGTCCGCCCTGGCATCACTCCGGAGCCGTTGTAAATGAAGAAATCGTCTAACCCAGGAAAGGCTGACCAAGCGCCGGTGGAAGCGGGAAGAAACGGCGCATGCCATCCGGAAGGGCATTCTGCCCACGAGTTTTCTTTCAGTGTCAGAGAGTTTAGCGCTTTGAATTTTTCCTCGCGGTGGCCAGTCGGCAGGCTTTGAAATAATACTCTAGCGGGGACATCCTTTCCGCGGCTGGCGATCGCGGAGCGCGATGCGATCACAATACACACCGGTTGTTGTACAGCTTGGAATACCCGTGTGTTTACTTCGGGTTGATGCCCTTCTCGGGAGCAGTCGATCACCCAAATTCCCGCTCCCCCGCATTGCTCGAAACCACAAAATGCGGGCTGCGCACTTCAATCCACCCTTGGTTCGGGTCAGTCTTCCCAAACGCTGCAGCGCAGGAGAGTAGCGCCGCAAGCGCCGCTTCGCGCCACCTGCTTGGTAATCCTCTGGCCATAGAATCTCGATGTGAACGCCCCGCGCGCCCCGCGTCAAGCCCCCTAGCACCATAGCCGCGCCGCGCAGAAACTCTCAACCAGTCCGATCTAAATCGGCCGCAGTACGCACGGCCGGGGTTGGGGCCAGCGCGTCGGCGCCCGAGCCGGGAAAGTCAAGATTCCGCCGGAACTGTCCGATCGCGGCCGCGTGTGCCAAAAAAGTGAGGGGGGCTTCGCCCCCCTCGGTTGAACATTCGTGATTTAGCGTATTCGGTGCCGTACCTAAAAGCGGATCCGCAACGCTAACTGGATGACCCTGTTGGCCCCGGCGCTGGTGCCGAGCGCCGTCGCGGCCGGATCGCCCAAACTTGCAAAATTCGTTTTGGCTAGATTTTTGTCGGGGCGGCCGCTTCGGAAAACGCTCAGAGTGAGCGGTGCCCCGTTAGCTCCGAGATATAGCCCCGAGAAGGGGTTGATACAAGAAGCGGTGCAGTTGAACGCGGGGTTCGTCCCGGTTGCTTGGCCATCCGCATTCGTTGTGAATAGCGACGCTAAGCCGATGGCGCTGATACTGTCGTTGGAGTCATTCGCGATGAAATTCGGGTGGTTAAGGACGTTGAAGACGTCCATCTTAAGTTCCACTCGCATCGACTCTCTCTTAGGAATCCGGAAAGCTTTCATGAGGGAGATGTCAAAATCCGTCAGCCCTTTTGTCAGGCCGAGGTTGCGGCCAAGGTTTCCATTGATGAACTGGAAGTCGACTGGGTCACCCGTGATGCTGTCCACAGGGCCCGATCCGCTGGCACCCGCGGGGGCTAGAAAGGTTGTTTGCAGGGCGCTGCAGTTCGTGGCGGCCGGCGTAAAGGTTGCTCCCGGTGCAGCAGTACCTAAGGCAGCGGCGAGAGCGCCCGGGTTGTTGCATGCGGCAACCCCAGCCTCGCTGATCGCGAGGTTCGACCCTGCATTGGAAGCGACGTTCGTGGCCACAATTGCCCCTACTGGCACACCCGCGCAGCCCGGCAGTGTCGAACCTGCAGTGCAGATATTGGGACGCTGGTTGGTCTCCGCACCGAGCGCGGGGAATGCCGATCCGGAGAAGGGGCCGGAACCCGTCGAGACTGGATACGGCCGGCCAGACTGCACGGAACCGATAAGGCCAAAGGTCCAATCATTGACCACAGTTTTCACGAAAGGAATGTTCGTCAGCCTTTCTGTATCAACCACAAGGGTAAAATTGGCCAAGTGACGGATATCTTGTTGCGACGGAGCACGGTCGAACTTCAGGTTTGCCAGCGGGTTGCCTGGTTCCGAGAGGCCGAAGAAATCTTCTCCGGTTCCCAAGGTCTTTGAGAATGCGTAGTTCGCGCCGAACTGAAAATGGTGCGAAATCCGCTTGTTTGCGGTCACCATAAGCGCGTGATACGACGATGTGCGATTGCTGAAGTTGGTCCGCTCCGCCGTAAATCTGTGATCTGGCCGCGGTGGCATGTAGAAAAAGCCGGGATGCGCCGGGTCGGCGATCGGCGTTGGGAAGTTCTGGTCCGTTTCACCGAAAAGGCCGCTACCGAAAACGCCTTGGTAACCAGCGCTGAAGACGAAGCTATTTCCGAGCTGCCGGGTGATCGACAGTGAGGCCTGATGGATTTCCGGGTTCTTGATGGTCGGCGAAATCGGACGAATTCTGCCGAACCGGCCAGGAGGAAGAAGTCCCTGGAGTTGGACTTGACTCGGGAAGTTCGGGAACTGGCTTAGTATCGTCCGTCCAAGTGGTGTGGAGGTGTCAGCAGCAGTGGTGAAAAGGCTGACGCCGTCGAAGTTTAGCGAGTCCAGGACAACGTTGAGGTAGGCCAGCTCTGTAATCTCCGCGCCAGAAATGCGGATTACGGACTTGCCGGGATCGCCAAAGAGCGCGTGCAGCGGCCCGTTCTGGAAGTTCGGACTCCAGGCGAAGCCCAAGCGAGGCTGAAAGTTGTTATGGTCGTGTCCGCACGCGGGGATGATGTTGTTCCGTTGCAGGCAGCCCCCTTGGGGGACGCTGGGGTTCTGGGTTCGATTGATGGTGCCGCCAGTGAACGCCCCATCCTCAATATCGTATCGCAGGCCGTAGTTCATGGTTAGGTTTCGTTTGATCTGCCAGGTGTCCTGTGCATATACGCCGTACGCTGTATCGGGTACGTGATTGAATGCTGCGCCGACGCCAACCGTAAATGTTGTGGGACACTGCCCCTGAGCCTGAGGAAACTGCGGGAAAGCCGGGTCTGTACAGTTCCCGGGCACGAAATTCTCGAACCGGCCCAGGCGGAACTGGGTAAACAAAGAATCAAACGCCAGGTGCTGGATTAGCGCACCGATCTTTATTGTATGGGAGCCGTGCGTCCAAGAGACGTTGTCGATGAATTGGAAGCGATTATTCAAACCGGCTTGCGGGCAGCAGAAGTCCGCACCCAGATACGCGTTAGGGAATGCCTGGCCCGGAACCTGGCTCTTCACAGGCGTCCCCGATCGGTCCCAGTGCCAGGTGAACCGGGCCTCATTGACCGTGTGGAGGGTGGGCGTCGATACCATGCCGATGTTCAGTACGTGATCATGGACAACTGACGAGACGAGACCGCTAGAATCCACAGCAGGACCGGTCTGTACGATTGCGTTATCCGACAGGTCGCGCTGTTCGTTGAAGCGTACGGTGAGAGTGTGTTTCTCGGTCAGCTTGGCATCCACCTTGGCCGCCCAGAGCAGCTCTGTCGTTGGTGAACTGGTGGCTTCCGTCTGCCCGAAGGGCGTCGTGAGTATTGGTACGCCCTGCTGGACCTGCTCCAAGCTGGTAAACCAGAACAAGCGGTCCTTAACAAACGGCCCTCCCGCGGTGAACCCATATTCGTGCTTATAGAACGGTGCGCGTCCACAACCGTCGATCGATGTCTGCGTACCTGAAGAATCGAAATCCCTCGCAGGGCACCCGGCCGGATTAGCCCCAGCCTGGTTGTAAAAGAAATCAGAGGCGTTCATGTTTCGCCCGCGGATATAAGCGTGACCGTCGCCGTGGATCTGATTCGTTCCGGATTTGGTGATCACATTTAGAATAACGCCGCCGGCTTGGCCGTATTCGGCATTGTAGTTATTGGTGACGACTTCGAACTCTTTTACTTCTTCGATACTAGCACCCAAGGTATCCCGTACGGAAGTGGACACATCGGAAATATCTGCGCCATCTACGTTGTGGATGACGCCTCTGCTGTTGACCATTCCAGGTCCAATGAGTTCGCTACTGAGGCCGGTGTAGTCGGTGCGCATGCCCGGAGCCGAGTAGGCCAACCCTTGCCAGTCATTCGCCACGCCGCCGAGGCCTCCAAACGACGTCGTGGTGGGCAGGTCGGCTACGTCTCGGTCATCGAGATTGATGGAAGCATCCGTCTTGGTTGTTTCAACCAGCGGCATTTCCGAAGTCACCAAAATCGTCACCGCTTGCCCCGATAGCTGCATCGTGGCATTTACGTCGCGTGTTTCACCAACCAGAAGTCTGACCCCTTTCGCTAGGAACTTGCCAAATCCGCTCGCGTCGATGCTGATGTCATACACCCCGGGCTGCAAATTCTCGAAACGATAAATACCATCCGCCGTCGCGGTGGTGTTCCGCGAGATACCGGTGTCGACGTTTGTGGCCGTTACCTTCGCATCCGGTACAGTCGCCCCCTTAGGATCGATGACTCGGCCATTAATGTTCGCGAATCCAGCGCTTTGCCCGTACGCGCAATTGGCCGCCACTATCATGACGCCAGCAATTGCGAGTACCGATATAAGGCACAGCCACTTTCTGCAGTGTAAATTCATAATAAATTGCCCTCCTTTGGGGACCACGACAGTCCGACCAATACGCGGCCCGATTGCCGCAGTCCCCTCGACAGCCAGGTTCCTGGCGAGAATGGGCAACTTACTTTTTTCAAATCGTTTTGACCACCCAGGGACCCCCACCGATTTTCGCGAGAGATACATCAATTCGGAATTTTCTGCAAGTCAAATTCCTATACTTTTTTGTTTTCTTGTATTTTTCTGACCGCGCTCAGGATTACCCGCGCCGACAACGGCGAAACATAAGGGTTTTGCTGTATGCTGTGACCGTGGTTTGCCTTCATTACGCGAGTCAGTTCTTTCCTGCTGTCCCATGGCCGACGACTTGTCCCGCCGCTTTCCAGAATTTATTGACACTTCGCCGTTCGGATCTGCGTTACTTTTTCGCGTTGCGAGAATCTTTCTTCTTTCCGCAAACGCCAGGCGCGCTACACTTGTTGACAGGGAATGTCTCGCCGTTCCTCATCGCCAAAATCGACCGATGCTAATAAGCCAGCTTCTCGTAAGGTCAAGTCGGCCCGGCGGGTAGCCGCGTCCGCTTCTTCCGTGCAATCTTGTCTGCGACAACTTGGCGAAAATCTCCGCGCTGCCCGCAACCGACGCGCCATGACCATCGCTCAAGTTGCGCGACTCTCCCGGCTTTCCGCCCGTTTCCTGGCCAAAGTCGAGCTAGGCCTCGCCAACATTTCCGTCGTTCGCTTGCACCAAATCGCCAGCGCACTGGACGTACCCATCGAAAATCTCATTACCCACGGCCAACCTGCCGCTCCTCCCTTTGAACAGTCCGCGCAGTTCCTGAAAAAGCTTCCGCCCGCCCAGCTTCGCGACGCTCACAAACTCTTGCTGGAAAGGTTTGGCGGCTCCGATTCTGCTTCCCGCCGCTTCCGTATCGCCCTCACAGGCCTGCGCGGCGCCGGTAAGTCCACGCTTGGCAGCTTGCTCGCCCAAGCCCTTCGTGTGCCCTTCGTCGAACTCGACAAACAGATCGAACGGGACTCCGGCGTCACCCTCAGCATTATTTTTGATCTCTACGGACCCAACGGTTATCGCCGCATGGAACGCCAGGCGCTCGAATCGATCCTGGCCAAATATCCCCGCTTCGTGCTGGCAACCGGCGGTAGCCTGGTCTCCGATCCTGCCACCTACAATCGCCTGCTCAGCGAATGTTTCACCGTATGGTTGCGCGCCAAGCCAGAACAACACATGGCCCGCGTTCTAGCTCAAGGCGACCGCCGCCCCATGGCCCACAATCGCCGTCAGGCCATGCGCGACCTCCGACGCATCCTGTGGAGCCGCGAAGCCCTATATCGCCAGGCAGATGCCGTCATCGACACCACCAACCAAACCGTAAAACAAAGCCTGGAATCTCTGGCGCGTCTTCTCCAATCGTCGAGCTCAGGCGCAATTTAACCTCGGGTCCGCGCCCACTTCGCCACAAAACCCACGCGCTACGCGACAAGATTCACGTCTGCTTCGCCACAAAATAGGAACTATAGTTCCTATTCAGATTTCACCGTGGGTCTATACTCTAATTGTCCGCCCCAGCGCTCCGGACGCTTCTGCTCCCGAGGTTTTGCGATGGAAAACGCCGTTAGCAAAGAAAGAGAACTGGTCCATTTCACGACGGACTCCCGCGAATTCCGCCACTGGAATCTAAAAATCGAAGGCCGCATTGCCACACTCACCATGAATGTGGACGAAGACGGCGGCCTACGTCCCGGCTACAAATTAAAATTAAATTCCTACGATCTTGGCGTGGACATCGAACTGCACAACGCGTTGCAACGAATCCGATTCGAGCATCCTGAGGTCGCCTGCGTAATCATCACCAGCGCCAAAGAAAGAATGTTTTGTGCGGGCGCAAATATCTACATGCTGGCCAGCTCTTCGCACGCTTGGAAAGTAAATTTCTGCAAATTCACCAACGAAACTCGCAATGGCATGGAAGATTCCAGCCGCCACGATGGCTTGAAATTTCTGGCCGCGTTGAACGGCACAACCGCGGGCGGAGGTTACGAACTGGCACTCGCATGCGATGAAATTTTGTTAATTGACGATCGCTCCAGCGCCGTGAGCCTGCCGGAAACTCCGTTGCTCGGCGTGCTTCCCGGTACTGGCGGTCTTACGCGAGTGGTGGATAAACGCAAAGTGCGCCGTGATCTCGCGGATCTGTTTTGCACCAATCCCGACGGAGTGAAAGGCGAACGTGCAAAATTGTGGGGTCTGGTGGATGACGTTGTGGCTCCGGCGAATTTTGCTAAAGCTGTGCAGGAACGAGCCGCGAAACTGGTTGCGTCTTCCACGCGCCCCGCCGCGGTGAAGGGAATTGAATTGCGACCGCTGGCGAGAAAAATCGATGATGCCGGATACCACTATTTGCACGTAGACGTTTTGTTCGATCGCGACGCGCGGACTGCAGCGATAACCGTTCGTGGCTCGCAAGGTCCGCAACCGCAGACTATCGCTGCGATCCACGCCTCCGGTGATTCGTGGTGGCCGCTGGCCATGGCCCGAGAACTGGACGACGCCATCTTAATGTTGCGGGCCAACGAGCCGGAACTCGGACTGCTCCTGCTGAAGACCGAAGGCGAGATTGTCCCACTCCTCCAAGCGGATATTTTCCTGGCAAATTCCCGCGAAGATTGGCTGGTGCGCGAAACGGTTGCGTTGCTACGCAGAACTTTCGCGCGCCTGGATGTTTCCTCGCGCAGCATGTTCGCCGTTATCGAGCAGGGCTCGTGTTTTGCGGGCACGCTCTTTGAGCTTGCTCTGGCAGCGGATCGTTCGTACATGCTGGCGCTACCGGACGAAGAGTCCAAGGCGAAAGACGGGAAAACTGTCGCGCCAAGAATTGCGCTCAGCGCCGTAAATTTCGGAATCTTCCCTATGGTGAATGGGCGGAGCAGATTGGAAACACGATTCCGCGGCGATTTGCAGAAACTTGCGAAGCTAAAAGTGAAAGCGGGTGATGAGCTTCTCGCTGAGGACGCAATCGATCTTGGCCTGATTACAGTTGCGCCTGACGATCTCGATTGGGAAGACGAAATTCGCATGGCCATCGAAGAACGCACTAGTCTTTCGCCGGACGCGCTCACCGGAATGGAAGCGAGCCTGCGTTTTCCCGGCGCGGAAACTACCGACACGAAAATTTTTGGCAGGCTTTCCGCCTGGCAAAATTGGATTTTCATCCGGCCCAACGCCACTGGCGAGCAGGGAGCGTTGAAACTTTTTGGCAAAGGATCGAAAGCGAAATTCGATCGGGAGCGTGTGTAATGGAATCGAATTATCAGGACCGCATACCGAACAACGTGGGGCTCGGCGCGAATCGCACGTTGCAGCGCGCACTGGAACACTGGCAGCCGGAATTTTTGAACTGGTGGCATGGGCTGGGGCCCAGTGATTTCAACGCATCGAGCGTTTATTTGCGGACGGCAATCAGCGTGGACACCAAAGGCTGGGCGACATTCGATTACGTCAAAATGCCGGATTACCGGTGGGGAATTTTTCTGGCGCAGGAAGAAAATGATCGTCGCGTCGGTTTCGGCGACCATTTCGGGCAGCCGGTCTGGCAGCAGGTGCCTGGAGAACACCGTTCGACGCTGCGCCGCTTGATCGTTACGCAGGGCGACACTGAGCCGGCTTCCGTTGAACAACAGCGATTGCTTGGCCACACCGCGCCATCTCTTTACGATTTGCGAAATCTTTTTCAAGTGAACGTCGAGGAAGGACGCCACCTTTGGGCCATGGTGTATCTCCTCCATGCTTACTTCGGGCGCGATGGCCGCGAAGAAGCGGAAGAATTGCTCGAAAGACATTCCGGCGACGCAGACAAGCCACGCATCCTGAGCACATTCAACGAGCCGATCAGCGATTGGCTGAGTTTTTACATGTTTACGTATTTCACCGACCGCGACGGGAAATTTCAGTTGAAGTCGCTGGCGGAATCGAGTTTCGATCCGCTTTCCCGCACCTGCAAATTCATGCTGACTGAAGAAGCGCATCACATGTTCGTCGGCGACACAGGAATCGGCCGCGTGATCAAGCGCACAATTGAAGTGATGAAAGAATTGGGAACCGACGATCCCATTGCGCTGCGAAAAACGGGCGTCATCGATTTGCCGACGACTCAAAAATATCTGAATTTCTGGTTTAGCTCTTCGCTTGATTTATTCGGAGGTGATTCCTCCTCGAACGCCGCGGCGTATTTTGCCAACGGTTTGAAGGGCCGGCCCGACGAAATCAAATACGAAGATCACATCGAGTCAGAATCGAGCTTCACGCTGGAATTGCCGGATGGAAAAGGCGGCGTGCGCGAAGAAAGAATTCCCATGCGCAACGCGGTAAACGAGGTGGTGCGCGAAGCTTACGTGCGCGATTGCGAAAAAGGCCTGGCGCGCTGGAATCGCCATCTCGAAGAAGCGGGCTACCCGCAGCGAATGACTCTGCCGAGCACAAGATTTCGGCGCACCGTTGGAAGTTGGGCAAACATTGCGACCAATCCTGAAGGCAAACCCATCGGCTTGGAGGAATTCAACGCGCGTCAGGACGAATGGCTACCGACATCAGATGATCGCGCATACGTGCACAGCGTAATGCACGGCGTTTTCGAACGCGGCAAAATGGCCAGCTGGATCGCGCCCCCCGAACGCGGCATCAACACGCAGCCGATCGACTTCGAGTACGTACGCTTCCACTGAGGTCGCGCGGGACGGGTAGTGATTAGCTAGAATCGGCTATAATATAAATAAGCGTTGAAGGCTATTGCCGAGATCGTAGAAATCGCGCAAGGTCTGGGCTGGAAAAATGGTCGAATGCTGCCGCGAGCACGGGACCCGCTTCAAGTGTTTCGCAGCAGGCATCGATCCAGCCGAGAGTTGCGTGTGCCCGTTGCTGTCTCCTAGGCAATCACAGACCGGCACGAGGGTAACGATTCCGCTCCATTCGGGGGACATGGCGGAGGGAACCCTTCGAGCGATTCTTCGAGAAGCTGGGATAAGCCCAAACGACTTCCTCAAAGCTTAGTGGCTCGAGACAACGCGGACTGCAAGCGGCCGATCCCTCCGTTTTCTACTCTCTTCGTGGCACAATGACGCGAGCATGTTTTCCGTGGAAAAAATCAAAGAGGCGCTGAAGCGGTATTGGGGATACGACGCGTTTCGGCCCAAGCAGGAAGAGATTGTGCGCAACATCCTCGAGGGGCGGGATGTCTGCGTGGTAATGCCGACTGGCGGCGGCAAATCGTTGTGTTATCAGCTGCCCGCTGTCTTGCAGCAGGGGCAAACGGCAATTGTGGTTTCGCCGCTGATTGCGCTGATGCAGGATCAGGTTGCACAGCTGGAGCAGATGGGAATTCCGGCAGCAGTATTGAACAGCAGCCAGTCCTGGAATATACAACGCGATACGGAACGCCGCGCGGAAGCCGGTGAATTTCGCTTGCTGTATCTTTCGCCGGAACGCCTGGCCAAACAGGAAATGCTAGAGTGGTTCGGGAAGGTGCCGATTTCTTTTTTTGCGATTGACGAAGCGCATTGCATTTCCGAATGGGGGCACGAATTTCGTCCCGACTACCGGCAAATGAAAGTGCTGCGCAAGGAATTTCCGCAGAAACCGATCGCCGCGTTCACTGCCAGCGCTACGCGGCATGTGCGGCACGACATCATCGCGCAGCTGAAGCTGAAAGATCCGGGTAAGTTCATCGCCAGTTTCCACCGCAAAAATCTGAATTATCAGGTCGTCTTATGCGACTCGAAGACGCAGGGTGCGAAGCTGCTAGCGATTCTGCGAAAGCACGCTGGTAGCGCGGCGATCGTATATTCGCCGACGATCAAGAAGGTAGGTGAAACCGTAACGATGCTGCGGGAAAATAAAATTGCAGCTATCGGCTATCACGCAGATATGGATAGCGCAGAGCGGAAGAAAAACCAGGAACGCTGGATGGCGGACGAAGTGAGCGTGCTGGTGGGAACCGTGGCTTTTGGGCTGGGCATCAACAAAAGCGCAGTGCGCACAGTGGTGCATCTTTCGCTGCCAAAATCGATTGAGCAGTATTACCAGGAGGCGGGACGAGCCGGGCGCGACGGCAAGCCATCCGATTGTTTTTTACTGTGGCAGAAGAAGGATGCTGGTCTGCTTGCCTACTTTATCGAACAGATTTCTGATGTCGCGGAGAAAAAACGTTCGTGGGATCGATATCACGAGGTGCGCGGGTTCGCCGAATCGAAAGAATGCCGGCACAAAATTATCTGCAATCATTTTGGGGAAAAGGTGCCTTGGGAAAATTGCGAAGCATGCGACGTGTGTCTTCCTGCTGTCGAGTGGCAAGTGGAAATTGCGGAACGCGCCAGGCGCGTGGCACAAAAAACGAAACCGGATAAGGGCGTCAGAATTACGGTTTCACGCGAAGTTGATGGAGCGCTTCTGGCCGCACTGAAACAATGGAGACTCGAAAGATCTAGAGCTGATAAAGTGCCGGCTTTCTTGATTTTGCACGACTCCACGCTGGAGCATCTTTGTTTGCGGAAACCGGCCTCGCTGCCGCAGCTCCGGGGCGTTCCAGGCATCGGGGAAACCAAGCTCGAGCGTTACGGAGAGGAGATTCTGGAACTTTTGCGTGCACAATAGTAGTTTTTCCACGGGGCGGGAAAAGCTTGCGCAGATCGCCGTTCGTGCAGTATTCTTTTTGAAATGAACACTAACTTCCAGATTGGCTCGGCGAAGCAAGGATGTTGTCCGTGCTGCTGTCGCGTGCTGTCTGGCGAGGGAATGCTGACGACCTAAATCTCAAGTTCAGCTTCAAGGGAAGTTCCCACCAACCGCCAGCGTTCACGGGCGGTGTTTTTGTTTTGGTGGGTTCCGCAAACGAAGGCGCGGTCGCCAAGTGGTAAGACAAAGGTCTGCAAAACCTGCCGGAATTAGAGGCTCAACATGGTTTCAATAGGCTACAAGGACTTGAATAGGGGTAAATAGGCGTTGCGCGGGCATTTTGGGTACAGTTTTGGGTATAAACCTGGGTCCAGGTTGCACGAGGTTTAGTGTGCAGGTTTTACAGGGTTTGGTGGCGATGCCGAAGCGGTCGAGGCGCTGGTCTGCAAAACCGGTCTTAGCGGGTTCGAGTCCCGCCGCTACCTCCAATCTTTTTTTTAGACCAAGAATGATCCCGGGACACCAGGAATATCTAGCCTGCGGACGTAAGAGGAATTTCATGGCTGAGAGGACATCCCAGCCCCTTGTCGGCGAGAGAGCGCTCTCCCAGACGGCGACGGTTGGCCTCTCTGCATCGGTTTTGGACGGTTCGATGAAACCGGAAAGACCGTCGTATTTTTGAGGAAGTGATCGACGTAACACTTCGAGAGACAAATGAAGCCAGTCGATGCGAAGCCCACGTGGTACTTCGGCAAGATAGCCCGTGCCTTAACGTCGCCAAGGCTGAATCCCCTGCTATCTGCACAACTGACTGCGGGACTCGTCCAAGAGTGCCTTGAAGCAGAGCTCCATGGCGCACCTGCTGAGCGGGTTGCCCGAGTCTGCACTACATTTTTGAATCTGAGTCGGCTCCAGACGTTCCGGCAGTTGAAGTTGCAGCTGGTGAAGAATTCTTTGCTGTTCTTCATCGAGTTTGGCGATGCGTCGCAGCCAGATCTCGCGCCCTTCGACCGTTGGCAGCACGATGACAAGGCGATTGAGCCTGCGGTTCGAGACGCTGGATACAGACCGATACGCCGTTGACCGAACCGAGCATGTGAATACATCGGCAGAATCAAGGCGAGCAGATTCATGGTTGCTGACTTCACTGGCCGCCGACACGGCGTTTATTTCGAAGTAGGTATGATGTTGGGCCTTGGTCGAACGGTGATTTGGATGTCAAAGACGAGGAATTGGCGGCTTCACATTTTGATACGCGGCAGTACAATTTTATTAACTACGAGAGCGCTGAGGAAGCGCAAAAGCGAGTACGACCGAATCATGGCAACCCGGCAAAAAGTTCGCCGCGCTGTTCACCAACAAATCCAGTTTGGAACGCCTGCGCGCGCATGCGACGGTGAGCGGGATTGATCGAAGGTGCGGGGCCGGAAAAGAAAGATGGATGACTAAGGCCAAGGAAGGTTTCACAGACCTTATGAAAACAACCGCGCGATGGCTGCTATTCGAATACCAAGGCCTTGAACTTGTCATCTTGTCGAAGGCGTTCAAGACCAAAAAGCTGGCGGAGAAAGCACGGCAAAAATATCCCGACCGCATGCGTAGGAAGATTGGAATTGGACTGATCAAGACTTGATGAGCGTTAGCAACCAGTTCTCCAAATCCAAATGCACCTGCGATGTCATATCCCACTCCGAAGATCATGCCTCTGAATACAATGCCTTCGAAACTCCGAGTAGCAAAGCCGCAATTGATCTTCGTCCATTTCATGCAATTTTATGGCCCCAATCGCAATCAGGCGTTCCGCAACGGATTACGAATGTCTTCACAGGTTCTTCACGACCTAGGAAAGGGGAAAGGGGTACAACATGGACGAAGGGGACGGCCTCGCCTATTCGTACGGCGTCTACGATAGTTACGATTTAGTTGCCCTATGGGCTGATCGCATTATTCTTGTTCCCGCGAATCCTGGGAACGCCCCAAGTTGGTTCCACCCGCTCCTAAATCGTGACGCCATTCTCTCGTTTGCCTTCAAAGAAGTAGACTAACTGACTCATTCTTGCGGCCCGGTTCGGATTTCGATGAATTCAACCAACAGTGTGCCGACCTAAATCCGCTATTTTTCTTGGGGGGGATGCCAAGGCATTGCGCACGAAAAAGGGGAATATTATGTGTAATCGACCATGGGGGAAGCGACGCACACAGTTTTCGCGTATGGCTTGGGCTTTCGGGTTAATCGCGATTTCTTGTTCCAGGGCTCCCGAGAAACCGCCACGGACAGCATTCATGGGTCATACAATTGGCGAAAACTCGATGGCGTGGGGTTCTGAAGAGCCCGTGGATGAACCTGATCCGCTTTCAAAGTGTCAGGAGATTGTTCGTTCCACCTTATCGATGCAATCGCTAGATTCGGCGCGGCAATGCCAAGAATTTGTAAACCGCGGAAATTATTCTATTATTCTGCGGGAGCCTAATACTAAAAGGGAAAAGCTCTTCCGATTTTCGGACTGGACACTGTCATTGATGGTTGTGCAGTTCGGACACGAAGAGCGGAATCAAGTAGTTACGGAATTAGATTCTCATTTTGAAAACGTCGTATCGAATAGTGTTTGGCATGGAAAGGACGGAGCAGTTATCGAGATACGCCCCGCCGAGCAGTTGCGTCCTCTTACTGGAGAATCTACAAATTCGGATGGATTTATAGTTGTTGTTTCCGTCGCAAATCCTCAGCTCCATTGACTTGCTGCGCGGAAAAACGTGGTCCGTAAATCCGAGCTACCATTTTTAGCCGGAATGCTTTCGCGATTGACCCTCACGTCCTGCAAATCGTCGGAACTTGACATCACAATCGTCGCACCACCTCGATATGGCGGTTCATCGGACATGGCAGCTTTGCCATTAAGCATTGTACGTTCAGGCGTGCGATTCGTGTTTCCTGGGGGCGACCTGTGGGTGAGCGCTACGTGAATCGCATCTTGCGGAACGTAATCGCCATGGTACGTCTGGCCGAGGGGCGCGGGGTGCAACTCAAGAACTGAAGGCCTCTGTCCCTTCCACGACGATCACGAGCTGAGTCTCGTCAATCAGCGTGCGCAGCGTTGTTCGCGTCTCACGGTGAACGTTGTGATATAACTTGTACAGCGAAGTAGTTATGTTGGCCATTCGACTTCCGCAGTCCATCGAAAAGCGCCTGGAGAAGCTTGCCCGGCGTACCGGGCGCACCAAGACCTACTATGTTCGTGAAGCCATCCTCGAGCACCTGGAAGAGATCGAGGACTTGTATCTGGCCGAAGGCGCCCTGGAACGCATCCGCAGCGGTGAAGAGCGGACCATCCCCTTGAAGCAAGTCATGAAGCGGCATGGCTTACAACGTTGAGCTGTCTGAGTCAGCGGAGCGGGAACTCGGCAAACTCGACGCGTCGCAGGCCAAGCGCATCCTGAAGTTCCTGCATCAACGAGTCGCCAAACTAGACGATCCGCGCAGCATCGGAGAGGCGTTGCACGGCTCGCGGCTTGGAGAGTTCTGGAAATACCGTGTAGGCGATTACCGGCTCATCTGCAAGATCGAAGACGACCGCTTGATCGTTCTTGTCCTTCGCGTCGGCCATCGCAAGGAAATCTATCGCTAGTAAACAGCCTGAAACGACCCTCTCAATCAGTTTTCAGGAATCGAGAGGGGATATTTCCAAAGCCTCGCACCGGGCAGCATGAGCTTTTTTCCAGGGATCGGGCAGCCAGGCGTCGATGTCATTTGCCGGCCACGAGCGAAGGTTCATGAGCAGTTGCATGAAGTAGAGTGTACCCAGCATACCTCGCGGTGGGTATAGAATGGGTACAAACACTAGAAATAGCCAAGCGGGTATGCGTTTATCCGTGGGGGGGCGTAAAACCTGGCCCTGCAGGGCGGGGATATAAGCCCCGGTTAAATTGTTAAAGCGGCTTCTTTTGCTGCTCGAGGTACGCCTTGAGGATGCCAATCGGAGCACCACCACAACTGGCGGCAAAATACGACGGCG
>WNFO01001259.1_pt1 | contig 19655 bp, 14 predicted proteins | sample 5400251 | NCBI WGS metagenome assembly WNFO01 (sample SAMN13153354, study PRJNA577476) | soil metagenome | isolation source: 100 cm saprolite under Madrone tree | place: USA:California | collected 2016-06-14
GAAACGACAATCGACGACACGTAGGTCGATTGGGCAATTGTCGCAGGATGTCGCTTGCCAAGAACCCGGCCGGGTAGCATCATTCGCACCAACCCATGAAGCATCAACAGGTTGCTAGACTAAAACCAAATATTGGGTACGCCGCCAATTAAAAGGAGGCAGAAGATGTTCCAGCCAAGAGGAAAGCAGACCCTTTTGGGGTTCGCCCTAGCCCTCATCGTAGTGACAGTCGCTGTGGGACAGGAAGGGAAGAGCGTGGACCAGAGCAGTAAGGCCATTGAGCGCAACTCCAAAGTCTATATTTCGCCGATCGAAGGAGGCTTCGATACGTTTCTGGCAGCGGCCATCATCAAGAAGCAGGTTCCTATGCTGGTGGTCACGGACCGGGCGAAGGCCGACTATGAAATATCCGGGATCGCGAATACGGAGAAGGCGGGCTGGGCGAAGATGCTGTTCATGGGGGTGGACAATTCCAATGACATGGCCAGCATCAAGGTGGTGTATCTGAAGAGCGATGAAGTGGTTTACGGATACTCGGTGCGCAAGGGCAATTCCTACAGAGGTAAGCAAAGCGCGGCAGAAGCGTGCGCAAAACATTTGAAGGGGAAAATCGAGGGGAAATAACGCCCTGCAGAGATCTGTAAGAGATTACGGAGGACGGGAATGAAACATTGGAAATTGTTCGGAATGTTTTTGGCGGCGGCACTCTACGGCGCATCCGCCCACGCACAACAGCAGGAAAGCCAGAGCGCCCAGCAAGCGCAACCCGCGGTCCAGACGCAGACAAAGATACCCGCGGGCGCAAAGGTGTTTGTCGCGGCGATGGGCGGGTTTGAAACTCCGCTGAAAAAGGCTATGGCCGGCAAAAAGGTGCCGCTTCAAATTGTCGAACAGCGGGAAGAGGCCGAGTATGAAATCACCGGCGCCGCAGACAGCAAGAAAGCCAGCACGGCCAAGAAGGTAATTCTGGGAAGCTGGCATTCTGACGAAGACGCGAGCATCAAGGTGGCCAACCTGAAGAGCGGTGAAATCGTGTACGCCTACGCGGTTCACAAACAGGACTCGGCCCATGGACAGAAAAGCACGGCCGAGGCCTGCGCAAAACACTTGAAGGACGAGGCTGTGGCGGCAAAGTAGAACCAACCGCGACGGAGGGAACTAATATGAAATTGAAATCCATTTCTTTAGGTAGTGCGATGATTCTGCTTTGCTTCAGCTCCATCGCTGCCGCGCAAAGCGGGCCAGCCACAACCCAGGCGGCACAACCCGCAGCCCAGGGTTCTCAGGCGGTTCAGCCACAGGCCCAGGCGGCGGAGGCGCCCGCAAAGCTGACTTTGAAGGAAGGCACGGACGTGAAGCTGAAGTTTGCCCAGGACTTGAGCTCAAAGACGGCGACAGACGATGATCCCGTAAACCTGGTTCTTGACGAAGACCTGAAAGTAGGTGAAGTGACGGTGGTCAAGGCCGGTGCGAAAGCTCTAGGGACCGTCACGCACGCAAAGAAGGCCGGCATGATGGGAAAGGGCGGCGAATTGAATCTGCGGTTGGAATACCTCGTCACCGGGGATTCAAGGATGAGACTGCGCGGAACGAAAGGCAAGGAAGGAGAGGGCAAGGTGGGAGCCGCGGTAGCCTTGACGGTACTTTTTGGGCCCATTGGCCTGATCAAGCACGGCAAGAATGTGGAGGTCAAGCAAGGCACTCCTCTGCTGGCTTACGTAGACCAGGACTTCACCTTGCCAGCAGCCAAGTAATGCAGAACTAACGGCTGTCGGCGGTGGGGCCGCGGATGTCCTGGCCTTGGATGAGGTAGATGACGTCTTCGGCGATGTTGGAGGCGTGGCCGATCGTTTGCCGACAATGATTCAGGGAGTGGCCAATTGGTGCTTAGGAACACTCGGCGTCAGCCTGCGGATGACAAATTCCTGAAGGAGATTGACGGCGGCAGATTCGCCGATCCCGATCAGCGCGTTTTCGAAAGTTAACTCCGCTCCGTCGCGATTTTTGGCGGGATAGTAGAGATTTGAGATTCCGCCGGCGGCCAAGCTTCCGAGGATCCCCGAGTAATTTGCCTGCCAGTGACCGTTGTCGCCCTTGGAAATCACAGAAGTGGCGAGCGCGTACAGAATCCGCGATCGCTTACTGCCGCTGCCTTTGTAGAAATAACGCGGATCTTGCTTCAGGAGCGACGGCAGTATGGCTCCCCCGATGTACGTGCTTGCAACAAAATCGCCGTAGGCGGCGCCCAAGCGCTTGGCATAACCTTGCGCGCCTTGTCCATATCCACTGAAATCGTTTTGCGCCTGCTGAATTCCCGCAATAGCCCCAGTGACTCCGAGGCTGACGGGATCCACAGTGGTCTTCCAGGCAAGCTCGAACTTTTGCTTCGACGTAAGAGGAACAGCATGGTGGTCATAGCTGACATAGAAATTTGGAACCACGCCGAGGACCCGCTGCTTCTCTTGGACCTTGATTTGATCTTCCGCCACTTCCGTCCGAGAGAGGACGACACGCACCTCAGTGACTGCAGTGGCAAGAGCCAGCGCGATCTGCGGGACGGTGTGACTCTCTCCCGACTGGAGGATTCCAGAGGATGCTTGCGGCGCGAAGCCGGCCGATGTAATTGCGAGATGGAAGGGCCCGGGAGCGACATTGGCAAGCGAGAATTGCCCATCGTCTCTAGTCAGGGCCTCCTGGTCTGGGGATTGATCTTCATGTGAAAGTTTGACGCTTGCTCCGGGGACAGGGGCCCCAGTGGGGTCGACAATGGTTCCGGTGATTTTTCCTGACAACCGCTGTTCGGGCGGCTGCTCGACAGGCGGGGCTCCTTTTGCCTGCGCGTCGGGCCGGCCGCTTTCCGCTCCCGGGGCAACGGGGGGCTGGGGGGACTGAGCCACAGAGGGAAGGCTGCACAGCAGGAGACTTAGGCTTAACCACAATACCCGGGGCGTATGTCTAGGCATAATCACCAGCAAGCGCTTTGATGCTCTGCCAAGGGATTTGGATTTCCAAAAAAATTGACATGATTGTGAGCTACCGGCAGGCGCCTTGCCAGCCAGAGGCCTGCTTTGCCGCTAGCAGGGGGACTGCCCGGAGCTTCGCGCGATGCGCGAGAAGATGAGCTCCTAATAGTGGAACAAAGTCAGCGACGGTCGACGGTGGGGTGGCGGATGTCCTGGCCTTGGACGAGGTAGATGACGTCTTCGGCGATGTTCGTGGCGTGGTCGCCGATGCGCTCGAGGTTCTTGGCGACGAGGATCAGTTCGAAAGCGGGAAAGACGACGCTGGAATCGCCCATCATGTAGGTGAGCAATTCGCGGAAAATCTGATCGCGGTAGCTATCTACCTTATCGTCGGTGGCAAGGACGCTCTGGGCCAGCTCGACATCGCGGCGGACAACGGCGTTGAGAGCATTGCGCACCATCTCCTCGGCGAGGTCGCTCATGCGGGGCAGGTCGACGTAAGGCTTCACGCGCGGGTGGCGAAGGATGCGCAGGGCGCCCTGAGCGATGTTGACGGCCTGATCGCCGATGCGCTCGAGATCGTTATTGATACGCGAGACCGCCAGCACGAAGCGGAGATCGATGGCCATGAGCTGGTGCAGAGCGAGAAGCTGAACGACGCGATCGTCAATTTCCATCTGGAGCTCGTTGATGGCGTCTTCTTCATCGAGGACGCGCTTGGCGAGCTGTTCGTCGGATTCCAGAACGGCGTGAACGGACTGGTGGACGGCACGCTCCGCGAGGCTGCCCATCCAGAGCAGGCGCTCTTTCATCTCGTTTAGGTCTTTTTCGAAATGGCGTTCCATGAACCCCTTTCCCTCACGACTAACTTACAGCAAAACGAAGAGAGCTTTCTCGCTTCGCTCGAAACGACGGAGCGATAAAGGCCTCAGCCGAAGCGGCCGGTGATGTAAGCCTCCGTGCGGGGGTCACCCGGCGTGGTGAAGAGCTGCGGCGTGGGACTGAACTCGATGAGCTGACCGGTGAGCAGGAAGGCGGTGAAATCGCTGATGCGCGCGGCCTGCTGCATGTTGTGGGTCACGGTGACGATGGTGCAAAGATCCTTCAATTGGACGAGCAGCTCTTCGATTTTGGCGGTGCTGATGGGGTCGAGCGCGGAACAGGGCTCGTCGAGAAGAAGCACTTCGGGCTCGACAGCAAGGGCGCGGGCGATGCACAGGCGTTGCTGCTGGCCGCCGGAAAGTTCGTAGGCGGACTTGTGCAGGTGGTCTTTCACTTCGTCCCAGAGGGCGGCGTGGCGCAGACTTTTTTCGACCGCTTCAGAGATAGGAGCTTTGGAGCCGTTAATCCGCAGACCATAGGCAACGTTGTCGAAAATGGACTTGGGGAAAGGATTGGGGCGCTGAAAAACCATGCCGACGCGGCGGCGATACGAAGTAACGTCCTGGGTAAGGATGTTCTGGCCATCGAGAAGAATTTCGCCTTCCAGGCGGGCGCCGCGCACGATCTCGTACATGCGATTCAGGGTGCGAAGCAGGGTGGACTTGCCACAGCCGGAGGGACCAATGAGAGAGGTGACCTTGTTGGTGGCGATGCCCATGCTGATATCGAAGAGGACCTGCTTGCTGCCGTAAAAGAAATTGACCTTGGAAATGGTCATGCGCATGGAGAGGGCCGCCGACGTCTCTCGCGCCGCCGGACTGGTCGCGATGGGAGGTATTTTCACGGTCAAAGCTGGCCTCACAGAAGCGTGCATAGGTTAAGACCTCGGAACCGCAATGCCCCGGGAAAGAATCGCCCGGGCGACGACGTTAATGACAAGAATTAAGACTAACAAGACGAGCCCCGCAGCCCAAGCCTGACGATTCCAATCATCATACGGAGAGATAGCATATCTGTAAATCATTTCCGGGAGAGCAGCGGTGGGCTGGTTCCAGCCAGGGCTCCAAAAGCGATTGCCGAGGGCGGTGAAAAGGAGCGGTGCGGTTTCACCGGCGACGCGGGCAAAGGCCAGCAAAATGGCAGTGAGGATACCGCGATACGCGGCGGGGACGATAACCGAGGCGATGGTTTTCCACTTGCTGGCGCCGAGGGCCATAGCAGCTTCGCGCAAAGCGTTGGGCACACCGCGCAAAAACTCTTCCGTACTGCGCAGAGTAATGGGAATCATCATCAGCCCGAGGGCGAATCCGCCGGCGAGCGTTGAGAAATGCTTGAAAGGATGAACGACAAGGATGAAGGCGAAAATGCCGATGACGATGGAGGGAACGCCGTTGAGCAAGTCCGCAGCATAACGGACGACAAAAGCCGTGGTGGCACCGCTGAATTCCGCAAGATAAATGGCGCCAAAGAATCCGATGGGAACGCCGATGAGCGTAGCGAGCAGAAGCAGCTTCCCGCTGCCGACGATGGCGTTGGCCATACCGCCACCGGTCTCGCCAACGGGAGTAGGCAATTTCGTGAAGAAGTTCCAGTTGATGGAAGTGCCGCCATGATAGACGAGATAGCCAAGAATGAGGAAAAGGACGGAAACGGCGACGAGGGCGCACACGCCCGTCATCGCGAGCATGAAGCCGCTCACAAATTTTCGCCAGCGGAGGCGAGGGCTCATACGTTGCCCATTCCGCTGCCGCGCTGGGAAGTGGCGACGATCAGCAGGCGCGCAACACCGTTAAGGATGAAAGTAAGGATGAAGAGCACCAGGGCAAGCTCGATCAGAGATTGCGTATGGAGATCGCCGACGGCTTCGGTGAATTCATTGGCAATGACGGCAGCTATGGAATAGCCGGGAGAAAAGAGAGAAGCACTGATGGTGGGGGTGTTACCGATGACCATGGTAACGGCCATGGTTTCCCCGAGGGCGCGGGCGAGGGCTAGGAAAATTGAACCAAAAATGCCGGCGCGAGCAAAAGGAACGACCACTTTCCAGGTGGATTCCCAGCGCGTGGCTCCGAGAGAGAGGGCGGCTTCGCGCTGGTCGCGAGGGACGGAGAGCAGGACTTCACGTGAAACGGAAATGATATAGGGGATCACCATGATGGCGAGGACGACGCCTGCCGTCAGAAAACCGACACCATAGGCAGGGCCTTGAAAGAGCGGAAGGAAGCCGAGGGAATGTTTGAGCGCCGGCTGAATGTATTGGCGCATCAAGGGAACGACGATGAAGATGCCGAGGACGCCGTAGATGACGCTGGGGACGGCGGCGAGAAGATCGATGAAGAATTCCAGCGTATCGGAAACTCTTGCCGGCGCGAGTTCGGCAAGAAAAATCGCGGCGCCGATGCCGAGGGGAACGGCGATGAGCAGAGAAACTGCCGCGGTGATGAGCGTGCCGTAAATGAAGGGCAGAGCGCCGAATTGACCGAAGATGGGGTCCCAAACGGAGGTGCGGAAAAAATTGAAGCCGAACTTGTGGCGGGAGAGATCGGAACCTTGCCACAATTCGAAAACGAGCAGCGCGGTGACGAGAACGACGGAAGCGGCGAACAGAAAGGTAATCATTCGCGCGATTTCATCGCCCTGGCGGAGGCGGGAAAGAAACGAGCGCGAGCCCGCAAGGGGGCCCGCGCTCGGCACGGTGGTAGTGGTCGTTCCCACATTCGCAGCCAGTGTTACTGAATCTTGTCGATGGCCTTCAATTCCTTGGCCACGACTTCCTTGGGCAGCTTAGCGTAGGACAATGCTTCGGTATAGTTCTGACCGTCCGCCAGCATCCATTTCACGAAACCCTTGATGGCATCGCGCTTGTTGGCGTCGGAAAACTTAGCGGGAACAAGCAGCCAGGTAAAGCTGGAGATGGGGTAGGCTGTCTTGCCGGGGGCGTCCGTAATCGAAACGCGGAAATCGTCCGGCATACTTTTTACGGCGGCAGCCGCCGCGGCAGTGACACTTGCAAGATCCGCCTTTACGAAAGCGCCAGAGGAATTTTTCACCCGGCCATAAGGCATTTTGTTCTGGATCGCGTAGATCAATTCGACATAACCGATGGAGTTGGGAGTATTCTTGATCGTGCCAGTGACGCCCTCGTTGCCCTTGCCGCCGAGACCCACGGGCCAGTTCACCGACGCACCCTTACCGACCTTGGTTTTCCATTCGTCGCTGATTTTTGAAAGATAGTCTGTCCAGATGTAGGTCGTGCCACTACCTTCCGACCGATGCACCACGACGATGTCGTTTGCGGGGAGACTCACACCCTTGTTCGAACCGGTGATTGCCGGGTCATTCCATTTCGTGATTGTCCCAAGAAAGATTCCCGCAATCGCTTCCTGCGTGAAACTCAACTCTACGTCGACGCCGGGAATATTGTAGGTCGGCACATCAGCGCCGAGAACGGTTGGGAAATGCAGGATGGCAAAGCCATGCTTGTCCTGGTAGGCCTTGATCTGCTCGTCGTTCATGGGGCCATCGGTGGCGCCGAAGTCCACGGTTCCTTCCGTGACCTGTCTGATGCCGCCGCCGGAGCCGATGGATTGATAGTTGATTTCAAGGTTGGCGTTTTTCTTGTGGTATTCGTCAAACCACTTGGAATACATGGGGTAGGGAAACGTCGCGCCCGCGCCGGTGACCGAGAGCACGCTATCGGCCCAAAGAACACCAGCGAAGGCGAGAACTACCAAGAGCAATCCTGCGATTCGCTTCATGCTTCATCTCCGTCTGAAGAATTTGTCTTTTCCCGGGAATGGCAAGTATGTGCCCCCATTGTTACGGCATTGTTACAAGAGGTTCATTGTTGCTTGAATCGGGGGCCGCATCGGGTCAACACCAGGACCTAAGGCTCTTCGGATGAGGGATTTAGGGCAGTACAACGAACGGAACAAATAAAAAGGGCAGCTCGGTGAGGAGCTGCCCTTTTTCCGTCCAGGGGAGGGACGGGCCGACATATTGCCTGAACCGAACTACGGCAGGTAATAGCGGAAAGAGGTCCACACCATGTTGTCGACGGCCTTGGGTGAAAGACCCGCACTGCCTGCCGCTAGACCACCACTTCCGGACCAGCCGGTCCTGGTCAAGTAAGAATAGGTCATGCCCCAGCGGAAGCCACCCTTGGGACCCTGGTAAAGCTTGTGCCAGAAGCCGAGGGTGCCTTCGATGACGATGCGCGCGTCGCCAGCGCAGGTTCCCCCGGCGTTGGGTAGGAGTTGGGTCGCAGGAGGATTCTCCGTGCTGCAACCGGTGTTGATCGCAGCCGTGTTGCCATAACCGCCGATACCGGAAGTGGAACGCGCTACCGTGGTGTTGACCAGAATCGGAGCACCAGCAACACCGTTGGGATTGCTGATGGACACGGTCGTGATCTTTACCATGTCATAGCCTTTGTAGGCCGCACGGGCCGCATACTCCGCGCCACCGTAGGCATAAATGTCCAGCTTCGGGTTGGGGTGAAACTCGAGGATGCCGAGGCCATGACCGGTGCGAATCGGAGCGAGAGTGCCATCGGGGCGCGCCGTGGCGTCGGCAAGCTGCGAAGAACCGAAGCGGCCAATGCCGTCTCCGTAGACGCCCTTGACGCCAAAGTCCAGCTTCTTCGCGAAGAGGGGAACGCGCAAGCTGGCCCCGCCTCCTCCCCCGGTGCGCGAATCATTGAAAGCGCCAGCGGCCGTGGGGCCAGTCGCTGTGGGAGCTGCGGTGCAGGTGATGGGGGCGCCGCCAAAGTTAGTTGTGGAGCCGTCGGCATTGGTTACCAAACCGGTGGGAGTAGCGCTGACGACTGCGCAAGGATAAATGCGGGCGCGCAACTGGCTGACGATGCCGAATACTTCATAGTGTCCCCAGCCAGGGTCCAGGACGGCCTTGACGACGATGTCCGGAGCCCTGTTCGGTGTGTAGCCGGTGGCGTCGGTGAAATTGTTGAGACCGCCGCCGTTTCCGGGAGCTACGTACCAAAAATTCTGCGAGGTGGCGCCAGCGGCGTTGGTGAAGGCCGAGAAGCCACGCCCGCCAAGCGTTGTTTGCGGACCTTCGATGGAAACACCGAGAGTCAGTTTGCTGTCAAGAAGGCTCTGTGTTAGTCGGAGAGAATAGGCACGCTGCCAGGTGAAGCCAACGACGTACTGCGGATCGATCATCATTGGCAAGGCTTCCTGACGGTTTTGAATGCTCTTCCTATTTTCCGTTGCAAGGCTCCACATTTGGCCGCCGGTGATGGAAAAACCACTATCGAAGGCGGCTTGCGCCCACAATTGGCGCTGCCGGAAAACATAGCTGTTGCTCTGACGATTGTTGGAGGTAGCGCCAGCGCCGAGGAAATCCATTTCGAAGTAGCCGGTGAGCTTGGCGGGCCCGACCTTGGACTCGGCCAACAAGGTGGCGCGTGTCTGGCGAGCGGAGAAAACATTTTCGGAAACTTTGCTGAGGGCGTTGCCGGGGAAGGGAATTCCATTGAGTTGGGTGTTGATGTCGGCACTCTCCGCGCGCTGGCGATAAACCGTCTCCGCCGCGATGAAGCCGCCAGGTGTGAGGCTGACGCCCTTGTACTTGATGGCGGACGGGCCGTCTTCAGATGCTTTTTGGGCGTCGGCTTGTTCCTTGGCCACGGTGGTCTTGAGGATTTCATTGCTGGCTTTCAAGGCGCTGACGGTGGAGTTGAGCGCAACCGCTGTAGACTTCACTTCGGCGTTGGTGTTGACAGCCTCGGCGGCTTTGGCGCTGGCTTCGACAGCACGAGCGTTGGCAGCCGCCGCTGCTTCGCGCGCTTCATCGATCTGGCGGTCGCGCTTGGCAAGCTCTTCCTTCAGCATCTGAAGTTGCTCCTGCTGCGACTGGAGAGCCTGCCGCAGCTCTTCGAGCTGGGCCGCAATGGCTGCGTCGGACTTCTCAGCCTTCTTGGCCGCTTTGGGCTTAGCCGGTTGAGCCGCCTTGGCAGGTTGCGGATCGGCGTTCTTCGGCGTATCGGCAAAAGCAGTTCCGGTAACAAGGAATAGCGATACTGCAAGTGCTGCTAGTTTTTTCATTTCCTCTCTCTTTGGAGCAAAATTCGACCTGGTACCGAAAAAAATGCGTACCACCCCCGCGGCAGAAGGTAAAGGCCCCGTCTTACAACTACGTCAATCGAATGTGAATATCCTGTAACAATAGTTGGGAATCCACGGGAAACCATTGACGTATCAGAGGTTGCGGATTTTCCGGTTTGTTAACGGCAACAGACAGAGGCCGAGGCGAGCCGAAGAAAACAACTTGTGGGCCGCATCTCGTCCGCTGCCTGGTTGCAGGAAAAACCGAGCCATCTGCAATCTCCAAAAGGCGGCTTCCCCTCGGCACCGCGAGGAGGGACCTACTTCGGTGACGAAATGCTATAGGCAAGGACGATTTGGGTCAAGCGATATTGGTATTTGGCATCGGTGTCGGCGATGTCGGCTTCGGTTTTTCCGAGTTCGGCCTGGCTAAATTCGACGATAGAGCCGAGACCGAGATTGTAGCGGGATTGCGCGAGGTCGAAGGCTAGACTGGCTTGTTCACGCAGCTGCTGGGTGACCGAGAGGCGCTCGTAGGCGCGCATGGTGTCTTGCCAGGAAGTGCGCACGTCGCGGGCAATGTTGTTTCTAAGATCGGCGAGTTTTTGGCGATTTACTTCGGTCTGAAGATCGGCGGCCTTGGCGCGCGCGTTGAAGAGAAAACCGCTAAAGATGGGGATGTTTACATTTAATCCGACGGCGCCATACCAGTTGGGGATATGGTTGTCGCGAACGGGAGCCTCCCCGACGACGCCGAGTGCGCTGACGGTGGGACGCCAAAGGTCATGTTCGGCGCTGCTGAATTTTTGCGCGGCTTCGACTTCGTTTTGAAGCGCCGCGACCTCCGGTCGCTGCTGCAGGGCTTGCTGAATGAGCGGGAGGGCGTCCAGAACAGGGGGAGCAATCGCGGTGAGCTCCTCAACGAGTTGAAAATCCTGTTCATCCGGGTAGCCGAGGATCGCCGAAAGGGCGGCGAGCGAAGTTTGGTAATTGTTATGCGCTTCCAACAGCAAGAGTTTTCCGCGGGCCAGGTCAACCCGAGTGAAACTCAGATCGAGTTCGGACTTCAGCTTGGCGTCAGTGAGCGCCTTGATCTTGTCGACGAGGAGTTGGCGGGAGTCGACCGTTTGCTGGGCCACGGCCACCAGCGCCTTGGTTTCCAACACATTGTAAAAAGCCTGGTCCACCGCCAGGATGATTTGGGCCGAGGTGGCTGCGGAATTTTGATCTTCGGCCTTGGCCTGGTATTCGGAGCTGGAGAGCAGGTTCGTGGAGCGGCCGAAATCGGTGATCAACTGGCCGACGGTCGCGCCAGCCGCGGCGCGTGGGAAAAGAATCGGATTGTTAAGGCTACCGGCGGCAAGGCGGCTCCCGGGATTGGAGTCTACCGCAGTGACGCTGAGATAGGCGTTGGGTAGAAGTGCAGAGCGAGCCTCCCGGACATACTGGCGCGCGACCAGTGCGCGCAGCTTCCCAATGGCAATTTGCGGATTGTTTCTTAGAGCGAGGGCTTCGGCTTGGGCCAACGTCAGTTCCTTGCCAACGGGGGAGGGCAGAGATGGGGCCGAAGAGGCCGGCGGGCTTGCCGGCATCTGCGCCAGAAGTGGCGCGCAGATCAGAAGGGAAAGAATGCAAGAAGCAAATGTATAGCGCATCACGCTTGCGCCTCCTGAGAACTCGTCTCTTTCTTGCGGTGCACGATGAGGTAAGCCGCAGGCACGAGATAGACAGTCACGACAACGGAAACAAGCAAGCCACCAATGATTGCCCGGGCCAACGGGGCGTATTGTTCGCTGCCTGGCTCGGTGCCGAGAGCCATGGGGATCAGGCCGAGAAGGGTTGCAAGGGAGGTCATCAAGATGGGACGAAGACGCAAGCGAGCGGCGGTCGAGACAGCTTCCTGTAGCGGTTTGCCTTGATGATGAAGATGGCGGGCAAACTCGACGATCAAGATGCTGTTCGATACCACGATGCCAACCATCATCACCAGTCCCATCAGAGACATCACGTTCAAGGTCGTGCCCGTCGCGAGCAGGAACAAGAGCACGCCGGCCAGTCCGGGAGGTATCGCCAGAAGGATGATGAAGGGATCCTTCCATGACGCGAACTGCGCAACCAGAATCAGATACACCAAGACGACGGAGAGGATCAGGCCGATTCCGAAGCTCTTGAAGGAAGCGCGCATGCCCTGCACCGAGCCCCGCAGGTTCACGCGAACTCCCTCCGGCAGCTGGGTGTCCTTGATAATTTTTTCCACCTGGCTGGCCAGCCGGCCGAGGTCTTCGCTCTTCGGCGACACGTATACATCGATCACACGAAACAATTGGTAGTGGTCTACTTCCGTTGGGGAAGGAATAGCGCTGACTTTTACCACGCTATCGAGGGGGGTAGGTTCCGTGCTTTTCCCGCCGCGCAGGGGAATCTGCTTCAGATCGGTCATCGTCTTGACTTGGTCCTCGGGATACTGGACGGCCAGCAGGTAGGGGTTGCCGCTCGTCGGATCGATCCAGTAATTCGGCGCGATCATGCCGTTCGAAGTGAGGGCGGTGATGACGTTGTCGACGATTTCTTTCTGCGAGAGACCGAGGAGACTGGCCTTCCCGCGGTCAACGTCGAGTTGCAAGGCAGGGTAATCGATATCCTGGGGAATCAGAACGTCGCTGACGCTCCCGAGTCCGCGAACGGGCGCAGCGATTTTTGCCGCTGTGGCGTAAACGCTGCTGAGATTGTTGCCGCTAACTTGTATGTCGATGGGCGCGGGCAAGCCGAGATTGATGACTGCGTCGACCAGCCCGCCCGACTGAAAGTAGGTACTGAGCTGAGGGAGCTGCTGGCTGAGCTGCTGGCGCACGCGCCGCATATACTCGTAGCTGCCGACCTTGTGGCCCTCCTTAAGGCTTACTTGCACGAACGCGGTGTGCGACGCCGAATTGGGCGTGTAAATCGCCGAAAAATCCGTTGTGCTGCCGATGTTCGAAACGATGATTTGGAGCTCGTTGGCAGGGACCACCTGGTGGATGATCCGCTCCACCTGTTTCACATAATTTTCGGTGAGCTCCACGCGGGTTCCGGAAGGCGCCTTCAGGTTGATTACGAACTGACCAGGATCGGTCCTCGGAAAGAAAGAAACCCCGAGAAACGGATAGAGAGAAAAAGAAAGCAGTGAGACGCCGACGAGGCCGACGACCGCGCCGGCCGGTTTCAGCAGCGATGCCGCTAGCGTACGGTCGTACTTTCCGAGCATTCGCTCAAAGTAGAGATTGAACTTCCTGACGATCCAGAGGTGCGGCGAAGTGGAATGCTCCCCCACTTCCTCATCGGCCTCATGTTTCTTGATGAGCTTGGCGCAATACAGCGGGACGACGGTCATGGCAACGAGGTAGGAAGCGAACAGAGAAAGGATCACCGCCGTGGCAAGAGCCATGAAAAGGAAACGGCTGACGCCGTAGAGAAAAACCACCGGAAAGAAAACGATGGCGGTGGTGATGGTTGCGGCAAGCACAGCTAGAGCGACTTCCTGCCCGCCTTTCTCCGCGGCGACTTCAGGGGCCTCTCCCATCTCGAGATGGCGGAAGATGTTTTCGAGCACGATGACGGAATTGTCGATCAAGCGCGAGAACGCCAGTGCGAGTCCGCCCAGCACCATGGTGTTCACGGTGCCGCCACCGGCGCTGATGGCCAGAAACGCGGCGAGTGCGGAAAGTGGGATGGAGAGGAAGACTGCGAGGGTAGCGCGCATGCTGCCGAGGAACAGAAGAATCATCACACCGGTCAGGACCAGTCCAATCGAGCCCTCGCGGAGCAGGTTGGCGATGGCCGTTTTGACAAAGAGAGACTGGTCAAAGACGACGCGAGTGACGAGCTGTTTCGGAATATCAACGAGGTGCTGCAAGGCTTCCTTGATGCCGTCCACCACCGCGATGGTATTGGTGTCCCCGCCCTGCTTCAGGATCGGCAAGTAAACCGATGCCTGACCGTCCACTCGCACGATGTTGGTCTGCATGGCGTTGGCGTCCACGGCTTTGCCGACATCGCCGACGAGCACAGAGGATTGACCCACGGTTTTTAGCGGCATGCCGTTGATGAATTTGGCGGTGGGAGCTTGGCTGTTGGAGTACAAGTTGTAATCGATTGGCCCGATCTTGACGTCGCCCGCGGGGAGAATGAGGTTGCTCTCGTTGACCGTACGCACCACGTCCATGGGGCTCAACTGGTTTGCTTCGAGCTTCAGCGGATCGACATACACCATGATCTGACGATACTTTCCGCCGAAGGGCTGCGGAACCGAAGCGCCCGGAACGTTGGCGATCTGATTCCGCACGGTGTAGCGGCCCAGGTCCTGGAGATCCGTTTCGTTTAATCCCTGGCCTTTTAGCGTGATCAAACACACGGGCAAGCTGGAAGCGTCGAACTTCAGCACCACCGGCGGCAGCGTACCGGGAGGAAGGCGGCGGAGGTCGGCCATCGCGAGGTTGGAAACCGTGCTGAGGTCGGCGTCCGCGTTCGTGCCCGGTTGAAAGTAGATTTTGATGAGGCTCACGCCTGGCAGCGAGCGCGATTCGATATGATCCACACCGCTGGCCAGCGTGAAGAACCGTTCGAATGGATTGGTGATGTTCGTTTCGATCTGCTGAGGCGGCATGCCGGAATAAAAGGTAGCCACAACAACGACAGGGATGTTGATGGGAGGAAAAAGGTCAACCGGCATACGCACGAGGGTCACGCTGCCAACGATGGCTACCACCAGGCAGGCGACGATAATCAAAAAGGGATACTTAATCGAGAAGCCGGACATCAGGTCTGTCCCCCCACTTTTGAGGCGCCTGTGCCGACGTCCTTGGGTTGAATTTTCTGTCCGTTGCGGAACTGGCTGCGATTGCCGATAACCACCCGATCTTTGTCCGTTAGGCCGGAGAGCACTTCCACACGGACGCTGTCTTCAAGTCCCAGCTTTACATGGCGTTCTTCGATGATGTTCTCCGGGTTGACGGCGAGCACCGTCGCATCGTCGCCGTTGCGCGTGACGGACTCGAGGGGAACGGTGAGAGCATCTTTCTTCTCGCGAAGAGAAAGCTGTGTTTCCGCGTACATGCCGGGAATCAGGTGTCCGCCGCGGTTGTCAAAATCGATTTCCGTCTCCATAGTTCGAGTCTGCCGGTCGAGAGAATCCGCGAAGCGTGAAACTTTGCCGACGATATCCTGATTCAGCGCCTGCACGCGCACTTTCACCGGGTCGCCAAGATGAATTTGCGCGGCAACCGATTCGGGGATCGGGAGAACGAGGCGTAGTTTTGAAATTTGTGCCAGCCGGACGACCGGTATGGACTGCGTGCCGCTGGAAGTGCCCGCGGCAATAAGCGCGCCGGTATCGGCATAACGCGCGGTAACCACGCCGGAGAAGGGCGCTATGATACGAGAATAGTCAGACAAAGCGCCGTACTGTTTTTGGTTGGCCTCGGCTACTTGAAGCTGCTGTTGCGCCGACGAGAGCGCCGCACTCGAACTGGAAACCTGGGCTTCGAATTCCAGATCCTTCGCTTGCGAATCATCGATTTCTTGCTGCGCCACTAAGCCGGCGCGAGACTCCGCCGCTTGTTTCAATCGGGCATAAGCGGAGTGGGCGGCGGCATGGGCCGATTGTGCGCGAACCAGGTCTCCTTCCGCGCGCCGAATTTCCTCTTTGGAGCGCCGCACGCCAGCATCCGCGCCCGCGAGTTGCGCGGCCAGCTCGGGGATTTCCAGGACCGCGATCGTCTGGCCTGCCTGCACGTGGTCGCCGACATCGACGTAAATCACCTTGATATAGCCGGCCACCTTGGCATGAACATCGACGTCCTGAAACGGTTTGAACTCCCCAGCGATGGTCAGCGTGGTTCCCACGCTGCGGCGCTCGGTGTGCGCGACTGCGGCGATGGTTTCCGCCGAGGTGGCAATCCGATGATTCTGATCATCAGCTTCGGTCGGCCCGCGCTCAATCCAGCGCCAGGCCAATATGACGATCGCCAAGAGCACGGCACCAATAATCCAAAGCTTTTTTTTCTTCATGAACTGTATCCCTGGCAGGCTGCGTGACCCGGCAGGACCTGCCTTGGCGGTTTCCAGACACCTGCAGATTTTTAAAAGGGCCTGACCAATGGTGACTCGCCGCCGTTTCAACCGGTGGCGAAAGCTCTTCAGTTCAGCGGAGGCGAAAACCAGCTAGAGAGCAGGCGGCGGCCGGAACCACAGGCTCGAGCCGAAAAACTGCTGTGGGGGGGAGACTACTTGCGAAACGAGTTCAAAGGGTTGAGAGGAGACTGCCGGAAGCGAAGCGAGTGGTTCGACAGTGGGCGTCGCAGGTGTTGAAAGCTGGTCTCGCCCGCCTGCGGGAGAAAAGTGCTGTAGCTCTGAAGCACCTACCGTGGCGCGGTTACTCGCCGGATGGCAAACATTCAAACCACCCGCCCAACTTGGCGCAGCCATGTAAGGGTTGTAAAGCAGGAAAAGAGCGAGGAAGAAACTAATCCCTACGTGCCATCGTGGCACCGCAGAGCGCGCGCAAGAATGTGTGGACGGATCCATCTCGACTCTCTTACGACGATAGTAGGACTGCCCGGCTGGGTCAAGGGGATGCCTGGAGAGTGTTGCAGAATTCCATGAGGGGGGAGATGGGGACCGGAGCCAGGGGTGCACCGGTCCCCGAGGTAGGACTCTACGTGAAGATCATGCTCGCTCAGTCTGGCAGTCTGGGGTCACGCCCGAATCAAGGACATGTGAATTTTCCGTGATCGCGGAATCCCCGGCGGAAACCGGATCGGTCTGGCCGGCCTGGTCGGGGCGGACCGTGAGACCACGGCCGTGGCGCACGTCGAGACCACGGACCCAAAAGATGATGTCCTCGGCAATGTTGGTGGCGTGGTCCGCAATGCGTTCGAGGTGGCGCGTGGCAAGAATGAATTGAAGGCCCGGGCTCACCAGCGTGGGCTCTTGAGTCATGTGCTGGAGGAGCTGCTCGAAAATGCGATCGCGGTATCGATCAACGACATCGTCACTTTCGAGAACCTGCGTGGCCATCTCAACGTTGCGGAAAATGAGCGCGCCGAGACTTTTGGTGACCATGGCGCGCACGGCGGAGGCCATCGGAGCCAGTTCTTCGGGAACCTGCGCGCCTTGCATTTCGCGAAGGGAGACCACACGCTCGGCGAGATTCACGGCAAGGTCGCCAATGCGCTCGAGATCATTGGTGATTTTCAGAGCGGCGACGATGAGGCGCATCTCATCGTCGGTAAACGAGCCACGGCGGAGCAGGCGGATAGCATGTTCATCGATGACAATTTCCATTTCGTTGATGCGGGGCTCGAGGAGAAACACTTCGCTGGGGAGAGCGGAGGTGCGAGGATTTTCCAGGCTAACGATGGCGTCGAGCGCGCGGTTCATGGCGCCTTCGACGGTGCGGGCCATGGAGACGAGATAGTTCACGAGCGTATCGTAGAGCACGGCTTCGGTGAGTCCAGCAGTTGCTGCCATGGGCCGCCTTTCTGAGCGGAGGGCGGGAAGTCGCACTCTCGCTCATAAGCAAAATTCTGCCCTGGAAATGGTTACAGTTTGTTCACAAGAATGTGAAAAAGCGGGAAAAGACGAGAGTTAGGGGGTGCGATGCCTTTCGCCCTGGCTCCGCCCTTGGGGCTAGCGCGCAGTGCGGAGTGTAGCGCGCTCCGGGTCGAAGATGGGAACGGTGAAATGGAATTGCGAACCTTGGCCCACTTCGCTCTCGACCCAGATGCGGCCGCCGTGAACTTCGACAAGATGTTTGGAGATGGAAAGCCCCAGCCCTGTACCGCCGACTTCGCGGGAACGGGCCACGTCGACGCGGTAGAAGCGCTCGAAGATGCGCGGCTGGTCCGCCTGCGGGATGCCGATGCCGGTGTCAGAAACCGTGAAGGTTACTTCGACGCCGTCCGCTGAAGCGCTCACCATGATCTGGCCGCCGGCCGGAGTGTATTGCATCGCGTTGTCGAGCAGATTTTGCAGAACTTCGGCAAGGCGGCGGCGGTCCGCGGCGATGTCCGGCAAACTCTGCGGCAAGTTGACGGATATACGCAGATCTTTTTCGGCGGCGGGGCGCTGGGTGGTTTCGATGCAGCTCTCGACGAATTGGGAAACGCTCAGGCGGCGGATTTCCAGTTCCAGCCGATCAGCATCCATTTTCGAAAGCTTGAGCAGGTCGTCGGTGAGCCGGGCGAGGCGCCGGGAGTGCTCGAGAATAATCTCCAGAAAGCGGATGCGATTTTGCGGATCGTCGATGGCGCCGGCGAGAAGCGTTTCCGCAAAACCCTGAATGGCGGTGAGCGGCGTTTTGAATTCGTGGGAAACGTTGGCAACGAAATCCCGGCGGACGCGCTCGAGCTTGCGCAGCTCGGTGATGTCATGCAGCACGATGACCGCGCCGGAAGTTTCCGCGGCGCTGACCGATGCGACGGTGACCGCAAAAAAGTGCTGGCGCAGAGTGCCGGTGACGATTTCAGTTTCGACGCGGGGCTCGCCTTTCAAGACTTCGCGAACCGCCTCGATCAGTTCGGTCTGGCGCACCACTTCAACGAGCGCGCTCCCGGATTGCGGCAGCACGTCCAGGCCCAGGATTTCCGTGAAGCCTCGATTGGCGAAGAGCAGGCGCTCAGAAGCATTCACGACGGCCACACCTTCCACCATGCTTCCGAGAATGGCGGAGGAAAGATTGCGTTCTTCGGTCAGCGTTCGAATGGTGCGGTCGAGCCGCGCGGCCGTTTCATTGAACGAAATTGCCAGAGCTTCCAGCGCATCGCCAGAGCGATCCGCTTCAAGCGGACGAAAATCGCCTTCCGCGGCCCGCCGAGAAAACATCTGCAAGCGTTCCACACGCCTCGAGAAAGACCGGGAAATCAGCAACGAAGCGATGCCGGTAACGAGGAGCATGACCACCGATGCCAGCCAAAGCCGGCGGCGGAATTCCCAAAGCTCCTGGTCCACCGTCTGCAGCGGCAAGGCAAAGCGCAAGACCACGGGCGGCCCGCCGGCAACGGATAAGCGCACGGCGTAACACAAGAGGTTGTTATCGGCGCTGCCCCGAATGGACTGGCCGTCGCCCTTTGCAAAAGCATCGCGAATCTCCGGGCGAGCAGCGTGGTTTTCCATGGTTCGCGGATCGGACTGTGAGTCCGCCAGCACCTGGCCATCGGAGGCGATCACCGTGACACGGACGTTGCTCGCCGCCATTTTCGCAACCCAACCGCGAAGGGCGGCGGAATCTTCGGAATGGGACGGAGAGAGCGATGAAGGCGGAGGAGGACTTGCAAGCGCGATGCGCGCAATGGCGGCAAGCTGTTCGAAACCGGCACGTTCGTAGTCGCGCCGCAGGGCACGCTCGGCATAGAAATCGACGGGGAGCAGGACCGCGATCAGCAGGGCGAAAAAGGCGAAACCGAGTTTCCAGAAAAGATTAAGCCGCACGGGTTTCAAAAAGATAGCCCGCGCCCCGGACGGTTTTCAAATATGCGGGGTTTTCAGGATCGGACTCGATTTTTTCACGCAAGCGGCGAACATAAACGTCCACGCTGCGCGGCGTAACGAATCGATCCGTTCCCCAGACCGCATCGAGCAATTGATCGCGAGTAAAGACGCGGTTTGGGCGCGAAGCCAGGTAATAGAGCAGCCGGAATTCGAGCGTGCTGAGCGGTACGGGCTTCCCGGAATGGCTCACGCGATAGGACGCCGGATCAATCGCCAG